>SL_3KL_010_SEDDRAFT_10005201_pt1 | contig 11717 bp, 9 predicted proteins | sample SodLakKL_010_SED_2_FD_10381 | JGI IMG/M metagenome (IMG submission 10381)
CCAGTTCTTACATCCTCCACTCTGATCAACGAACGGTGAAAATAACCGAATAACCGGAAAATAACCGGGGTCAGGTCTTGAATTATCACTTTTAACAACCCTTTCTTCATTTCTTCGTTTATCCTGGCCTCAATTATTTTAATTTCTTTGGCGCTCCAAAATCAGGCAGCCCCAGCAAAGCTTCTTTTGGCCCTGATATTTTTCAGTTGCAATAAGCGCTTTAAGCAAAACTGCACCTGGCATGGTTTGACATCCAAAATTATTGATCTTATAATATTAGTGAATTTTAAAAATTTTCAAAGTGGGGTTCCTTATGATCTGTTCCTAAGCTTCGGTTAAAGAAAAGAAATTAAAGGCCTTACAAGAACTTGAAAAGGAACTGGGAAAACCCTTCTGGCTATCAGCTGTCATGACGCCAAGCCCGCCCAGTTGACCCCGGAACAGCTAAAGCATGTCCAGGACCTGGAAAAAGAGCTTGGGGTCGTAGCTGTAGCCCTCTAGTATGATGCCTGCGGCAGAGACGGCCCCGCCCGGGGTACGCCTCTATTAATTAAGGTTGGGGTCAGCGACTGGTTGGGTTACCAATCATAGTATTGTCTTAATAAAGTATAAAAAACTAGCAATTCAAGACCTGACCCCTTTTACTTTTAATACTTTTAATAAAAACTATATTCATGTACCTTTGCAGGATTTTTTTAATAAAATGTATAATTATAAACTTATGTAAAGTATGTAAGGCTATGTGTTGAAGCAATGAGGCAATATCATTAAAGGCTTACCCTAATGAAAACTATTTTTATTGGAATAATAGCTTAAATTTTAGTGTAAGTTAAAATAAGGGTTGTCAAAGATTAAACTGCCGAAAGGGGTGATGTAGCCGTCTAGTTGTGTTGTTGTTTAATTAATTCATTTACAAAAACCATGGAGGAGGATAAAAATTGAGTAGACAAAAAAGTTTATGGACCTTTCTGTTTGTTGGGTTACTGGTATTAGTGCTTGTTTTTGCTGGGTGTGCAGAGGCGCCTGTTGATGAACCAGATGAACCAGATGAACCGGTTGAGGATGTGGATGAAGTAGAACCGGATGAAGACCTTTATGAAGCGGAATTGCTTGCCAACTCGGTTTGGCCGGAGGATAATCACCAGACCTTAGCCTTATATGAGCTTTCTAACAGGCTGGCAGAAGCTACAGATGGCAGGGTAAGCTTCAATATTCAGTCAGGTGGTGCTTTGGGTTACACTGACCCTGAGTTGATTGCAGGAGTTAGAGATGGCATTGTTCCTGTATCAACTATTTTGGCCAGCGGGGCTGCCGGTGAAGAGCCGCTTTTCGATGTGACTACTTTACCGTTTCTGTTACGGGACTACGATGAAGCCAGGCTTTTCTATGACACCTATAAACCATACTTTGATGATATTCTGGAAAGCAAATGGAACCAAAAGCTGATGTTAGTATCCCCATGGCCTGGAGCCGGTGTATGGACCCAGAATCCAGTTGAATCCGTGGAAGATATGCAGGGCCTGGAAACGCGGACATACGACAGAAATGGGGCGCTCGTAATGGAAGCAGTCGGCGGAACGCCTCATCCCCTGCCCTTCAGTGAGGTTTATTCATCACTGGCAACCGGAGTAATTGACTCGGTTATTACCTCAACCCCAACAGCAGTCGATGCCAAATTCTGGGAGGTTCTTAATTACTACACCCCCATGTTTATGACCCTTGGCATGGAGATGTTCACTATCAACCTGGATGAATTTAATAAGATGGATTCGGAAACCCAGGCTACCTTAGTTGCAGTAGCAGAAGAACTGGAAGATGAATTGTGGGATAGGATCGCGGAAATTGACCGTGAAAATGAACAAATATGTGTCGAAAACGGCATGGAAGTAGTTGATCCACCTGCACAATTCTTTGAAGACATTGCGGAAGTAACAAGAAATATCCGTGAAGAATGGCTGGAGGGGCAAGCACCTCCCGAAGCGCAACAAATAGTAGATGAATTTAATGAAAAAGTCGGTCGCTAATTAGGGAGTAAGAAAAAGCATAGGCCTGACTAAATTAATAGTTAGGCCTATGCTTAGTATTGAAAAGGAGTAGCTTAAAATGAAAAAGTTTGTTAGTTTTGTGGACCTCCTTTCTAGTTCTTTTGGGGTTATTGCTGCTATACTGGTAATGATTGGGCTAATCCTTATTCTGATTGAGATTGTTATTCGTGGAGCTTTTGGGGGCACCCTCTACATTACGCTTGAGTATGTCAGATATATCACCTCTGCCGTGACTTTTTTAGCGCTGGGTTATACTCTAAAAGAGAAAGGTCACATCAGGGTTAATTTCCTGCACGAGAAACTAACCGATCGGCAAAGAATAATGCTTAATATGTATGCTTTTTTTGTCGGCTTTGTCGTAGCATCTTTATTGACGATAACATCATTCAATTTCTTCTATGGGCACCTACTGAGTGGAAGTACAGCTTATACTCTTTCGCAAACCCCCATGGCCATTCCAACGTCCTTTATCCCGGTCGGTCTTTTTATTTTTACTATTCAATTTGCCGCTGAATTTTTCCGTTCCATAATATTTTTAAAGACCGGACAATCGAGCGAAGTTGAATCTAGCGCTTTGGGGCGTTGAAACGAAACAGAGCTTATATCAGGAGGTTGAAATATTGGATCCTATATATGTAATTTCAATTACTTTGATTTTAATTCTTGCTTTTTTTCTTGTAAGCACAGTCTGGATAGCGGTTACATTATTTATTGTCGGTCTGCTCGGAATTACCTTTTTTACTGATTTTGATGCCATGAAAATATTGGCTAACATTATATGGGGCAGCACCGCTCAATCAAGCTTATTCGCGCTGCCGCTTTTTGTTTTAATGGGGGAAATAATTTTTCGCAGCAGAATGTCAGCCAACCTGTTTGCGGGTTTGGCTCCATTATTGAGAAAATTACCGGGGCGATTGTTGCATGTTACTGTGGTAGCTTCTGCAATGTTTGCTGCAGTAAGCGGTTCGTCAGCGGCAACTTGCGCAACAGTAGGCAAAATTGTTTTACCGGAAATGGATGCAAGAAACTATGACCGTAAAATGGTTTTTGCCATCCTGGGCGGTTCAGGTACACTCGGCTTTCTAATTCCCCCCAGTATGGTCATGATTGTTTATGGCATCACAGCCAATGTCAGCATCGGGCAGCTCTTTATAGCAGGCATTATACCGGGGGCTATGATCGCAGCTATCTTTATGCTGTACATTATCGTTAGAGCCCTGATCAATCCTAATCTTGCTCCGGCCGACGATACTACTTATACAAGAAGAGACTATCTCAGATCAATACCGCTTGTTCTTCCCGTCTTCCTGCTGATCGGAGCAGTCCTGGGCAGTATTTATTTGGGTTTTGCCACCCCTACTGAAGCAGCTGCTGTTGGGGTATTTGGGGCTTTTATCTTTGCCTATTTCAATAAAGCTTTGCAATGGAATGTTTTTAAGGAAGCAATGATGGGATCGATAAAAACAGGTTGTATGATTATGTTTATTATTGCCAGCGCATCCTTTATTTCTGTGGTTGTCGGTTACCTTGGTATTCCAAGATTGTTGACGCAAACTATAGCCGAAATGGGTTTATCTCCCTACATGCTGCTTGTCATTTTATCGATAATGTACCTTATTTTAGGATGCCTTCTTGATGGTTTTTCCATGGTTGTAATGAGTATTCCCATTGCCTTACCCCTGATTACTTTTGCCGGGTTTGATCCCCTGTGGTTCGGTATATACCTGGTTATCATGATTCAAATATCTCAGATTACTCCCCCTATCGGTTTTAACCTTTTTGTGATCAACGGAATTACCGATGAAAATATATTTAAAATAGCTCAAGCTGTAATACCGGTTTTTATTTTAATGTTAGTGGCGGTAGCTATAATAGCTGTTTATCCTGAGATTGTATTGTTCCTGCCCGGTTTGATGTGGTAATAACTAGTTTTGAGTAGCGGGTTTCACTGCAATGGTGAAATAGTTCATGTCAGTACATTATAAAGGAAGTTAGACTTATTCTAATATGAAAATAAATGGAGTATATCGTTTAGGTGTCGACATTGGCGGAACATTTACAGACTTTGTTTTGATTAATGAGCAGACCGGTGAAAACAGGATAGGCAAAGTTCTCACTACGCCCGATGATCCCTCTGAAGGGGTAATAGCAGGTTTAAGAAATCTAGTCGAGGAAGAGAAAATAGATCCTCACCAGATTTCAACAATTGTTCATGGCACCACCCTGGTAACCAATGCTTTGATTGAAAGAAAAGGCTCTAAAACAGGTCTGCTCACTACCAAGGGGTTCAGGGATGCTTTGGAAATTGCCAACCAGTACCGTTTTGATCCCCATGATGTTTACCTGGAAAAACCCGAACCTTTAGTGCCCAGGCATTTGCGTTTTACCCTTAATGAAAGGATATTGTCCGACGGAACTGTTTTTAAGCCTTTGGACAGGCATGAATTGGAAGAAAAGGTTAGGAAATTTCAGGAGATGGATATTGAGGCTGTTGCGATCTGTTTTATGAACAGCTACAAAAATAGTAGCCATGAACGGGAAGCATTGGAAATAATTAATGTCATTGCTCCTGAGATGTATGTTTCTATTTCATCTGAGGTAATACCTGAAATTCGTGAATATGAAAGGACATCCACGACTGTAGCCAACGTATTTGTTAAATCTACAGTGGAAAGGTATTTGCAGAAGTTAATTGAAAGGTTACAGGAGCTCGGATTTGAAGGTAATTTTTTCATGATGTTATCAAATGGCGGTATTTGTACGGTAGAGACTGCCTGTAAGTTCCCGATCAGGATTTTAGAATCCGGGCCCGCTGCTGGTGCCCTGGCAGCTTCAATGTACGGTGAAAAAAGCTTTTTTCCTGACGTACTTTCCTTCGACATGGGCGGAACTACGGCAAAATCCTGTATTATTGAAGACAGCACTCCTTTAAAAGTCAATGAATTTGAAGTGGCCCGTGTTTACCGGTTTAAAACTGGGAGCGGCCTGCCTATTAAAGCATCTGTTATTGAAATGATCGAAATTGGGGCCGGGGGGGGCAGCATCGCTTATATTGACAAATTTGGACTGTTGAAGGTAGGTCCCCAAAGTGCCGGCTCCAACCCAGGACCGGTAAGTTACCGCCTTGGTGGTACTGAACCTACTGTAACAGATGCCGATTTGGTTCTTGGTTATCTCGATCCAAATTACTTTTTGGGTGGAAAAATGAAACTGGATAAGGAAGCGGCCTATAGCGCAATAAAAGAAAAGATTGCCGATCCCCTGGGTTTGGAACCGATAGAGGCGGCGTGGGGCATACACAAAGTGGTAAATGAAAACATGGCAAATGCCGCTCGGATTCACGCCATCGAACATGGGAAAAACCTGGCTCAGTTTCCGCTGTTTGCCTTCGGCGGAGCAGGTCCGGTTCATGCCTATAACGTAGCCAGGAATTTAGGGGTTGACGCAGTGATTCTGCCAATGGGGGCCGGAACTACATCTGCACTGGGGCTTTTATGTGCTCCGCTTGCTTTTGATTACGTCCGGAGTTATTATGGCCGTTTGGATTCCCTGGATTGGAATGCAGTAAACTGCTTTTTTGAAGATATGATCCAGGAAGGTAAAGAGCTTTTAGTCAGAGCAGGATTGAAAGAAGAAGAGATTAAAATTAACAGAACCTGTGATATGAGATATGTCGGACAGGGGCATGAGGCCAACATAGCCCTGCCTGACGGAGAATTGCATAAAGGAAGAATTGAAGAAATAGAGGCATCTTTTGAAAAAACCTATGAAGAGTTGTATCATCAATCGGGCCCGGAAATGCCCCTTGAGGCCTTGACCTGGCGAGTCACATTAAGCGGACCAAGACCTCAGATTCCACTGGAAAGCTTTAAAAAAGGTGATTACAAGAAAGCCTTAAAGGGCGAAAGGGAAGTTTACTTCGACGGCCATGGCGGTTTTTTAAAAACTCCCGTTTATGATCGTTACCTTTTAGGCACAGGGTTTCAAACCCAGGGCCCGGCTGTTTTTGAAGAACACGAATCCACAGTTGTCGTTGGGGTAGAAGCAAAAGATATAAAAATAGATGACCGAAATAATCTAATCGTGAGGTGGAACTAAAATAAGTAAAGTAAAACTTAATGCCATACAACTGGAAATCCTATGGAACAGACTGCTTGCGATTGTCGAAGAGCAGGCCAGGGCTTTAATGCATACTGCCTTTACAACAGTTGTGAGAGAATCGGGTGATTTGTCTGCCGGTATCTTCGATCCTGCTGGAAATATGATTGCCCAGGCAGTAACAGGAACTCCCGGCCATATAAATTCCATGGCCACCTGCATACATTATTTTATGGATGCTTTTCCAGAAAGCGAGTTGGAGCCCGGAGATGTTTTAATTACCAATGATCCCTGGTATACATCCGGACACTTACATGACTTTACAGTGGTCACTCCAATTTTTAAAGGCGATAAGCTGGTTGCTTTCTCCGCTAATACAACGCATGTTCTTGATATTGGAGGGATAGGTTTTAGCACCGACGCTAGAGACGTTTACGAAGAAGGGCTGTATGTCCCTATAATGAAAATATACAAAGCCGGAAAACGCAACAACGAACTTTTTGACATCATAGAAGGCAACGTGCGGGCTCCCCAGCCGGTCTTAGGTGACTTATATGCGCAGTTTGTTTGTAACAATGTGGGAGGAACCCGGTTATTGGAAATGATGGACGAGTTTGGCTTGGAATCCATCGACCCGCTGGCCAATGAAATAATTGAACGGACTGAAAAAGCCATGAGAGACAGTATTTGCGTTATTCCTGACGGCGTTTACACACAAAGAATCACCACAGATGGCTTTGATGAACCAATTGTTATTAACTGTACCGTTACTGTAACCGGTGATGAAATAACGGTTGATTATGCCGGTTCTTCTCCCCAAAGCAACCGCGGCATTAACGTTGTTTTAAATTATACCAAAGCCTACACAACTTTTGGCTTAAAGTGTTTGATAAGCCCTGATGTGCCCAATAATGAAGGCAGCTTTCGTCCCATAAAAACTAAAGCTCCCGAAGGTTGTATCCTGAATCCAATGCGGCCGGCGCCGGTTGGAGCGCGCCATAATTTGGGGCATTTTCTTTCCGGTGTAGTGATTGGAGCAATTTCCAAGGCTCTGCCAGAAAAAGGAATGGCTGACGGCTACGACAGCCTCTGGATTACTCAACTGAGTGGAGTATCCGACCGTGAAGAATCATTTTCAGCCGTTATATTTTCTGTAGGAGGAACTGGCGCTCTGCCAGGTAAAGACGGCCTATCTGCCACACCATTTCCCAGTAATGTCCGGGGGGTATCGGCAGAGGTGCTGGAAAGCGTTTACCCACTGTTTATTAAGCAAAAAGAATTGTGGCCGGATTCCGCCGGGGCGGGATGTTACCGGGGCGGGTTTGGCCATGTTTTAGAAATTCATGTTAATAGCAACAAGCCCTACCTTCTGGCCCCTATGTACGACAGGACCAATAATCCTCCTCGGGGTATAGTTGGGGGCAAAGAAGGAAATGCCGGAGAAGCCATGCTTATTCCCACCAAAGAGAAGCTGCATCCCAAACGAAGGGTTGAAGTTGAGCCCGGTAAGGCTATAATTATCAAGCTCCCCGGGGGAGGAGGATACGGCAATCCCTTTGATCGGGATCCAGAAAAAGTTCTTAAAGATGTGATCAGCGAAATGGTCTCCCTTGAAAGGGCTTATGAAGATTACAGGGTGGCAATTGATCCTAAAACCTTGGAAATAGATTGGAAAAAGACTGAAGAAATAAGAAGTTAAGTATATAATGCAGGGATGCTTAGCCTAATAAAAATCGGAAACCCAATTAAAATAGGGTGGTATTGTCATGAATTTAATAGTAAATCTTACCGGAAAAACAGCCCTGGTTGTCGGAGGCAGTCGCGGTATAGGTAAAGCGGTAAGTCTCAAGCTGGCCCAATCAAGTGCAGACATAGCTGTTGCTGCTCGAACAGATCGGGATATAAATCAAATCAAATCGGAAATAGAACAACAAGGCGTCTCCTTTTTGGGAGTTCCCTGTGATATAAGCGATCCAGGTCAAGTCTTTAAGATGGTGGATGAGGTAAATGCCTGGAAAGACAGGATTGATCTCTTAGTTAACTGCGCAGGTATTAATATTCCCACACCCGTTTTAGAGGTTACCGAGGATATTTGGGATAAAACTATTGATATAAACTTAAAAGGAGCCTTTTTCTGCTGCCAGGCTGTGGCAAGGCAAATGATTTCCCAAAAGGCCGGAAAGATTATTAATATTACTTCACAGCTCGCTTTTGTGGCTTTTGAAGAAAGGGCTGTTTACTGTGCCAGTAAAAGTGGCCTTGCCCATATGTCCAAAGTTTTTGCGCTTGAATTGGCTCCATATAATATCCAGGTTAATTGTATAGCGCCAACTTTTACCAGGACCCCTATGACTGAAGCTGTTTTCAATGATCCTGAGGCTTATCAAAAAGTAATAGAGCGCATCCCCCTGGGCCGGGCAGGAGAACCGGAAGATTATACCGGAGCAGTGTTGTATCTGGCATCCGACAGCGCCAATTTAGTAACCGGGACCACTCTGTTAATCGACGGCGGGTGGACCATCGAATAAGCTTAGGAGTTCTAAAAATATAGTTCATATTATACTTTCAATGTCCAAGGTAATGAAATGATATTTGGAGAAAAGTAGAATGGAAACAGTTAAGAAGTTTTAACCTTAAAAATGATTGAAAGGAAAAGATGGGAATGAAAACAATCGATTTAAATTGTGACATGGGAGAAAGCTTTGGGGCATATAAACTCGGTGCCGATGATCAAGTCATTAAGAATATATCATCAACCAATATAGCCTGCGGTTTTCACGCCGGAGATCCGCAAATCATGGACTATACGGTAAAGTTGGCCAAGGAACACGGGGTAGCCGTCGGGGCTCACCCCGGTTTTCGCGACCTAAACGGTTTTGGTCGCCGGAAGATCGATATGAACCCAAAAGAACTGCAAAACGAATTAGTCTATCAGATTGGAGCCTTGCAGGGTTTTTGCCAAGCCAACGGGATTAAAGTGGTTCATGTAAAGGCGCATGGCGCTTTATATAATATGGCCTGTGTTCAGAAAGACTTGGCCCTTGCTATAGCCCGGGCCATCAAAGCAGTAGATCCAGGCTTAATATTTGTTGTCTTCCCATTTTCTGAAATGGAGAAAGCAGGCCAGAAGGAAGGCCTTACTACAGCCCGGGAAAGTTTTGCCGATCGGGCCTATAATTCCGACGGAATGTTGGTTTCAAGAAAAGAAAAAGGGGCTGTCATTCATGATCCTGCTGTGGTGGTGGAAAGAGTTCTGCGCATGGTAACAGAAGGCAAGGTGCGTACTTCGTCGGGTGAAGACCTGGCCATCAATCCGGACACCATATGTGTTCATGGTGACAATCCAGAAGCAATCGCACTAACCAGCCAGATTAAAGGCAAACTTGATCAAGAAGGAATTCTGATTAAGCCTTTGGCCCTTTAACAAACACTTTATGAGGATAAAAAATTCCGAGATTGTGCAAGGTTGTTTAGGGTTCTTGAACGCAAGGCATTACTATGTTATCAAAAGTCCAGGCCGGTTATTACAGGTTGTCCTTCACCCGCAGGACTTGAATAAACAATCCGGGTAAAAACAACTGGAGCTCCAGACAAGAAGTATTGTTATAAAAGCAAAGTGACAAATAAAAAAAGGGCTTTCATTTACAGGGAGGCGGTATAAGTGTCGGGAGTTAATGTTGTGCCAGCCGGTGATCAGGCGGTGGTCCTAGAATTTGAAGACCGGATAGATCCTGAGATTAATGCTATGGTCAGGGCTGCAGATTACTATCTGAACCAGGAAGGCAAATTTAAAGGTCTCCTTGAGACAGTGCCAACTTACCGCTCTTTATTGATTTATTATGATTCCGAGGTGTGGAATCTTGAAATACTCAAGGAGATCCTGCTCGGCATCGAAGAACATTTGCAGGAAGCGGCTATCCCCAATCCTGAAACGCTTGAAATACCGGTGGCCTACGGAGGAGAGTACGGCCCGGATCTTGATTATGTTGCCGAACATAACAATTTATCGATCGAAGAAGTTATTAAAATTCACCATTCCTCCACTTATTTGATTTATATGTTGGGCTTTGTTCCCGGCTTTCCTTACCTGGGAGGGATGTCATCTAAAATTGCCACTCCGCGCCTGAAGAACCCCCGGAAGCAGATACCGGCAGGCTCTGTCGGCATAGCCGGCAATCAAACTGGTATTTATCCATTGGAAAGCCCCGGCGGATGGCAACTGATCGGAAGGACACCTCTGAAATTATTCGATCCTTCCAAAGAAGATCCCTTTTTACCCAAACCGGGCCATTACTTAAAATTTTATCCCATCAGCGATGAAGAGTTCAAATCACATCTTTAGAGTTTGCCAGGAAAGATGAGGGTTAAGATATTAAACACTTTTTAGGCAGGTGATTGAGGTGCCAGCAATAAAAATCATTGACGCTGGCCCTTTTACTACGGTTCAGGATGAAGGGCGTTACGGTTTTCAGCGATATGGTATGGCTCCGGCCGGGGCTATGGATGAGGTTGCATACCGGCTGGGCAATCTGATTTTGGGAAATGAACCTAATGCAGCTTCTATTGAATTTACTTTAAAAGGGCCCCGGTTGGAAGTACTGCACGACACGACAGTGGTGATTACCGGCGGCAGATGCGATGTTGGGGTAAACGGAAAGCAAAGCTTTTCTATTTATGAACCCATAGATTTAAAGACCGGCGATCAGATTGATGTCGGTTGGATTACTGAAGGTGCAAGAGGCTACCTGGCTCTAAAAGGAGGCCTTGATGTTCCGCTGGTTATGCAAAGCCATTCGACTTACTTAAGAGGTAAAATAGGAGGTTTTGATGGAGACCGCCTTAAAGGCGGAGAGGTGCTGTCCACTCTCACGCCCAAAGGTTCGCCGGGGCGGTCCCTGCCTGAAGAACACTGGCCTTCATATCAATCTCCTTTTGAAATAGATGTTATTATGGGGCCACAGACGGATTATTTTACCGAGGAAGGGATCAAAACATTTTTATCTGAAACTTACCAGATTAGCGATGCCGCTGACCGGATGGGCTACAGGCTAACTGGTCCTGAGATCATGCACGTTGATAAAGCAGATATTATTTCAGATGGTATACCGTTGGGTGCAGTTCAGGTGCCGGGTCACAGGCAGCCCATTATATTAATGAAAGATCGCCAAACCACCGGCGGTTATCCAAAAATTGCCACAACAGCTTCCTATGAGATTTATCGATTAGGCCAGGCCAAACCGAGTGACCAATTATCATTTAACAAGGTTTCTCTCCAGGAAGCAAAAGAAAAAAGAGAGCAGCATAAAAGATGGTATCATGAACTTGCTGAATTTGTATCAAAACCGGCTCAAAAACCAAAACACTTCCGCTTAACAGTTGACGACAAGAGCTATCATGTTTCCATTAAGGAGATCGATTAAAAACACCACACTGACTCTTTTAAAATCTTTGCTTCAGAATAAATAATCAACCCTAAGGTCCGTTTTTGTTTTACTCCAGAATAGGTTAAAATATAAATAGCAGGTCCGCCCGCTTTTCCTTAATAGGCCCGGAGGAGGTTACTTCCCTATGGAT
>SL_3KL_010_SEDDRAFT_10005202_pt1 | contig 11717 bp, 11 predicted proteins | sample SodLakKL_010_SED_2_FD_10381 | JGI IMG/M metagenome (IMG submission 10381)
CACGGGGATAGACCCCTAAAATAGTTCAATGTGGAATCATCCCAAAAGGTGGCCCCGTACACACGGGGATAGACCCAGTGCAAAATGTGGCAGTCTTTGAGAAAAGCTGGTGGCCCCGTACACACGGGGATAGACCCCGGTTTCCGATTGAAAACGCGACGCATTTCAAGGTGGCCCCGTACACACGGGGATAGACCCTATCATCATTTTCCAAACCGGTTTTTTTCCGGCCGTCCTGGACTTCTGGCCGATATTCCGGTCAATACCCCCGCCACCCTATTTGAGGAAGGGAAAGTGCCTGGTCTCTGGGTATCTGATAAAAAACTTTTCGTCGTTATTGGAGAACGGGAAATACAACGTAAATCCGGTAATAATTCGTGGATTTGTCATCTTCATAATCAATTCGGAGCAACCAGTATGGTCCTCGGTCCTAAGGGTACACCAGGAACACTCAGAACCTAAGCTTCACTCTACAAATGATGGCTTGCACATACTATTCGGATAGACGAATGCAAATTTCCACCAGACCGCCAGCCGGAATAACTTTAAAATCGCAACGTCGAATATCCAATATCTCATAAATCGTTTGATCATAACGATATCTGAAAAAAAGCTGATGTTATTCATATACATACTATGGAATCCTGCTCTGTACTCAACACCTTGTGAGTTCCGCTTTTTTTATAGTATTATCCCACGGAATAATTTTCATCCATTTGATGTTGATCTATATGAAACACTACCATTAAAGTTTCGTACTACTAAATACAATTGCATCTATAAATCAGATCGGAAGGACCTTAATATGCCAGCCAAGCTCAGAAAATCGCGTACAGATAAGATGGTTGCCGGTGTATGCGGCGGAATTGGTAAATACCTTAAATGGGACCCCACCATCGTCAGAATCATCTTTTTAATTCTCATATTCTCCTCGTTCGGCACTATGGTTCTCATCTATTTTATCCTTGCACTGATTATGCCTGATTAAAATTTTACCCCGATTTGGAATAATCGCTGCGGCTCAGCATCTTGCTTGCCGAAAACACACAATACTGTCCGGTGTCATTCAATTCAACTTTCCATGAACCTGCATAAAAAAATCAGACAGTTTATACTTTTACCCGAACCTATGATCTTCCGCGAATGAAAATTGCCATTGTAGGTGAAAAAGAGCGTGCTGTTGCCTGGGAAAAACATATACGAAAACTTTCTGTTGTTAAAGAAGTGGTAATTACTTCGTCACTATCTGTAGAATCTGATTGCCAGGCGGTTCTGCTGATTGATGATACCAAAGAAAATCTGCAAAGACTTCTTCATTCGGTAAAGGCAGGAAACCACACCTACCTGATCTCACGTCTGCCCCATCATACCGAACAACTGGAAAATGTCCACAGGGCATCGGAAGAAGCTGGTGTCTACGTTCAGTTTTCGCATTGGCCTTCCATGTCTGAATCGATGAACTGGATACGACAGCAGGTTCAAAATCCGGATTTAATTCAGATCAAAAAAGAGAGTGTGCCCCGTAACTACCGAGTGATAGATATTGAAGATTTTAACCGGGACTGGACTGATGAGATTGCACTGGCAGCAAAATGGATGGGTGGTAATATTCATCGTTTTGAGGTAAAACCGGTGATTCTGGACAAAATGACTGCAGGGCTGAATATCACTCTCCGTTATGAAAATTCAGCTCTTGTTTCATTTCAGTATCTTGCCACAACGGATAAAGAGAAACATCAGCGACTCTTTTCGAACCGAACCGTCATGGCCGATTTTAACGTGATCTCCCAAAAGCTGCGGCTTCACAAAGTAAATGACCTCAAAAGAATTGCCATCCAGGAGAAAGTATTTGATCCGTCCGATACGGCAGAATATTCTGTGGTTCAGTTTATCAAATCTATCGAAATGAATCAGCCCACACTTTTTACCACCTACGATGCACTTGTAACCTCCAGAATTTTGGGAAAAATTCGTTCTTTGATGAAGATCAACTAAACCTGCATTTTTCACCAGGACAGGTTTCTTGCTGTTTTGATCTGAAATATCGGGAGAGATGACATAATATGTCACCGGTTACCTTTATTTTGTGACGAAAATCAATCAACCAATCATACTGGGTTTCTATGAAACCTGTTGAAATTATTTTTATAATTGTTTCATTTTTTATTGGATTTACTCTCGCATTTTATCGCACGCTCAAAACAGTCAAGGCTTTAAGAACGTAACGAAAATCAGAAAAAAACTGGAATGCAATGGAAATTGCACACAGGGGTGGCTTGCTCTATGATAAGTTTGCAGGTTTTGTAGAAAAAGCTCTTGAAGAGTATAAAGAGAATTAAGCATTCAGTTTTTGTCTGAATTCAGCGGTTCTATGAGTGCTGCGAGGTCGTACCCGTTGTGATTTGATATTGCGGAATACCAGGTATTGTTCCACAACCAGGAAACGACATGATACCCCTCAATTTCTGCAACATAGAAATCTTCTGCCCGAACACAGTTTTTTACAGCTTCCTGATCTCGCTGAAGGTTTTTATGGTTGCTGAGACTATCTAAATCAAAAACAAATATATAAATCGTCTCTCCAAATTCAGGTTGTTTGTATTCAAACAAAGGTGTTTGAAAATTTTCGAGAAAATCGGCCATCACAATACCAGCGAATTCAGCACCTTTAATCTCGGGAATACTCATATCCATTCCATAATGGTCAAGAAGGTACCCTTCAGCTTCATGAGTTGAATGAGTCGCAAAATGTGGTTCAATGATTGTTCCTCCTGTAGATAGATAATGTTGTGCGGTCATATTTTCGACAACAAACTCCACCGGATCAGACGGAAGCGGACTGGCTTGGTCAAGAAGCTGAAGAATAACAAGTGAGATAAACAGAAGTACAGCTGCTGCTGCAAGGTAACGGATGCTGTTTGTTGCATGCTTTTGGATCGAAAAGGGAGAAGAAGGCCTGTCTTTCAGTTCCTCATTTAGAACTTCAAAATTTTGTTCTTTTTCATTCTTAATTTCATTTAAAGTTTCAAGCTGCATCACTTTTTTCAACACTGTTCTCTTAAGATGTTCAGGTGCTTTTTTTCTTGGGCATCGTTTAGAGATAATGAGTTTTACCTTTTTGGCATTTTCATATTCCCTCCTTACATCGGAGTGTTCTTTGATATACTCAAAAAAAGCACGTTTTTCAGCCCTGGTCGCTTCGTTATCGACAACTGCGGAAAGAATGGATAGCGCCTGTTTTCGGGTAAGAGACTTCATGAGTACATTATCTATCAGATTACAGCATTGCGGATAAGAATGAAAACGGACTCATTCACATCATTAACAAATTGATCTATTCCATCATTCAAAGAATTTAAAAAATAATTTTTCATTCTCATGACAAATCAATACTAAGATTATCTGCAAGGTAAAGTGAATTCATCAGTGAAAATATGTTACACCACGAGGTGTGCATGTTCATGTTAACTTAAATTCCTATAAAGATGAAAGTTCTTTACAGTCGAGTAACCAAGGGGAGATTCACCCAAGGCTCTCGCAGAACCGTACGTGATAGTCTCCCATCACACGGCTCTTGCAGGGAGGAAACAAACCGTTTTAAGTTCAGTTAATGCGCTGTTACAGTGCTGGAACAAATGACAAGGTAAACAGCAGCAGTCATCAGGGGCAGGATGTGGTTGTGCGAGCAGCAAGGCAGTGCGTGAACCTGAGGGGGTCATGTGGACAGAGCGTGTCGGAGCTGACCATAGTAGTGATGAGAGCAGGGAAGCTTAAACCGGCAGAAGCGAAGGGCATTACTATACAGAGCGTTTCTACGAATTTAATCTTAACTGAATTGATAAGCACTCTTCACCATAAAGTTGGAGCAATCGGACAATCCCGGCATGGGCTGATCGACCCGACAAAAAATACCGTTCGAGTGATATAATTTAACGAGGTAAATATTCTATTTATACCGGTTATAAGCTGAAATCAGCGTTTAGCTGAAAACATCTTTAATTTTTGAGAAGAAACTCTTTTCACGTTTTTTGGCACTTGCAGGGTCAAAGTGTTCCTCACCACGAATGGCTTCAATGTGTTTTCTCTCTTCTGTTGTCAGATCTTTTGGAATATACACATTCATTTTTATAAACTGATCGCCCACTCCGCTATTATTTAGCCCTCTAATACCGCGCTCTTTCATTCTGAGCAGTTTACCCGGCTGGGTTCCCGGTTCAATTTTTACTTTGGCTTTCCCTTTGAGTGTAGGCACCTGCACTTCGGTTCCCAAAATCGCATCGGGAATGCTCACCAATAAATCGTAATAGATATCATTGCCATCCCTTTCAAAATGTTCATGCTCTTTCTCTTCAATGAGCACTATAAGGTCACCGGGTTCGCCGCCGCGAATGCCCGCATTACCCTGCCTGCGCAGAGTGATATAATTGCCATTAGCAACACCGGAAGGAATATTCACCTTGATCTTGTCTTCGCTTCTGTAACGGCCTTCTCCGCCGCATTTTGAACATTTATTGCGAATGATTCGCCCCTCGCCACCACAATTGTGACATGGCTGAACATTTACAAACTGTCCGAACATGGTTCGTGATACCTGGCGAACCTCACCCATTCCGTTACAGGTGGAACAGGTTTCATAATCGGAGTCGGTTTCGGCACCAGAACCATTACAGGAGTCACACTTCACCTGTTTTTTTACTTTCAGGGTTTTTTCAACTCCTTCGGCAATTTCTTCAAGGGTAAGTGCAACCCGAAGCTTCATATCAGAGCCGGGCCGGCCGGTTCCCCGTCGTCTGCGGCTGCGGCTTTGGGAACGCCCTCCGAATGCATCTCCTCCAAAAATGTCACTTCCGAAAATATCACTGAAGTGGCTGAATATATCTTCGAAATTGGCATTGCCAAAATCTGAACTCCCGCCGAAACCACCTCCGTTCACACCAGAATGTCCAAACTGATCGTAGCGCTGGCGTTTTTGAGGATCGCGCAACACATCGTATGCCTCAGATGCTTCTTTAAACTTTTTTTCGGCATCGTCATCCCCTTTATTCCGGTCGGGATGATACTTCATCGCCAATTTTCTGTATGCTTTCTTTAATTCGGCTTCTGAGGCGTTCTTATCAACACCTAATACGTTGTAGTAGTCTCGTTTAGACATAAAACTGATTATTCACTTACAATTACTTTCGCGTGGCGCAAGGTTTTGTCTCCCATTTTGTAGCCATTTTCCACAACCTTAAGAACTGTTCCGCTTTCAATATTATCATCCCCGGCTTTTTGGCTCAAAAGTGCATCGTGAAGGTTTACATCAAACGGAACACCGGCCTGATCAATACGGGTAACACCATACTTTTTAAGAACATTGTCAAATTTATTTGCCACCATTTTGATGCCATCCAGGTAAACTGCTCCGGCTTCATCATTTTTCATGGCATCCAGCGTACGCATCAGATCGTCACTCACAGGCAGAAAGTCCTGTACGGCTGTCTCCTTTGCTGCTTGATAAATATGTTCACGGTCTCTCTGCAAACGTTTGCGCATATTATCCATTTCCGCGGCTTTACGGAGCTGGGTATCTCTTACTTGCTTCAGTTCCTCTTCAAGTTCCTGGATTTTTACTTGCTGATCTTCAATAAGTTGATCTAATTCTTGTTCTGTTTCGATACGTTCGTTTTCTCCGGTTTCTTGTTCGTCGGTTTCTGTAATCTCATCTTCATGAAGATTGAGGTCTTCACTGGTTTCGCTTCTTTTTTCCTTTTCCTGTTTCACAATTATGCAAATTTGTTTCTTCTTATTATGGTTACTTCACAATTAGTATTGTGCCAACTATAATAGTGTGGAAGAGTCATCGGACCAGTCGATCCGGGATCATACCAATTGGTTTATTTTTCGAATAACTCATACGTTGACTTTCACGTCGTTTTATCTTTGACACGGGATAACTTCTAATGAAACATTGTCGATTTTATTATTTAGCTCAACACGAATTTTTAACATTTTAAGCAAATAACATGCCATAAACCCTGTCCCTAACTGAATGTGACAATCTTTCGCCGTTCCTGTTTACTGTTCGTGAAAAAATTCAATAAGATTTCCGTCAGGGTCAGATGCAAATACAAACCGGCCTTTTTTCCGGTTGGCAGGTCCGCTCAAAATTGTTACTTCCTGATTCCTGAGATACGATGCCATTTCATCGACCTGTTCAGCAGATTCGAGGTAAAAACCAATATGGTCTACCCGAAAATCTCTTGAATTTGGATCGTAACTTGTTTCTGCTTCAACGATCACAAGTGTATCTTCTTTTCCTATTTTATATACGGCCATACTCTGGCCCATTTTCCGAACGAGTTCAAAGCCAAGTATCTTTCCATAAAACTCCTCCGAACGGTCAATCCTGTTGACCCGGATAGTGATATGGTTAATTCCTGAAGGTTTAAAGTTCATTTTATAAGATATAAAAAATTAGTTTTCTCATAGTTATTCGTTTCAGCTATTTGACAGAATCAACCAACTGCCAATATCGCCGAATAAATTCAAGCCTTAAAGATAATCATATCCTGCATTGAAAGAAAAGCCTGCTTTGACTAATACGGATATCGAAACAAGAGATTTTTCTTCAGAGAATCCCTGCTACGATACCCATTCATTGATACTTCGTGAGTCAGGAAAAATTCGCAGGACAATTATTATAACTTTGTACGCTTTCTCTCCGTAACTTTATACGCAGTAGTGTTGTGTATATCTATAAAAATGTCGGCCAAAACTTGTGATCATCGAGCGAAGTGATTCCCGTAAAATTATATCAGGGTTAAAAGCGGGTATTTACAATATTGGCAAAATCCGACCCGAAAGTGTAGGTTATAGCCACTGATGTTGAAAGCGAGTAATCAGTTGCCAACTCCCGGCGTTGAAGAAGAATATCCTCAAGTGAAGCATCCCCCGCCGGCAATGAAAGCTGATCCTGAATCATTTGAAAATTTGTGGAGAAATTGAGACTCAGTCCTTCTCTGATTCGAACCGATATACTCCCAAAAAATATAGCACGTCTCAAATCAGCATCATGTAAATAGTGGGAGCCGATTATCCCGCCAGACAGATTGCCCCAGGGCTGCTGGATATTCACAGATCCACGGAGTTGTTGGTTAAACAGATTTTGCCGGGTAACACCAAAAATTGTTTCATCAAAATATTGGGCGTAGGTGTACCCTACCTGATATTGCAACGTTATTGCCCGCCTGCTTGCCTCCCTGTAAGGTAAAAAACTATATTCCACTCCCGGGTTGACCTCAACACGGTGGCGGATATTTCTGTCATCTCGTGTCAAATATGTAGCAAAGAGCCCTGCCGACCAGTGCTGATTTAAGCTTTTTATTGCGTAACTGTCGATACCGTGCCGCTGAACGATACTGAGCACATCATCCTCATCGTCTCTTTGAATTTCTACAAGTGTGTAATTAAAGTAAGGTCTGAACCTTAACTTCCAATCTTCTGTAACCCGGTCTGCCCAAATACCCCATCGAGAATTAAAATCCTTTCGATTAGACTCCAGTCCCAGGGTTACCGCTCCCAGGTAAGCCTCAAAAACCCAGTAATTCCAGGGATCTTCAATAGCCTCCTGCTGTCCGGCCCGGATTGCTTCCACGTCGTAATCTATTTGGAAAAAATGACTTTTTGATGATTGTGCGAGATAGGGCATCAGGCCAGATTGCAATACTTTGTTAATATCATCCCTTATTTCACTACTTGTGGCATCCCGTCCGGATTGATAAGTCAGATCGAAACTAATGGAAGAAAAGTTTCTAAGGCCCAAAAAACTGAATTCATGCTCACTACCACCCCGTACAAGTGGCGTTCGTGTTACAAAAATATGAATATCTGCATTATTGGGATCTCTGACATAATTTACGAATGGCAGTTCTTCCCGGATATAATTGAAATCACAAAACCCACAGTCGAGATACAGAGACGGAACCAGACTTGACAATCGGTTTTCTTCTTCTGTATAATCATCTTGTAAATGTTGAGCACTCAGGAGAAATGAAGTACCATAATTAAACAGAAAAAACATTAATAATATTTTCATAGTGTAAAACAATATACGAACTGATTTGATAAATAATCTAACCTGCATTATTCAAAAAAATTTTGACCGGTTTTAACACTCTGTATTTAAATAGAAAACACCTCAATAAAAGATATAATATCATTCAACATACTTTCAAACGCTGTGACTTTTCCCTGCATGCAGAATGTAGAAAAATGGTTTACATACCACCCTGAATGCTTTTGACATCAGTCCTCTCCTGGAATCGGGATTGCCCAGATCAAATTTTTAATTTGTAGAATAAATGAAGTGTTTAGTGAATAATATTAGTTAAGAATAGATCCTGATAAATATCATAATTACAATTTCTATAATCCTTTTTTTCATTGAAGGTGAATATTTTCATTTCCAAATAATGACGAATTTTAAAATTAATTCAGCTATAACAAATGTCTGAACTCTATATCGTAGCAACTCCTATCGGCAACCTGAGTGACTTTTCATCTCGTGCCGTTGAAATTCTGAAGTCAGTGGACCAGATCGCCTGCGAAGACACCCGCACATCACTGGTACTACTCCGTCACTATGGGATTGAGAAACCTTTATTTTCATTTCATCAGCACAATGAACATCATAAGGTTGATCATGTTATCCATCTGCTTGAGAGCGGCCAGGCAATTGCCATCATCAGCGATGCGGGGATGCCCGGAATATCCGATCCCGGTTTTTTAGCTGTCCGTGCAGCACATCAGCACGGACATCGAGTGGTACCTATTCCCGGGCCCGATGCACTTACCACCGCACTGGCTGCAAGCGGGCTTCCATCTGACCGTTTTACTTTCGAAGGGTTTCTGCCTCCTAAAAAAGGGCGTCAAACCCGTGTTAAGTACATTTCAGATTCAGAAATTACCTCAGTAGTCTACGAAAGCCCTCACAAAATCATCAAACTTCTGGAACAGTTAAACCAGTTTTGCGGGGATGATCGATGGGTGTGTATCGCCAGAGAACTAACCAAAAAGTTTGAAGAGATTGACCGCGGCCTTCTTGGCGACATTCTGCCGGCATGGAAATCCCGAAAAACCATCAAAGGTGAAATTGTGGTGATAGTTGCCGGTAAAGAGTACAGCGAAGATTGATATCTCCTTAATACAATGATCGTGTCATTGATAAAACATCGGGTATATCCCGCAAAGTTTCCTTTCTGTGTTTATTATTTTCTTCAAAATTGGAAGATTTTATAATAATTACTTTGCGGGTTTCTTACGAAACTTCAAACTTGAAACAAGACTACATTCGCTCTCTCTTTTCCATTTTTTTGAGCTGCTCAATTTCTTCCGGCCATCGTTCGGGATTTGGTGTTTCAAGAATCAGCGGTATTCCATCAAAACGGGAATCAGCCATAATCAGCTCAAACGGCGTCCATCCAATCAGCCCGTCACCAAGACTTTCGTGGCGATCTACTTTTGAACCAAGCTCTTTTTTGGAGTCATTCAGGTGCATCGCCAGCAAATTTTCAAATCCAACAATCTTTCCGAATTCATCAAATGTTTCTTGAAAACCTTCTTCAGTGGAAAGATCATACCCCGCCGCAAATGCGTGGGCTGTATCAATGCAGACACCCACCCTCTCTTTCTGCTCTACCTGGTCCATAATTTCAGCAAGATGTTCAAATCGGTACCCCATGTTGGTTCCCTGTCCGGCAGTGTTTTCAATGGCCGCTTTTACAAATTCGGTTTGATCCAGCGACCAGTTAATCGATTCGGCGATTACTTTCAGACACTCTTTTTCGCTGATTTTTTTCAGATGGCTTCCGGGATGAAAGTTGAGCATCTTAATGCCAAGCTGCTCACATCGCTGCAACTCATCCAGAAATGCATCAAGCGACTTCTGAAGCTTCGGCTTTTCCGGGTGACCCAGATTAATCAGATAGCTGTCGTGTGGAATTACAGCATCCATATTGAATCCAAACTCTTTACAACGCTTTTTAAATGTAGTTATATTGTCTTCTGAAAGCGGTTTGGCCTTCCACTGTCTCTGGTTTTTGGTAAAGAGGGCAAAACCCGTCGCCCCGATATCATTTGCCCGTTGCGGGGCATTCTCCACACCACCTGCTGCGCTCACGTGTGCTCCGAGATACTTCATGAATAATTTATTTATTGTGATTTTAGTTCGCAGGAAAATACAAATGTTTTATTGTATTTCACGCTCTTTCATAACTCTGCCCAAGTCTGCCTATCAGACAAACCTTCAATTTTTTGAAACCTTGAAGGTTTTTTAATTATATGTGTTCAGCTCAATCTTGCTTTGTTTTTTTAATGAGCATCGTTTCTTCATTTTTCTTTTCCAGCTGAAAACCCCATCTTTTCAAAATGGGTTCTTCGAGAGCTTTTTCGCGGTATTCGTCAGGTGTCATAATGGGGATACCGTAAATAACAGGATAATATCTGCCACATTCGGGACATGTCATCAGTGCTTCAATGATATCATCATTTTCCTGTTTAAAAATTTTAATCGTCAGGTCGTTTTTGTCCATAGGACAACATAGTTTGGACACAAGAGATGTTTTCATAATCGATGGGTGCAAAAGATACTGATATTAAATAGTTTCTTGTTTGTTTGCTCTGTTTTGGAGCACTTCATTGTATTTTCGAGCGGCTGTTTCGGGGGAATCTGCATTTAAAATGCCGGATATGACCGCAACGCCATCAAAATTCAGTTCTTTTAGATCATTCAGATTTTCTGTTGTGATACCTCCCGATAAAAAGATCGGTTTTTTTGTGATTTCACGAGCTTTACGAACGGTTTCAGGCTTGACGATTTCGCAGCTTTGCACCGATGTGGAAGGAAACATCGAACAGAAAGATATGTAGTCCATCCCCTCTTCCTCCGCCCATTGGATTATTTTCAGGTTGTTTTCGCAGGTGATACCGGCAATAAACTTTCTTTTCAGTACTTTTTTGATCTTTTGAAAATCCTCCGGTACCTGATCAAAATGAACACCATCCAGCTCGGGCTGATGCAGCAGCTCCCACTCTTCATTAATTAAAACAGGCACATTGTAGCCGGAAACGATCTTTGCAATCGCCCGGATTAACTCCATTTTTTCGGGCACACGAAATCCATCCGGCCAATTATTCCAGATTTGAACCATGCATATACCGCCATACAGGGCCTCTTTCAGTTTTTCCAAAAGCTTCTCTTTTTCCATCGAAGGGTTCAGAACAAGATAAATTCCGGGACTTATTGTTTTCATCGATTAAATTTTCAGCTCAATTTATTCTTTCCATTTTAATTATACGCCCCCCAGTACATCGGGGCGCTGACCCGATACCTCAGAGCCTTGCAAATATCCATTCGAACTACAATCTCCACTATTCTCAGGTGATTCTTCATTCATTCGGTTTTTTCCAGATACCAAACCTTCCGGTTCGGCGAACCGGACTACGGATTATTTCCAGCCATTTTTCATTGCATTAAAGAAAGCGTCCCAATATGGGTCTTTGCCGTTAAAAACAAATGGTTTTTCTTTATCGTTTTCAATCAGGGTAAATCCATCGGAAGATTCAGTAAATTGGCCCACAACTTTTGCCGGAATCGATTTGCTTTCAAGATGATTGATTAGTTCGATCTCTCTTCCCGGTTTTACGGCCATAATCATCGAACCGGCCCCCACACTCAG
>SL_3KL_010_SEDDRAFT_10005203_pt1 | contig 11716 bp, 13 predicted proteins | sample SodLakKL_010_SED_2_FD_10381 | JGI IMG/M metagenome (IMG submission 10381)
CCGAGCAGATCACCGACTGACCCCGTATCGGCGACAGAGCAGGGGTGCAGAGCGGGCTGCAGGGCAGGCCCACAGAGCGGGCTGCAGAGCAGGCCCACAGAGCGGGCTACAGCGCACCGAAGAGGTCAGGGAGCCGGTCGGGATCGACGAAGGCGTCCACCCCCAGGACGGTGACGACCCCCGTCACCGCCGACCAGACGGCGACGCCGGCGCTCAGCCACAGCAGCGTGGCTCGCCGTGGTGCCCCGGCCCCGACCGCCACCGCGGCGGCGAGGTGGATGCCCGTGACCAGGGGTCCGAGCAGGGCGAGACCCGGCAGGCCGTAGCGGTCGAAGAGGCGACGACCACGGCCGCGTGCGCCACCCGACCACCGGTCGTCGTCACGGCCCACCGACGGCGCTCCGTCGGCGTCGCGCTCCGCCGACGCCTCAGGCTGCGGATCCGAGGTCGCGGCTTCGCGCCGCCGTCCGCGCTGCAAGCGCGCCCGGAACGCCTCGCCGGCGAGCACGACCGGGAGGATCGTGAGGACGTTGCCCACCGTCGCGACCAGCACGACCGGGACGGGTGACAGGCCCGCGACGATCCCGGCGGGCACGACGAAGAGGACCTCCAGCCACGGGGTTCCCGCCGCGACGAGGACGACGAGGTAGGCCGTCGCCCGGCTCATGTCAGCAGGTGGGGCCGGACCTCCGTGGCGGCGTCGGCGCCGTACACGCTCGCGAGCCGCTCGACGAAGCCCTCGGCCTCGATCTCGTACTCCTGCGTGCCGACGTGCTCGAGCACGTAGGTCGCGACCATCGATCCGACCTGGGCCGCCTGCTCCAGCGACAGCCGCCAGGCGGTCGCGGCGAGGAACCCCGCCCGGAAGGCGTCACCGACCCCGGTCGGGTCCGCTCGCAGCTCCTCCGGGGCGGCCGCCACCTCGGCCAGCACGCCATCGGCACGGTTCTCGATCAGGCATCCCTTCGCACCCAGCGTCGTGATCCGGGTGTCGACCCGTGCGAGCACCTCGTCGCTCGACCAGCCGGTCTTGGACTCGAGCAGCGAGCGCTCGTAGTCGTTGGTGATGAGGTAGCGCGCACCATCGACGAGCTTGCGGATCTGGGGACCATCCATGCGGGCGAGCTGTTGGCCCGGGTCGGCCATGAACGGCAACCCGACCATGCGGCACTCCGCGGTGTGGCGCAGCATCGCCTCGGGGTCGTTCGGCGAGACCACCACCAGGTCGATGTGGCCGATCCGCTCCATGATCGGCGCCAGCTCGATGAAGCGCGCCTCCTCCATCGCGCCCGTGTAGAACGACGCCATCTGGTTCTGGTCCTGGTCGGTGGTGCACAGGAACCGGGCCGTGTGTCGCAGGTCGGAGACGTGCACGGCGGAGCAGTCGACACCGTGGCGGGTGAGCCAGGCGCGGTAGTCGCGGAGGAAGTCCTCGCCGACCGCGCCGATCAGCAGTGGCTGGAGACCGAGCTGTGCGAGGCCGAAGCTGATGTTGGCTGCGACACCACCGCGGCGGACCTGCAGATCGTCGACGAGGAACGACAGGCTGACCCGTTCCAGCTGATCCGCCACGAGCTGTTCCGCGAAGCGGCCCGGGAAGCTCATGAGGTGGTCGGTGGCGATCGAGCCGGTCACGGCGATACGCACGGGATGCCTCGTCGTCGGGGATGGGGCTCACCTGGACCGTCGTTGAGCCTAACGCGTGCCGGCGGCAGGGGACCTCGTCGGCGCTTCCGGCTGTCCCGTCGCTGCCACGATCAGTCGGCGCGTCCCCGCAGGAAACGCTCGATCTCCGCGCCGAGCTCCTCGGGTGAGGGCACCTCGTCCTCGCTCATGGCGGGCCGACCGCCGCCACCCCCGAGGTCGTCCACGGCTCGTTCGGCCTCGAGTTCGGCATCGTAGAGGTGTTCGAGCTGACGCACGTGCTCGGAGACCTCGTCGGAGGACGAGGCAGCGACGTCGAGCTTGGCACGGTTCTCCTCGACCGAGCTCTCGAAGCTGGTGAGATCGACCGGCGTACCGAGGTGGGCCGAGAAGCGCTCGAGGAGGCTGCGGGAGGCCTCGGGGTACTCGCCGGCCACGTAGTGCGGGACACGGACCCAGAGCCCGAGGGTGGTCATGCCGGCCCGATCGAACCCCGCCTCCCATGCCGCCTGGCAGGACGCAGGCACCACGATCTGCTCGTGTGCGCGACCGAGGCGATCGATCGCCGCATCGTCGTTGCCGGTGCAGACCACCTGGACGGGGCGCGTGTGGGGGATCGGCCCTGGGACGCTGCCGAGCCCGACGTAGCGATCGGCTCCGGCGGCCTGAGCCAGCTCAAGCAGGTCGTCCGCGCAGGTCCGCCACGCGAGGTCGGGCTCCGCACCGTGGACGAGCAGCAGGGGAGGACCGGTGGCTGGTGAGAGCAGATCCACCACCAGCTCCGGCCACACCAGCGAGGTCATCCGTCCCCGGTCGATCTCCAGCTCAGGACGACGGTCGCGGTAGTCGTAGAGCGCGTCCGAGGGGAAGGTGCCGAGACGTTCTCGGGGGAAGGACAACAGCACCTCGGCGGCACCGGTCCCGCCACCGGCGGCATCGGTCCAACCATCGAGCGCGACGACGAGCACCGGGTCCAGACCGATGTCGTCGAGCGAACGCGTGAGGGTGAGCAGTTGCATGCCCTCACCGTACCCGCCGACGGCGAGCGCCCCCGGAAGCCTTGCGTCGCGTCGACGAAGGTGTCGTGGGCCTGCTGCTCGGTCTGTTCTCGGTCTGTTCTCGGTCTGTTCTCGGTCTGTTCTCGGTCCGGGACCGGGCCGGCCCCGGACCGAGGCCGAGCGCTCAGGTGCTCTTCTTGGCCGCCTTCTTGGCGCTCTTCTTCGCGCCCTTCTTCGCCGGCGAGCGCTTGGCCGCCTTCTTGGCGCTCTTCTTGGCGCTCTTCTTCGCGCCCTTCTTGGCGGCCTTCTTCGTCCCCTTCTTGGCGGGGCTCTTCTTGGCCGCCTTCTTGGCGCTCTTCTTCGCGCCCTTCTTCGCCGGCGAGCGCTTGGCCGCCTTCTTGGCGCTCTTCTTCGCGCCCTTCTTGGCGGCCTTCTTGGCGCTCTTCTTCGCGCCCTTCTTCGTCCCCTTCTTGGCGGGGCTCTTCTTGGCCGCCTTCTTCGCGGGGTTGTTCTTGGCGGCCTTCTTCGCCGTCTTCTTCGCCGCCCTCGTGGCGCCGGACTTCTTCGCTGCAGCCATGGTGCCTCCCATCGGATGATCCACCGCATGAAGCGGCGTGTCCTGCACGCAGCCTAGAGAGGTGAACGCTCGAGAACCAGCATCCAACACGTCCAGAGGTCCGTACCCCACGGCTACCGTGCGGTCGACAGCGGTCACCAGCCACGAGCCCAGGGAGCACGTGCACGACATCGACGCCGCGACGGCGACCTGGCTGACGTCCCCGGCCGGGCTCGACGAGGTGGCGACAACGACAGCCAGGCTCGACGCGGGGACCCCCGCGTTGCACGTCGCCCAGTGGCTGCGCGAACGTGGCCACGACCAACGGCGGACCTCGGCGGTGCTCGGTGCCGCTACCGCGAGACGCCGCGCCCGTGATCGTTGGCCCGACGCCGACCAGCTGCTGTTCACCCGCGAGGCGTTGGAGCAGGCCAGTGACCCGCAGGTCGCTCGGTGGCGAGCACGGAGGCTGGCCGTCGAAGGTCGTCCGGTCATGGATGTGTGTGCCGGCATCGGTGGAGATGCTCTGGCGCTCGCGGAGCTCGGCGCTCGGGTCATGGCCGTCGATCATGTCCCCGGTCGGCTCGTCCTGCTCGAACACAACGCCCGCGTGCGCGGCCTCGAGGTCGCCACCCACGTCGCCGACGCGCTCGCTACCTCGGCGCCACCGGGGTGGTGGGTGCACGCGGATCCGGGACGCCGTCGGGGGGAGCGGCGCGTCCGCGCCCTGCGCGAGCACCTCCCTCCGGTGCCCGATCTCGTGGCACGCTTCGGGGCAGCGCCCGGGGTCGGCATCGTGCTGTCACCGGCGGTCGACCTCGACGATCCCGACCTGCCGGATGGCGAGCTCGAGTTCGTCCAGCTCGCGGGCTCCCTCGTCGAGGCGGTCGTGTGGCTCGGCGAGGCGCGACAGGGTGGGGTGCGCACGTCGTGCACGCTCCTGCCGGACGAGCTCCACCTCGAACGTCGAGGTGCGCCGACGCCGCTGCCGGTCGCGGGGATCGGCGAGCACCTGGTCGAGGTTGCACCTGCGGCGGTCCGAGCCCGTCTGCACGACGAGCTCGGCGAACGGATCGGCGCACACCGTGTGTCATCCAACCGTGCGCTGCTCACCCTCGACGATCCACCACCCGCCTCACCGTGGTACGAGACGCGGCGCGTCGAAGCCGTGCTGCCCGCCCACGGCAAGGCCGTCCGCAGGTGGCTGCGCTCGGCGCCGCCCCTCCCGCTCGAGATCGTCATGCACGGTGTCGACGGCTCACCCGAGCGCTGGTGGCGCGACATCGGCCGGCCACCACGGGGTCCGGTCGGCCGCCGCCTCGAGCTCATCCGCACCGGGGACGGAGCGCTCGCGGTCGTCACGATCCTTCCGGGGGCCACCGAGACGGACGCCACCGCCGAGGGAGATGCCACGACCTGACGCGGCCCGGACACCCCGGACACCGCGGGTGCGCGATGTCCGAGCCCGGACCGGTACGCTTGCTCCATGGATGACACCACACTGCCCACCGGCGGCACCGCCCTCGCGGAGGTGCCCAGCACGCGCGCCTGCACACGCTGCGACGACGATCAGCACCTCGTTGGTGGCGCGAGCGGGCTCGGGAAGTACCGCTGCGAGCACTGCGAGCTGGAGATCGGCTTCGACCTCGAGGCCGACCCGGCGGAGTTCCTCCTCTCGCGTGGTCTGCCGAGCCGTTACACCAAGGACCTCTTCGGCAGCCGACTGCTGCCGAGCGAGTTCCGTCTGCCCTGAGCGGCACGGCCATCCCCGAGCTGACCTGCGATCGCTGTGGCGCGGTGTTCCAGCCGCCCGCATGGATGCGCGAGAGCTACCCCGGGTGGGAGCCCAGCACCTGCGGTGCTTGCTACCGCTCCGCCAAGGGTGGGGGAGCGAGTGGTGCGGGAACGAGCAGTGCGGGAACGAAGGGTGCCGGTCCGAAGCAGGCGGCATCTCGCCCCTCGGGATCCGGGACGGAGACGAGGTCCGCCGGGCGCCGGTCGGGCGCCGCGGAGGACTTGCTGACGCTCTCCGAGGTCCTCGAGCGCTACCACGACGGTCCCGACACGGGTGTCTTCACCGACGGCTCGGCCAACCCCAACCCCGGGCCGGGCGGCTGGGGTGCGGTGTACGTCGTCGACGGCGAGGTGATCGACCAGGCCTACGGGCACGAGCCAGCGACGACGAACAACCGGATGGAGCTCACGGCACTGCTCGCGGGGGTCGAGCTGGTCCCGATCGGCACACCCGCGACGCTGTACAGCGACTCCAACCTCGCGGTGCGCACCGTGACCGAGTGGGCCCCGGGGTGGGAAGCCCGCGGGTGGCGGCGCAAGACCGGCCCCGTCGAGAACCTCGACCTCGTCCGCCCGCTCTACGAGGTGCTGCGTTCCCGGCCGGAGCTCACCGTGCGGTGGATCAAGGCGCACGCCGGGAACCGGTGGAACGAGTACGCCGACAGCCTGGCGACGGCGTACGCGCGGGACGAGCTGTAGTCGAAGCCCACCCCCGTCCGACGTCGGCAGGGCCCGTTCAGCCCTTGACCCACAGCGTCGCGGTGAACCTGTGCTCGAAGCCCAGCGCGACGTAGAACGCCTGGTTCGAGCCCACCCAGGCGACCTCGGCACCTGCCTCACCCGCCCGGCGTGTCGCCTCCAGGACAGCCGCCCGCCCGGCCCCTCGCCGGCGATGGTCGGGATCGGTGGCCACCGGCTCGACGTAGGCGATCCGGTTCTCCGCGACGACCCACATCCCGCAGAAGGCGGCGTACCCACCGGCGGGATCGACCGTCACGATCGTCAGATCGGCACGGAAGTTCGGAGCGGACTGCATGAACCGGCGCTCCTCGCGCCCCTCCGGAGGCGGTGGGCCCTCGTGATCGAAGCCGCGCCACAGCACCCGGTCGACCTTCACCAGGTCGTTGTCGTCGGCGAGGCTCTGCAGCGAGTAGCCGGGTGGCGGATCCGGAGGTTCGAGCCGGGTGATGCCGGTCAACCGGGAGTTGGGGTCGATGTGCTGCGGCTGTTCGACGAAGCCGCGTTGCTCGAGGGAGCGACGCACCAGGTCGTCGAACTCCGGCACGAAGAAGCCCAGCACGTCACGGCCGAAGGTGCGCGAGGGACCTCCGAGGTGGCGTTCCGCCCAGTCCAGGAGGGGCTCGATGACGTCGTCCGCGCCGGGACGGCGTTGCAGGTAGTTGAACGCGGGCTGGTGCTCGAAGTGGACGGCGCCGACGATCTCCCCGTGGTCCTGGGCGATCCCGCAGCGGGTGAGATCGAGCCCGCGGATCAGCGGGTGGAAGTGCATGTACTCCCACCGCGGCTGGAGCCAGGGGTCGAAGACGTCGCCCGGCCGATAGGACTCGACGAGCATGCGGCCCACGGCAGCGAAGTCTGACCCTGGTGCGTAGGCGCGGATCTCCACGTGGCGAGTCTAACCTCGATGTTGCACGGGTTGGTCGTGCCCGGGCGTGGCTGGTGATGGGCGGGATCCCGGTCGCGATGCGACACCTATCCCGCCCAGTGTCGGGGTGTGGCTGGTGATGGGCGGGATCCTGGTCGCGATGCGACACCTTTCCCGCCCAGTGTGGGTGCGCTGGCGGGGTTGTCGATCCGGATGCTCTCGGGCGTGGCGGATGATCCGGGCGTGTTCGGCAGGGTGACCCGAGCGTTCGGTATCCTGCACCCGACCGCCGGGCTGTCGTGCCCCGTAGCGCGCCCGTAGAGCGCCCGTGCGGGCGGATGAACGTGCGTCGCGGATGGACCGAGCGTCGCGGATGGACCGGGCGTCGCGCACACGGCCGCGCCGCTGCGCGCGACGACCCACGACGACCCGAGGCAGGGAGGTGGCATGGGCTTCGCATCGCAGCGCCCGGCACCCGCAGGGTCGCCGGAGCCGCGTGAGCTGCGTTGCCGCGTCGCGCGGACCGTCCGCGAGTTGCGGCTGCGCTCGGGTCGGAGCCTGGCCGACGTGGCGTCGGCCGCCGGGATCGGCAAGTCCACACTGCACGCGATCGAGTCGGAGGACGCCAACCCCGGGATCGAGACGCTGTGGGCGCTCGCACGTGCGCTGGAGGTGCCGTTCGGCAGCCTGCTGGAGCCTCCGACACCGTCCGTGCGTGTCGTGCGGGCGGGGGAGGGGCCCCGGGTCGACAGCGAGGACGGGTCGATGCAGGCACGGCTGCTCGCGACGACGGCCCACGGCAGCCGCACGGAGGTCTACGCCCTGACCCTCGACCCCACCCAGGCTCGGGATGCCGACCCGCACACACCGGGGACCACCGAGCACGTGCTGGTGGTCACGGGCCGGGTCAGCGTCGGCCCCGTCGACCGACCGGTCGAGCTCGCGCCGGGTGACCTCGCCAGCTTCCCCGGCGACGTGGCGCACCGCTACGAGGCGCTCGAGCCGGGCTCCGAGACCCTCCTCATCATCGAGTACGCGTAGCCCGCGGGGGAGCGGCCGGTACCGTCTCCTCCCTCGCGCCCGGGCCCGTCGTGGCCGATCAGCGGCCGGCGCACGAGCGACGGGCCGCCCCTCCGTATCCCGTCCCCCCACCCCTCGCACCGCATCCCGTCGGAGTTCGTCGTGTCATCTCCCCCCGCCGTCCTCGTCGAAGACGTCCGCAAGAGCTTCGGCGACACCGAGGCCCTCACGGGGGTCGACCTCGAGGTGCATGAGGGGGAGGTGCTGGGCCTGCTCGGACCGAACGGTGCGGGCAAGACGACGCTGGTGCGGGTGCTCGCGACGCTGCTCACCCCCGACAGCGGACGGGCGCGCATCCTCGGCCACGATGTCGTACGCGAAGCCGCGCAGGTCCGCCGCATGATCGGGTTGACCGGACAGTACGCCGCGGTGGACGAGTTGCTGACCGGGCGCGAGAACCTGCGCATGTTCGGCGAGCTGTTCCACCTCCCGGGACGCGAGGCCAGCCGCCGCGCCAACGAGCTGCTCGAGCGCTTCGAGCTGTCCTTCGCCGCCAACCGTCCGGCGCGGACCTACTCGGGAGGGATGCGTCGCCGGCTCGACCTCGCCTCGAGCCTGCTCGTGCGTCCGGAGCTGCTGTTCCTCGATGAGCCCACCACCGGCCTCGACCCTCGATCACGCAACGCCATCTGGGAGATCACGCGCGAGCTCGTGGACGAGGGCATGACCTTGCTCCTGACCACCCAGTACCTCGAGGAGGCCGACCAGCTCGCCGACCGCATCGCGGTGATCGACCACGGGCACATCATCGCCAAGGGGACCGGTGACGAGCTCAAGGATCAGGTCGGGGGACAGGTGGTGGACGTCGTGCTCGCCGAGCCCGGCGACCGGGAGCGTGCGCTCGAGGTGCTGCCGGATGCCGAGGCAGCGTCAGGCGGACGGATGATCCGGGTCGCCGTCACCGATGGCGATCCGCTGGAGGTGGTGGGCCGCGTCGCCGACACCCTGCGGACCTCGCAGATCGCCGTACGTGACCTCGGGCTGCGCCGTCCCACGCTGGACGACGTGTTCCTCGAGCTCACGGGGGAGCTTGCCGCCACGTCACCCGACGATGCCGACGACGAGGTCCAGGAGGTCGTCGCATGACCACGCCGATCCTGAGCACCTCGGCGACGGCGCTGCACCCCGCGGCGCCCTCCGGCATCGCATCGCGCCTGTACTGGCAGGGCCGGGACACCTGGACGGTGACCAAGCGCAACCTGCGCCACTTCATCCGCCAGCCCCGTCTGCTGGTGTTCTCCACGATCCAGCCGATGATGTTCGTCGTGCTCTTCTCCTTCGTCTTCGGTGGCGTGGCCGGTGCGGCCCTGCCGGCGGACATCAGCTACATCGACTTCCTGCTGCCCGGCATCTTCGTGCACTCCGCCGCGTTCCGGTCCACCCAGACGGCGGTCGGTCTGGCCGAGGACCTCGAACGCGGGGTCGTCGACCGGTTCCGGTCGATGCCGATGTCGCGCGTCGCGGTGCTCGCAGGACGGACGCTCGCGGACCTCGTCCGGTCGCTCGTGGTGATCCTGCTCATGATCGGGGTGGCCTACCTCATCGGCTTCCGTTTCACCCAGGGGGTGCTCTCGGCGACCGGTGCCGTCCTGATCGTCGGGCTGTTCGGTCTGATGTTCAGCTGGCTGTTCATCTGCCTCGCGCTGTACGTCCCGGGGGCGGAAGCGGCGCAGACCGCCGGCTTCGTGTTCGTCTTCCCGGTCGTCTTCGCCAGCTCCATCTTCGTGCCCCTGGAGACGATGCCGGAGTGGTTGCGGGCGTTCGCATCGCAGAGCCCGCTGACCCACGCGGCCGACGCGGCACGGGCCCTGTCGATCGGCGGTGAGGTCCTGCGTCCGAGCGTGCTCACCTTCGTCTGGTGCGTCGGGCTCATGGCGGTCGTGATCCCGATCTGCGTGCGGCGCTTCCGCTCGATGACGTGATGGGACGGGGCGTCGAGCGGTTCAGACGGGGAGGCGCCACGGCGCTGGGCGAGCGACGTGCGCGTCCCGGCCCCGGACGGGTCGTCACCACGGCGGCGCTCGCCCTCATCTGTGCGGTGCTGCCGATGTTCCTGCTCGGTGCGCTGGCCCCACGCCTCATCGCCGACCTCGGCATCGACGAGGTCGCGATCGGCGCGCTGGTCGCGGTCTTCTTCCTCTCTGGCGCGGTGTGGTCGCTGCCGGGCGGGTACGTCACCGACCGCATCGGCTCGACGGCTGCGTTGCGCCTGGGCGCGACGGTGTCGGCCGTCCTCGCCGTGGCCGTCGCCACGCTCGGGCACGAGCTGTGGATCCTCGTCGTGCTCTTCGTCTTCGCCGGTGCGGCCGTCCCGCTGGCGGACACCGGTGGCGCACGGGCGATCTCGACCGGGGTGGCGCTGCGGCGGCAGGGCCTCGCCTTCGGCGGGAAGGAGGCCAGCATCCCCGTGGCCTCCATGCTGGCCGGCCTGACCGTCCCGATCCTCGGTGCCCAGCTCGGCTGGCGGCCGGCCTACATCGTTGCGGCGGTGCTGGCGGCGGCGGTGATCCTCGCGGTCCCGGCCGGGCTCGATCGTCCGGGCCCCGGGATGCCGACGCCACCCGAGGAGCGGGATGATCCGCCGCCGGTCGCGCCGTCGGCACCGGCCGTCGCGGTCGACCGACCAGCGGACGACGAGGTGGCAGCGGTCGACACCGAGCCGCTGCCTGACGCGGTCGCGACACGGCGCGCGCTCGTGCTGCTGGCCGCCGGCTCGGGCCTGGCCGGTGCGGCCGGCAACTCCGCACCCACGTTCCTGGTGTCGTCCGCGGTCGCCACCGGCGTCAGCGAGGCCTCAGCCGGGATCCTGCTCGCGATCGCCAGCGTCGCGGGGATCGCATCACGCATCGTCGCCGGGCTGGTGGCCGACCGACGTGGTGGCAGCGAACGCCGCATCATGGCGGGGCTGATGGGCACCGGGGCGCTCGGGATGGCGATCCTGGCCTTCGGTGGCCCGGCGCTGACGCTGGTGGGTGCCGTGCTGGCCTTCGGCGGCGGCTGGGGCTGGACCGGCTTGGCGTTCTTCGCCGCGGTGCGGCTGCTACCGCACCGTCCGGCTCGCGCTGCGGGCGCGATCCTCGCGGGCCTCGCATCCGGTGGCGCCCTGGGCCCGTTGACCTTCGGTGCGCTGGCGGCGGGACCTGGCTACCTCACGGCGTGGGCCGTCGGCGCGGGGGCGATGCTCGTCGCCGGCACGTTGACCGCCTTCGCGGACCGCACCGTGGACCGCAGCACCACCGCCTCGCCCGATCCCCGCTAGGCCTGAGCTCCGCTGAACCCGACCCCCGCTCGACCTGACCCCCATAATGAACATTACGTAAACCTACCCTGGAACGTCGGCCCGGGGGCGTTGCCAGCCCCGGATGGCACGCCTGGGCGATGCCCCGCCCCCACCATCCCCTGCCCCCACCCGTGGCTCGGTCACCGGGAACGACCCCGTGCCTGCACGGGCCCGTGTGGGCCGTCTGCGGGCGTCCCACGCTCGTGCGCCCCAGGCTCGGAGCTGCCAGGTCCGCGGGCACGAGGCGCGGACGGGTCGGCGTCGGACGCATCCGGTGAGGGCGACGCTGGGGTGAGCAGCGGCGCGACGACCTGGTCGAGGTCGTCGCCCAGGCCGAGCTGTGCGACCGCCGTGACGAAGGCCGACCGGTTCAGCCGGCACGCGACGGCCTGATCGTCGAGCTCCTCGCGTTCCTCCGGGGTCAGGTACAGCGCCGTGAAGGCCGCTTCGGGGACCGTCGGCCGCTTGCGGACCTCACGTCCGTCGAGCGCTCCCCTGAGACGCGGCCCCTGTTCGGCGGCGATCGCGAGCACCCAGTCCCCCGCCGACCAGTCCATCACCGCCGACGCCTCCAGCAACCGCTCCTTCACCATCCGCGGCAGGGTGAGTCCCACGTGGCGCCGCTGCGAGGGCGTACGGGACCCGCTCCTCGACCTGGTGGTCGCCATCGTCGTCCCCTCCCGTCGCGAGCTCGCTACCTCGTTATATCACGGGCACGATCGTCCGGCAAGGCGCTTGTCACGGGCATGATCGTCCGG
>SL_3KL_010_SEDDRAFT_10005204_pt1 | contig 11714 bp, 7 predicted proteins | sample SodLakKL_010_SED_2_FD_10381 | JGI IMG/M metagenome (IMG submission 10381)
ATGGCTGTGGCAGCACGGACTTTTGCAAGGTATGCGGGTTTGCCAATGCCATCGGAAAAAGTGAACAGGGGAAAAGTGCAACCGGCGAGTGCAACATCACGCTCGAAGCAGGCGAAACTATGACCTTCAGGGTGCATACCAGGCCGTTCATCCACAAAGGGAAAAATTACGTTTTTGCTTATATGCAGGATATAAGCGATTACAAGACAAGGCAGATGCTGGAGAACATCTTTCTGCATGACATCAATAACTCAATAACATCGCTTAACGGACTCAGTGAGCTGATGGACGAGTTACCGGACAAGGAGGTAAAGGCGGTTGTAAATGAGCTGTCCACACGCCTTACCGATGAAATTCAGTCATACAGGCTTATTACCGAAGCGGAGAGTCACCAGCTTTCTGTCACTGTTTCTGAAGTCAGCATAGACGCCCTGATTGACAGTGTTGCCGGCTCCCTTCTAAAGACCAGGTTTTTCCGTAACAGGAAAGTCAGTTATGAAAAGACAAGGCTGGTAACATATACCGATGAAACACTGCTGAGGAGAGTGCTTATCAACGCGTTGAAAAATGCTCTTGAGGCCAGCGACGATGATCAGGAGGTAACGATCACGGCTGGTGAAGGTAGCATGCCAGGTGACGTTGATATTAGTGTAAGGAGTGTACCCCTGATACCCAGGGAGGTACAGTTGCAGCTTTTCCAGCGCTCCTTCTCAACCAAGGGCCCGGGCCGGGGGTGGGGTACCTACAGCATAAGGCTTCTTACCGAGAGGTACCTTAGCGGCAAGGTAAGTTTTGTATCAGACAGGGATATTGGCACTGTATTTACCATAAGTATCCCGTCGCTGAATCATATATGACCTGGCAGGCAGGCTGCAGAATTATCAATATAACAGCATTAATTTGACTTTTATATGGCAGAGAAGGATTCCTCCCCCGGCAACACCGGCAACACAAGCGGCACCAACACTGGCAAAACAAACGCCAGCAACTCAAAAGCCAACAACTCAAACGCCAACAACTCAAACGCCAACAACTCCGGCAACGATACTGTAGCAGAATCAGGCTCAAAAGGAGTTCTCCGATGGATAGAGGTGATGGGCAACAAGCTGCCCCACCCCTTCTGGATATTCCTGTGGATCTGTATTTTCATTGTTGTGCTGAGCGGCGTCACCTCACTCCTTGGGGTTAGCGCCATCGACCCCGCAACAGGTGCAACCGTTGAGGCGCAAAACCTTATTTCCGGTGAAGGCCTCAGGAGATTTGTCGAAGAGATGGTAACCAATTTTGCCCATTTTGCGCCATTCGGACTGGTTCTGGTGATGCTGATGGGGGTGTCGGTGGCTGAGAGGAGCGGATTGCTGGCGGTGGCGCTGCGCACGGTTGCCTTCTCGGTACCCAAACAGATAGTTCTGCCGGTTATTTTTATTATCGGTGCATGCGGGAACATCGGCTCCGATGCCGGCATTGTCATTGTGCCTCCTATTGCAGCGCTGATCTTTACACAGATGGGGCTGAGCCCGATCGCGGGACTGATAGCGGGGTATGCCGGTGCTACAGCGGGCTTTACTGCCAATTTCTTTATTGCGGGGACCGATGTGCTGCTTGCAGGAATAAGCTCTGAAATAACCTCACAGATGCCAGGCGGACAGGAGGTAAGCGCCACGGCAAACTGGTACTTTATGATAGTATCGACGATCTTTCTGGGTGTGGGAGGCGCTTTCATAGCCAGAAGATATACCATCCCCTCGTGCAACCGCTTCGAGTATTCTGCCGATACAACAATAACAACCGAAAGGGCAACCCTGACTCCACTGGAGCGAAAAGGCCTCAGGCATGCAGGCATATCTCTTCTTTTCTACGTTATACTGATCCTTGTTCTTGTGGTACCCGAAAATGCACCGCTGCGCAACCAGGTGACCGGGGGACTGGTTCCGTCGCCGTTTTTGCGGGGACTGATTCCGGTTTTGTTCTTCTTCTTTGCCATTCCCGGCTATTTTTACGGCAAAGCGACAGGCGCCATTAAAAAGCCGAACGATGTGCTCAAACAGATGGAGCACGGGATGAAGGAGCTTTCGGGATATATTGTGCTTATGCTGGTGGTGGCGCAGTTCATCAATCTTTTCAACTGGTCTAACCTCGACACCATCCTTGCCATCACGGGAGCCGAATTTCTGCAGAGTACCGGCCTTACCGGTCCGGTGATGTTCACCCTTTTCATGATACTGGTAGCGATACTTAACATCTTCCTCGGCAGCGGATCGGCCAAATGGGCTATTTTTGCCCCGATATTCATTCCCATGCTGGCCCAGCTCGGTTACAGCCCCGCTTTCGTGCAGCTCATGTACCGGGTTGGCGATTCGATCACAAACTGCGTAACACCACTCTATGTCTATTTCCCGTTATTGCTTGGATGGATACACAAATACAACAACCGTATCGGTATCGGAACCATAGTATCGCTGCTGGTACCCTACGCGGTGATCCTTTTTGTGATGTGGGTGGTGTTGCTTTTCATCTGGTATGGGCTGAACCTGCCCATAGGTGTAGGCGAAACAATTCACCTTTAAAAACAGGTACTACCCTTCAACCAGGCTGTAGCACCTTACCCAGTCAATATCCATTGATGTCGGCAAACCGTTGCCCGTATCCTCCTCCACACCTGAACTGAAAAGTATGTACATCGGTTCCTGCGGCACACCCTCTTCGGTAATATTAACCACTGTGTTGTTAATTTTCCAGATCAGCAGATCCGGATACCATTCAAGCCTGAAAATGAAAAAACCCTTTGAGAAGTCAACACCGCCAATATTTTCCGATTTCTTTTGAATTTCATCTCTACTGTCATTTTTTTTCCAGTAGTAGTTAAACTCTATCCGTTTCTTCTTTTTTCCCGAAAAGCGTAAAATATCAATATGAGGCACCATCTTTTCGGATAGCATCCAGAAAGCATGGTAAACCGACGGTGCACGGTGCATCCTTACCTTTGCCTCGAAGGCTCCGTACTTCTGCCTGAAGCTCTCTCCCGTATTAATAAGTCCCGAAGTAAATTTAAAATCTTTCGGGAAGAACCCCAGTGAAGGGTCCCATGCCTGGCCGGTAACATTTTCCTTCCTTGTGTGCAGTTTCAGGATGTTCCCCACAACTTCAATATTCCTGCCTTCAGTATAATAATGAAGGTCAGCAGCCATCGAATAACTCTCTTTAAGCAGCTTTTTACCCCAGTAAAATGATGTCAGCCATTTATTACCGTCTATTTTGTTATCAGAAAAATCGTCCTCAAACTCAAGTTTCCATTTTCTGATCTCATCAAACTTGCCCGAATCTTTGGCTTTCAGATACCACTTGAGCTTCTTGGATTTTTTGAGCTCCCTGTATTCCTGCTCCTGCTGGTATTCGGGGCTGCTTTTGAACTTGTCTTTAGATTCAAGGTACTCCTTTGTCTTTTTGAACTCATCTGAAGTCACATAATCCTCAAGTTCCTTGAATTTCTCAAGCTCCGGCGACCCGTCAATTTTTCTGAAATATTTCAGGTCCTTGGAGCCTGCCAGCTTGTAGTAAGCCTTTATACCCGGAGATTTTTTAAGATTTGCGATCTCCTCCTGCTCCTCTGCCCTGTTCGCTTCAATCTTGTTTATTTCAGGGGAATTGTCAAATTTCTTGAAATCGGGGAAGTATTTTGAGCTGACAAACCTGAAATAACCCTTGAATTCAGGCGAATTCCTCATTGAACTGTACTCAGTGAATTTCTCATGTGCCTCGGAACCTTTGAAACGCTGGTTATTGATGAACTTTTTTCTGTCGCGGAAATCCTGTGAAGTCACAGTTTCCTCAAGCTCTGTAAATCTTTGCGGTTCTTTCGACTGCTCATAACTCAGAAATTCATCATACTCTTTTTTCAGCGCCATGTCCTGGGCTTCAATCCTGGATGTTCCGGGTAACATGCCAAGCCTGGACCTGAGTCCGAACTTGAATTTCCTCATGAAATTTGACATCGTAATTATTCTTTGTAGTTATATAATTGAGATAAAGATATAAAAAACTAATATACGTATACGGAGCAGCAGCCCATTATGTTTCCTGAAGCATGCAATTCTGTATTGCTGCCAGTAATTGTTCTGCCTGGATCGGTTTTGTTATGTAATAGTCGCATCCGGCCGCCCTGCATCGCTCCTTTTCGCCATTCATGGCATATGCAGTCTGTATTATGACAGGCATATCCTGCCTCTCTTCCTTGATTTTCACAAGGATATCATAACCAGGTAAGTCGGGCATGTTGAGGTCGAGAAGCACCATTGACAATCCAGGGGTGCCCGAAAAGAGTTCCAGTGCCTGTTTCCCTGTCTGTCCCCAAAGAATTCCGGCCCCTGTTCTTTTCAGCATGGCCTCTATCAGCTTGTAGTTTACCTCCAGATCTTCCACAACAAGTATAGTATGTCCTGCGAGGCGGGGATAACTTACAAAACCTGCCGGGGTTTCTTCATCTGCAGCCCGGTCCTTATTGACCGGATGCCACGGAACCGACAGGTAAAAGCACGAACCCTTGCCCTCCTCAGACTCAGCCCATATCGATCCTCCAAGAAGTTCGGCAAGGCTTTTGGATATCGACAATCCCAGTCCCGCTCCCCTTTGTTGTTTCTGTGTCGATGTATCCAGCTGGCTGAAGCGGTCGAAGATAATGTTCAGCTTGTCGGCCGGTATTCCCGGACCTGTATCTTTGACATAAAACAGTACTGAGCCCCCCTCCCTCAGGTTGCATCCAAACTCGACCCTCCCTTTTTCAGTGAACTTAAGTGCATTGCTCAACAGATTTGTAATGATCTGCCTCAGCCGGTGCTGGTCGGTTACCGTGTAAAGTTCCTGTTGCTCTTTGTCTGTTTTAATCACGAACTCGATCTCGTCCTTTCTCTCCCTTACCTGTGGCATGAATGATTCGTAAATTTCATTCATAAGCGCGGTCAGGTTGCAGGCCTCCGGCCTCATGCTGATCTGCCCTGCCTCGATCTTTGAGATGTCAACAATATCGTCAATAAGCTGCAGCAGGACATTGGAATTTTCCCTTATAAGCTTTGAGAACATAACCCTGTCGGCCAGTGCTGTTTCGGGGTCTACCAACAAACCCGACAGTCCCACAATAGCATTCATAGGAGTGCGGATCTCATGCGACATGTTAGCAAGGAAGGCTGACTTCAGCTTGTCGCTCTCCTCGGCTTTCTCCTTTGCCCTTAAGAGTGCATCCTCCATCTGTTTTCGCCTGCTTATGTCATCCTTTATGGCCACGAAATGTGTTATCTCTCCATCCCTGTTCGTTACCGCCGAAATGCTGACCAGCTCCCAGAAAAGTGTTCCGTCCTTCTTTTTATTGAGGATCTCTCCCTGCCACTCGCCCCCGTTCCTTATCCTTGTCCACAATTCCTTGAAAAATGACGAATCGTGCTTGCCCGAATTAATGATGCTCATATTTTCGCCCATTACCTCGGCAAAGCTGTATCCTGTAGAACTGACGAACGCGGGATTTACATCTTCGATATTCCCCTCAGGATCAGTAATTACAACGGTTACTGGCGAGTTTCTGATGGCCCTTGACAGGATCCTCAGCCTGTACTCTGCCTCCCTCCGGCGCGTTATTTCAATTGATACTCCACCTATCTGCCTGTTGCCGTTCTCGTCATAAAGACAGAACTTATGTGTGGCATATACCCTTTCTTTCCCGTTCTTGTCGGTCAGCGCCTCCTCCACCATCACGCTCTCGCCGGTCAGGACCCTTCTGTCCTCTTCCATCATCCTGTCAGCCGTCTCCCTGTCGTAGGTATTGTAAGGGGTCTTCCCCAGGAAATTGGATTTACCGAACACCCTGTCCATATACCTGTTGAGGTATATTACCCTGCTTTCGCCGTTCCTGATGAACACCCCAAGAGGCATGTCATCCATAAAGTCAGCAAACTTACTGTCCGGTTGCGCCGGCGCGCTACCTTTGCGGTAATCCGGTCCTTTATTCAGGAAAAGGCAGGCAGCAGCTATCGCTACAGTAACGGCAGATAATGCTGCCGCAGCTGCATAAATAATGTTTGCCGGCGGCTTCAGGAGCAGGTAAACAGCCCCTGTAAAGGCTGAAGTTACAAGTATTGCAGCCGCAAGCGACAGTACCGGTTTCAAGTTAGCTTTGATCCGTTGCAGCATCACCCCCATTTGTTATGTTGTTCCTTAACAATCAGGGATGAAGAAAAACAAATTTAACGACTCTGTGAAATATTTAAGTGCGAATCGGGGCAATGTCAGCCCGAAACTTATCAACAGTGATACCCCCGGATTATTTACCGCTATGTTGATAAAGTTGTGCCTGCAAAAATAGTGCTACCCGCGGTACCTGGATGGTTTAATGGGCAATGGCAGTAGGCGCTCCTGTAAAAGGTTCGCGATTAGGACGGTTGCCCGAGGTGTTCCCGTAAAATTTTCGCCGATTAAGGCGGTTGCAGTAGGCGTCCCCGAAAGTGTTCCGGGCACTAAGGCTGGTCGTAGGCAGCTTCTCTCTTTCTGGCCTCCTCAAGCCAGCCAGGCAGAATGTTTTGTTTGAAATCAGCTTTTTGGGCCCTGATCTCTGCCATATCAAGTCCCACTACCTCCTGTGCCTTCTCTTTTGTTGAGAAATCGGGCAGTTGCACAGGCTGGGGCACGTCATATCTGCTGAATACCCTGGCCAGGTGAACCCTGGCCTCCTGTGACTTCTGGATGGAGGTGCCAAGCACCCTCAGGGCCTCATTTGGAGAATGGAACCCCATGCTGTTGGCTGCCGCAACCCAGTCCCATCTCCACTGTGCATGCCTTATGAGCTGGAGTACCTCCTGCATTTCATCTTCAGTTGCCCCTGCATCCCAGGCTGCTTTTGCTTCAAGGTGGACCCTGGCCAGGTTCTTTTCCGTAATGCGCCTCAGCTCGCTGATCCGGGCCTGCCTGTCATATACATTCTGCCTGAGGGTCTCTTCGCTTTCACGGTGGCATACCTGGCAAGACCCGGCAATATTGTTAAGGGGGCTCTGCAGGTGGTGATTGGTGAATTTCAGTCCCCCGTCCCTCTGGTAGGGCATATGGCAGTCAGCGCATGAAACACCCCTTTCGGCGTGAACACCTGTTTTATACAGCTCGTAGTCAGGGTGCTGAGCCTTCAGCATGGGCGCCCTGCTCAGTCCGTGCACCCAGTCAGTGAATTCATGGTAATCAAAGTAGGCCTCCATATCGTCGGCACTGAAGCCCCTGTCCCACGGAAATGTCAGATAGTTGTCCTCTCCCCTGAAATAATACTCCACGTGGCACTGGGCGCATACCAGCGACCGCATCTCCTGGTGGGTTGCATCTTCAATGTTCCTTCCCTGCCTTTCGAACGCCTCGGCAAGAGCAGGCCTGGTTATCCTCAGGTTCATCGTCTGCGGGTCATGGCAATCCTGACAACCTATCGAGTTAACAATCTCGCTGCCCATTTCGGCCCAGGAGTGGCTGTAGAACTCCCTTACCCCTATCTCGTTCATGACCCTTGGCACATCCGTGCTTTTGCAGGTCCAGCAGGTGGCGGGTTGCGGCTGGACGGTCCGCAATGTGTTATGCACATCGGTAACCGAGTAATAGTGGCCACGCCCCTGGTTGTAATCCCGCGCAAAAGCATATCCCGCCCACATGATCACCAGCTCCGGGTACTTCTCAAGATAATCAATCATAACCGAGCCGTAATATCTGCTCTCGAACGTGGTATCCCTCGTCATCATGTATGATTCGTACTGGCGCGGGAAATTCTGGCCCCACACCTCGTGTCTCGGCTCCCAGTCCGGTATCGGTTTCACCATCTGGAAGTAAAGCTGTGCCTCACTTCGTCTTTCTACAATTGAGGCGGCAAACAGTCCGATAAGGAATACTATCACTACTGTACCGAAGAAAAGGACCCAGTTTAGCCAGGGCTTCTTTTCGGAGAGTTCTTTAATGGTTGCCATAGGGTTCTGTTTTGTCTGTTTTATATCTGTAACTGTTTATCTGTCTGAACAACTCCGGTCACTCCCTCTCTCCACCCAGAAAGTCCCTGAGCCACTGCGGCATGATTGAAGGCAGCCGGGGCACCAGCGAAAATGGGGCAGAGGAAAGGCTTCGTACCGTGCCGTGAGGCACATCCCTGTGGCAGTCCCAGCACCTGTGACCCTCACCTTCAAGATGGTTCCTGCCGGTAACCTCAACGATTCTTGTCATCTCCACCAGGTCCTGGTGACACCTGATGCAGTTATCCTGCACCACGTTTATGCCGCGCTGCTTTATCTCTATTGTCTGGGGCTCTGCCCTTGCAGTGAACACGTATGCATGCCTCAGTCCGTCAGTTGCCTTGACATAGTACATGCTAAGGACATTGTCCTGCGGCACATGGCACTCCGCACAAGTGGCTGTTTCGCGGTGGCTGCTTTTGGCCCACGAGGCATACTGCGGGTACATAACATGGCAGTTGATGCATGTTTCGGGTTTGTCGGAGATATATGACTGTGCCTCTGAAGCGTGAAAGACGAGTAGGGCAATACCGGTAAAAACCCCGAGAAGGATAACCACGGCGGGCTTCCATCCGGGAGGAGGCTCAAGGAACAATATCAGCCGTTTTATCATAGCTGCTGCCGGTTTATGCTGTTATTTTAGCCAAGCAGTACCGAATAGCTGTTTAAAACCAAATGTATCAAAAATAATCGCCCAAATCAACAGGAAATGTGAAATTATGGCAGGGGTGATGCTTATTTAAAATTAATCCAAAAATACAAAATCGGGTTTCGAACATTTATCCTGATCTCGGTCTCATCATTGCCGAGTAAAAGATATGCCGAACCTTCCAGCATGTAAAATACAACGTCTAAGGTTGTCTGACAAGAATCAACCATGCCATGCCCTGGTTATTTTGGCTCCTTGATCATGGTAAGTACCATCTTGTACCGTTCCACCGCCTTTAGCGCGTGGGGTATGTTGGCCGGCATGATGATTGATTCTCCCTTGCCGAGCAGGTGCTTCCTGCCTGCAATGTCGATTTCCGCCTTACCGTCAACAACCTGTACCAGTGCATCGAAAGGAGCGGTATGTTCGCTGAGCCCCTCTCCCTTGTCAAAAGCAAACAGGGAAATATTTCCCGTATCGCGTTTAAGGACGTTTTTGCTTACTATAGCCCCTTCGGCATATTCAACTTCATCTTCAAAACGAAATATCCTGTCTTTTTCAAATTCTTTCTTTTCCATTGTTAGATTTTCTATTTAAATATTAAGATTCTGCTCTGCCTGCAGTTCCTGTTCCCGCTCTCAAAGCATATTCTTCCTGCTTATCCCTGCAGTTCCATTCCTTTAATGCCGGCAGTTTAACTGCAGCCGGGTTCAGGCACTAATTCAGGAACGAGGGCCTCAGAACAAGCATAAGCCACACGAAGTTGTTGATCTCATCACTGCTTCCGCCCTTGAGGCGCTCCATGGCTTCAGTGGCGAACATCTGTGAATACCCCGCCCTGACAGTCGCATGTTCAAACAGGTCGTAGCCGGCAAAAATGTCAATTTCAGTTCCCAGGTATTGACGTTCGCCTTCCCCGCCACCCCCTGCAATCAGGATCTCCCCTTCTGAAATGAAGGCATGCAGCCTGAACCCGGCCGACCAGCGTTCACGCCTGAAATTCATCCCACCATAAAAATCTATCAGTCCCACATCATTCAGGTGGTTCCCCACGTAAAAGTAGTCCATGTGGCCGTTGAATGCATGATTGGTCCCGAAAAGCGGGGTGAAGGAATTGTTCCTGGTGCGGGTGGCCATATCCGGTTCGTCGGTACCCGACAGCACTTCAAATCCTCCGCTCAAAGTTATCTCTTCATTAAGCTGATGTGCATATTCCATTGCCAGGTACCAGGCCAGTAGGGCTAAGCCGGTTGGATCGTCGCCGGCTTGCAGATAGGCAGAGCCCGAAAGGCTGCCGGGACCCGGACTGTAAACAAACCTGCCACCGGTTGTGAGGGAAAATGCCACATTGCCGGGAGTATTCTGGTAACCTGTATTGAGCATCAGCAGGCTCCATGTAACTGGTTCTGCATTGCGGTTGAGCCAGAGGTACTGGAATGTCTTGTAGTTGGTGAGCGGGTAAAAAGTGCCGGTCCGTCTCTCCCTGTCCTGGTTGAATGCAAACCCGGCATGCAGCCGGGTATTTGCCGACGACTGCCATTTCAGCACGGCAGCGTCATGGCTGCGGCCCTGCTGTGCCCAGTCCACATTACCGAAGATCCTGGCATTGTCGTAAACGATCTCCTGCCTGCCCGCCTTCAGGTTGACGGTTTCAGATAGCCTCACCTCACCCCACGCCTCGTGCACCGATGATAGGGCATCGCTCCTGTTGAGCTGGGGTACCTCGCCCCACACCCTTACATCCTGGAGGCTGAACCCGAAGGAGTAATCTTCCCGTGTCGCACCCAGGTTCAGCCTGGTGCGCTGCGATATGAAAAACGCGGCATCATCATCGGGGCCCATCAGGCTCTGGAAACCGTGACGGAACTCAGTTCGCGGCCTGTATTCCCCCGAAAGGGAAAACTGGCCCTTCAGTCCGCTACCGATAGCAAAGAGAAGCAGCAGCGCAGTAATGATTGATCTGGTTTTCATGGCAATTAGTTTTGTTATGGTCTTGCTTAGCCCGGCCTTTCCGGCCAAAACCGGTGTTCCCCACCGATACCGGCGGAGAACAACGCTTCGTATTAGTTGAGGAACATTTTTATATCCTCGTCGGGGGTTGTGATACCGCCTATCCCGAACTGCTCAACCAGCACCTTTGCCACATTTGGCGAAAGGAATGCCGGCAGGGTGGGGCCGAGGTGAATATTCTTCACTCCCAGGTAAAGCAGCGCCAGCAGTACAATTACCGCCTTCTGCTCGTACCATGCAATGTTATATGCAATTGGCAGCTCATTTATGTCGTTCAGCTCAAATATCTCCTTGAGCTTCATCGCCACAACAGCCAGCGAGTAGGAGTCGTTGCACTGCCCCGCATCAAGCACCCGGGGAATGCCTCCTATATCGCCCAGTGGCAGCTTGTTGTAGCGGTACTTGGCACAGCCGGCTGTAAGTATTACCGTATCTTTCGGAAGCTTTTCCGCAAATTCGGTATAGTATTCACGGTTCTTCATGCGCCCGTCGCAACCTGCCATCACGAAGAATTTCCTGATAGCGCCGCTTTTCACCGCATCTACCACCTTGTCGGCCAGTGCGAAAACCTGTGCATGTGCAAAGCCTCCCACTATCTCACCCTTTTCAATCTCTACCGGTGCACCGCATTTTTTGGCGTGTTCAATTATCTCGCCAAAATCCTTCTTTCCGCCTTTTTCACGGCCGGCAATATGTTTGAAACCCGGGAAGCCTGCCGCCCCGGTGGTATAAACCCTGTCGCCGTACGTTGCCTTTGATGAAGGGGGTACCAGGCAGTTGGTTGTGAAGAGGATCGGGCCGTTGAAGGTCTCAAATTCCTCCTTCTGCTTCCACCAGGAGTTTCCGTAGTTGCCAACGAAATGCTTGTATTTCTTGAAAGCCGGGTAATAGTTGGCAGGGAGCATCTCACTGTGGGTGTAAACATCAACACCAGTGCCCTCGGTCTGCTCGAGCAACTCCTGCATATCCTTCAGGTCATGCCCGCTTATCAGTATGCCGGGGTTGTTGCCTGCGCCAATGTTCACGTTTGTTATTTCGGG
>SL_3KL_010_SEDDRAFT_10005205_pt1 | contig 11713 bp, 10 predicted proteins | sample SodLakKL_010_SED_2_FD_10381 | JGI IMG/M metagenome (IMG submission 10381)
GTTTCGGTGAAGCGAAGGCCTTTCACCGTGCATATATCTTCGAGAATTGTTTCGATGTGTACATTTTGCGAATAGTAGGCCGTGAGTGTGCTGAAAGCTACCTCGGGAACGGCCAGTTCAATTTCCACATCATACCGGCGCTCCAGGTCTCTTAAAATGGACAGAATGGTTTGGTTCTGAAATACAAACCGGTGTTCACGCCATGCAAGAATATCATCGGCAGCGGCAGCTTCAGGTTCAGCCGGCCGGTCCATTTCGATGTTCCAAAAACTGCTTTCGTTGGCCTGTAAAATCCGGTATCCGGAACGGTCTTGTGCCGGGTAAAACAGTACCTGCCCGTCACTGACGGTCACGGATGTTTTCAGCCCGGGTTCATCGCTCCATGACCGGATGTTGAACCGGGTGCCCGTAACTTCGATAATGCTTCCGTTTGCTTCCACAATAAATGGGTTTGAGTGCTCTTCTACCGTAAAGAACGCTTCGCCGTTCAATTCCATATGCCGGTTTGTGTATGGGTAAAGACGGCTGTAGAGTATCGTGGTTCCGCTGTTCATTTCGATGGTTGTTCCGTCGGGCATTTCCAGTGTGGCGATTTCGCCGTATGGCACGGTGGCCGTTTTAGGTACAAACAGGAAAAGCGAAGTAATGGCAATGAGTGCCACTGCCGCCACAAGAATTCGGTGATGGCGCTGAATCCACCCAACAATTTTATCACCCGGAGAAAGAAATTCTCCGCTCATTTCAAGCCGGGTGTGCACATCGTTCAACGCCTCTTCAATTTCAGAAGGTGAAACTCCCGGCAGATTACCGGCAGCATCGCCGGAGTGTTCCCAGACTTCCTGAATGGCGGCACGTTCCTCCTCAGAAAACTGCTTCAGGATGCTTGAGTCCGGATGGTTGTTATGATTTTGCTTAGACATGGCGGCTATGGGTTACTCTGATTTTGATAATGGTAATACTGATCTTTGAGTTTGCTTAAAGCGGCTACAATATGGTTGTTTACGGTTTTAGCCGATATATTCATCACATCGGCAATTTCATTGTGGTCGAGCCCTTCAAAGCGGCTCAGCTTGAATGCTTCCTGCTGACGTTCGGGTAAATTGCTGATCCACTCCCGAAATCGTGCAGAAAGTATGGTTGACGAATCCTCTGGATTTTCCGACAGGTTGTGTGAAGGCTGGCTGCTCAGCTCATCCCATTCGGAAGAAAGAGTTTCGTTTGCGTGATCGCGTAAATAATTCAAAGACCTGTTTCTTACAATTTGATATAAAAAAGCTCGCAGCGACCGGTTAGAATCGATCTGGCTGCGTTTTTGCCATAAAATCACAAAGGTATCCTGCACGATGTCGGCAGCCGACGATTTTTCGCGCGTATACGATGCGGCGAACCGTACCAGCCTGGGGTACATCGCCCGGAAGAGGCTGTCGAAAGCCTTCCGGTCCGATTTGCGGATCTCCCGCCCCCAATGTTCTATTTGTTGATCATTCGGTTGATTCATGAATCCATTCTGATACTATTACACGCGATTTTGGCAGGGTACCTATTTATTATTAAAAAAAGTTTTGCAGGCATTTATGTTGGTAATTGTTGGTATCACTAACTCATGGTAGCTGGTAATTGACAGTTTTTCAGTTGACAGTTGACAACTTTATAATTTGGATTGTTTGAAGATTAACAATCTAATTTTATTAGTTTTAAAAGATCATGTGCCGACCATATTTATCCAAATGAATTGTCAACTGCCTGCTGTCAATTGTCAACTGAAGTACTTTCTTGTAAACTTCTAACCCTGAAACTACAAAGTTTCCAATAGAGCCAAATATTTTTTAATTCCTGTCTCCATTTATCAATATAAAAATTGGTGGAAAAGGAAAGTGTACACAGTCTTTTTTCAGTAAATGAAATCCGCGGAATTGCGAGCGGAATTTCAAATCACAATATTAAATGATAAGATAAACTCCAGTTAGAAGTCAGATGAAAAAAATTATCTCCCCTGTACGTTCATTTCCAGTGTATAAACAGAGTTACTTGCGGTGATGAAAAGTGTGCGGCGGTCGGGACCGATGAAGGTAATGTTTCCGGTCCAGTTTTGCGGAACGGGGATGTGTAAAATCTGTTCTCCATCTTTGTTGAAAACGGTGACTCCGCGGCCGGTCAGATAGATATTTCCCTGGTCGTCGATCGTCATTCCGTCTGACCCCAGCTCGGCAAATAGCTGCCTGTTGGAGAGTGTTCCGTCTTCATTGATTGTGTAGGAATAGGTTTTGTTGTCGCCGATATCTGCCACATAGAGTATTTTGCCGTCGGGCGTGCCGATGATTCCGTTGGGCTGAACAAATTCATCTTCCACAATCAAAATTTCCTGGTGGTCCGGGGTGAGGTAATAGACCCGCTCTTCCTCAATCTCTTTTTCGGTTCTCTCCCAGTAGTCGCGCTGGTAGTAGGGGTCGGTGAAATAGATTCCGCCTTTGGGGTCTACCCAGAGATCATTTGGCCCGTTCAGTTGTTTGCCGTTAAAATTGTCCACCAGCACAGTGACTTCTTTATCTGGAGAAATGCTCCAGATCTCGCCGTTCAGATCGGCGCAGGTCAGCAGGTTTCCATCGTGATCGAAATACATACCGTTGGAACGGCCGGTTTCATCCATAAAAAGTGTCAGCTCGCCATCAATGCTGTATTTCCAGATGTGGTCGTTTGGCTGATCGGTGAAATAGACATTTCCATCCTCATCGGTGGCGGGCCCTTCGGTAAATGAAAACCGGTCGGAAATCAGCGTTAGTTCTGCACCGTCGGCAATGATACCGCTCTCCTGGGCGAGCAGAGGCCGGGCCATAAAAAAAATGATCAGTGTGATGAAAATTGAAAATCCGGTAGAATGGATAAAATGAATATTGATGGTCATAAATGCAGGCAGTTTGCTTTGATTTTTATCATAGTTCAGAAAAGATTTTGCGGCTGAACAAATCTGAACAATTATTCAGACTTACAAAAGCCACGGAAACACAGAGAAACACGGAAATCAAAACCTCCGTGTTAATCCGTGCTTCCGTGGCAATTCAGTAATATTGATATGTAAAATATAGCGATTTTTAAATAAGAGCTAAGAAATCTGAAGGTAATTTTCACTATGCAGAAGCCTGCTTGCACCGGAGTCAATAATTGATTGGTACAACTATCAGTCAACAAACCGGATTCATCAATTGAGTGATTTCAATCAGCTCGTATTATCCATATGTATGTAAAAAGTAAACTAAACGTAACCGTTCATCATTACATGGCGGTAAAGCCGTTTGAGGCCGTGGACTTTAAAATCCCACCACACCCGGGTTTCCTGGGTTGGCCGGTAGATCCATTCATTGATAAGATTTCCTTCAAAGTCGAATTCAAACATCATACATCGTCCATAGCGAGTCAGCAGAGGACAGCCCGAAGCCCCATCGTATTTGTTGGAGGGTTCGTAACCGAGCACGAGGTCAATCATGTTGCCGGCAACAACGGGAGCCTGTTTACGGATGGTTGCTGCTGTTTTAGCTGCACCCGTGGCTGCATTATCACCTACTCCAAAAATATTCGGATACTGAGTGTGCTGCAGTGTTTCGCGGTCAACCGAAAGCTGTCCGCCGATACCTTCCCGTGTTAGTGGCCCTTCGCGAAGCGGCTTTGGTGTTTGAAACCGCGGCATTGGGTGCAGAAGGTCATATTGCTGCCTTACTTCACGAACCGTGCCGTTCTCTGTGGTCTCTTCGAATATTGCCGTTCGGGTTGAGATGTCTATGGCACGCAAAACCTGATTGTAGTAATTGTTGATGCCACGTGCCTCGATAAGTGGTTTTACAGCTTCATCTACTCTGGGTACGGTCGGGAAAATAGTGTTTCTATCCGTATAAAAATGCACGTCTACCTTGTCTCGCATTCCTTTGTCTCTCCACAGATCTTCAGAGAGCCAGGTGATTTTTTGAGGAGCTCCACCGCATTTTACATATCCGGGCGGATAGGTGAATACAGCATTTCCGCCTTCAAAATCGTCGGCAAGTTTTCTGTATTTTTCGCTTGAGCTGAGGTCATAAATATTGGCAACATAATCGGTGTTCAGTGCCTCTCTGAGATTTTCAACAGAATCGAGATTGCATTCAACACCCAGCCCTACAACAAGGTAGTCATAATCAATGGCCTCCCCGCTGCGGGTAATTACCCGGTTTCTGTCAGGTTCAAAGGCTTCCACATAATCTTTCACCCATTTCATATCAGAGAAAAAGAGTGACTCTTGGTCAAAAATCACATCACTCCGGTTATAAACCCCGGCACCCACAAGGGTATATCCGGGTTGGTAGTGGTGCTCCTCTCGCGGCTCAATAATTGTGATATCCGCACCGGGCACAGCTCTGAGCAGTCTTGCTGCTACGGTTAACCCGCCGATGCTTCCGCCGGCAACCACAAATTTTGCATTTCTGACTTTAGCTGCTTCGGATGAAGATACCTGAAGGCTCCTGCGATATCCGTAAAAACCTGCACCACCGCCAACAAGAAGGCCGCCGGCGCCGTACCCAATATATTTTAATGCTTGTCTTCGGCTAACACCTTTGTTTTCTTGCTGTTCAGAAAGATTTGATCTTTCTCCTGAATTCGATTTTTCCTGATCTATATTGTTTTTTTCTACACTCATTTTTTAACTATCTGATTAGTTTGGGAATATCATATTAGTGTTGTGTCAAAATTAGAATGACAGGTTTATGAGACTTCCGAAGTCTTCATCGACACGGCCAAAATGGTTGACAGATAAATCAGCCAATTTTTTAATAAAAACAGTAAGACTTCGGAAGTTTTTACCAACCTGCAATCCGTATAATTCAAAATGGAGCTTAGGCTCCGGGTACCGGAAGTGGTAAAACAGTCAGGCTCCACATGGCAAACATGGTGAGCAATGCTGTTGCCACAAAAACGGTTGCCCAAACTCTTTGTGCCTGCAGAGAAGGGGCTGTTGCTGCACCGCCTTTGTATTTCACAATCAGCTCAATTGCAAGTAAAATAGTTGTTGCCGCGGCTGACATCATGCAGAACGGGCAGATGGCCCCGATCACAAAAAGCTGCAGGTAAACGAAGCCCAGCGAGGCCAGAAAGCCAAAAGCGGTAACAGGCAGCAGAATGCGTTCAACGGTCTCACTTTTTGTGGTCATCCAGTAAGATCCCATGGCTATCATCACGATATAATAGACGGCACCAATTGCGGCAAGCGGAACCGGCCCGATGTAAGCCCATTCGCTTGTAATAACGAGCATAGGGCCGCCCAGCTCAGCGCCGGCAGGAATCATGGGGATTACCCAAAAATGGATTGCGGTTAATATGATACTGGCTACCCAGCCAAGCATCGCGGTAAAAATAAATACACCTAATAATCTGTTCATTGTTTTATGTTTTTATGATTTGTTTTGTTTTATTTTTTAAACTGTTGCCACGGGCATTTTTTGCATAGCCCAATCGGGAAATCCTTTTTCCAGCCGTGATGCATTAAATCCATTGTTGTTCAACAATTGCACGGCCTCGTCTGCCATCAGGCATAAAGGCCCGCGGCAGTACACTACAATTTCTTTGTCTTCAGGTAGTTCATTCAGCCTTTTTTCAAGATCTTTTTTGGGGAGTGAGATGGCGTTTTCTATGTGTGCCATGATATACTCTTCTTCCGGGCGTACATCCAAAATAATCACTTCACCCCGCTTCATTTTTTCAAGCAGCTCGCGGGGCGAAATGGTGCGTAAATTGTTTCGTTTGCTGCGATAATCCTCCATCAACTGTTTGAGTTCGGCATTCTGCGAAAATCCGAGACGCCGCAGGGCACACCATGCTTCAAACACATGCTGATCGGCCAGACGGTAATACTTGTATTTCCACTGGCGCTCTGAGCTGACCAACCGTGCATTCTTCAAAACCTGCAGGTGCTGTGAAGCGTTGCCCACCGTCAAATTTGTCTGTTTTGCGATATACTCAACCGGCGCCGGGCCCTGTGCCAGCAGATCAAGAATTTCGAGACGGTGCGGATTTCCCAGTGCCTTGGTGATACCGGACATCTCGTTATAAATCGTGTCTTTAAATTCGCGGATATTTATCATTCGTTTGTTTTGTTCAGTACTAATGGTAAGCAGTAAAAGATTATCATTCAATAAGTCTATAGAATGACAAATTGATGATTTGATTAAATGTAAGTAATTGAAATTAATGCATTAAAAAAGATTGTCATTTCCTGATAAACAACGGTTAGGTAACCAATGTTACAAAGTGTTGCGAGTGGATTGATGTGATGGTTTTTGTAAAGGAAATGGTGGGCAGGAAACCGCGACTCTGCTAGGAATCCCGGGAAAGCACCGGGATGCTCTGCCAGGTCGCTATATCAAACAACCTGGCAGAGTGCCGTGCATTTCGGCTCCTGCCAGAGTTGTGGGTTGGGTGGGAAGGTTTTTGAGAAGGAGATGGTGGGCAGGGAATCGCGACTCTTGCAGGAGTCCCAAACAGCGGGACACTCTGCCAGGTCGCTAAATTTGACCGCCAACCCGCGACTCTGCCAGGAATCCCGGGAAAGCGCCGGGATGCTCTTGCAGGTCGCTTTTTCCGTACTTGAATAAAACAGTATTAAATCCGTTATTTCATGGAGCATAACTTTGAAACTGAATTAGGGAGTAAGTATGGGTAACCTTACCACGAAAAAGCTGATTGAAGAAATCGAATCCCTTCCTGTTGAGGATAGGGTATTAGTTGCCGATTCCGTTTTAAAATCTTTGAATCCTGTAGATCAGGGGATTGAAAAAAAGTGGATTGAGGTTGCTGAAAAACGCCTGGATGAATTAAAATCCGGAGAGATAAAAGGAATTTCAGGAGAAAAAGTATTTGGAAAAATTCAAAAACGTTTTTCGAAATGAATTTCAGTTTTCATCCTGAAGCTGAAACAGAATTCATCAAAGCCATCCAATATTATGAAGAACAAGAGAGGGAACTTGGCCTTGATTTCTCGATGGAGGTTTATAAATCAGTTACGAGAATACTTGCAAATCCTGAATCATGGACCAAAGTCAGTAATTCGATCCGCAGAATATTGGTGCAGCGTTTTCCATTCGGAGTGCTCTATCATTACGATTCGGAGACGGATAATGTTTTCATTGTGGCTGTCATGCATCTTCACAGAGAACCGGGATATTGGAAAAAAAGGTTGGAATAAGCTATTTGTGTTAATGTGACTATTGGACTGAACAACCTGCCAGAGTCCGAACGGAGAGAGGTCCTGGCAGAGTTGTGGGATGCAGGACAGGTATTTTGAGAAGGTGAAGGAGGGCAAGGAACAGCGACTCTGCCAGGAATCCCGGGAAAGCACCGGGATACTCTTGCAGGTCGCTGAATTAACAACCTGGCAGAGTGCCGTGCATTTCGGCTCCTGCCAGAGTTGTGGATTGATTGGAACGGGTTATGTTAAGGAGATGGTGGGCTTGGAACCGCGACTCTGCCAGAGTTATGGTTTTATGGGCATCACTCCAAATAATATTCTTCACCGAGCAATAATTTAAATTCTTCATGTGCTTTCAGGAAATTATCTTTGCCGCCGAATTGTGTTAAAACTTTCTTTTTTTCCAGATGTGAATGTTGTTTCTGATTTGATGAATCGAGGTAAGCATGAAATGAAGAGTATGGGTAATCTGAGTAACTTTCTGTGATTTTATGATGGATAGGATTCCGGTGAATATAGCAGACCAGATGGTTGAAATGATCTTCGTCTTTGATTCTTTTTCTTTTGAAAGCCCCTTCAATAAGAGTGCCGCTTCTGCTGGTTTTTGTATTTACCGACTTGGTGTAACTGTTCATTAGATGTGAGAACTGTTTGGATGGCAGGAATGGTTTCGTCTGGTCAAAATGGTCTCCATAAAAGGTGCCTTCCGGATAATTGTTTTTGATCTGCTGAAAAAGTGTTTTCTGTTCATTTAGTTTTCTCACCCGAATGAGGATATGAAAGTGATTTTTCAAAAGGCACCAGCAGTACGTCTCTGCTGAGATATACAGGTAGTAAAAATATTTATCGATAAACAGACTGAAGTCATCATCAGTAAAGAACAGATCGGATTTACCTGCACCCCGGTTATAAATGTGGTAGAAACATCCCTCTTCAAGTGGTTCCATCTTTTTGATTTTTTATTATTTGGATTGGGAAATTAATTTCTTCAATAAAAACTGTCAAGTATTGAAAAACTATATTGAACATATAAGAGTTGTGGGTATGGTGGGAAGGTTTTTTGAGAATGAGATGATGGGCATGGAACCGCGACTCTTGCCGCACCGCGATCCCTTCGGGGCAGGAGTCCCAAAAAAGCGGGACACTCTGCCAGGACGCTCAAATGAGCCACCAACCCGCGACTCTGCCAGGAATCCCGGGAAAGCGCCGGGATGCTCTGGCAGGCCGCTTGGATGATCTTTTTATTTTTGAATCACATCTGGTTTTTCTATCATCCAAGAGTGTTTATTGGGATTGTTAATTTGGTGAATTGGAATGGCTTTATTTCAGAGTGCAGTTCTTAAACAATATTTGTCAGGGGTTGGTGATGATGAAATCGCGGAGGCGTGGGCGGCATTCCAGGCTCATTTTCATGACCCGGAAATCCGGGAGAATATCCGCAATTCCAAAGAGGAGGAGTACCAGGACGGGTTTTTGTCCGATCTTTTTGTAAACGTTCTTGGGTATACAAAATATCCTGCACCGGGGTTTAACCTTCGGCTGGAACAGAAAGATGAGAAAGGTTCGAAAAAATCAGACGGCGCCCTGCTGAAAGATGATAAAGTAATTGGCATTATTGAACTGAAGGGAACCGACACCACCGATCTCGACAAAGTGGAGGAACAGGCCTTTCGCTACAAACACTACCACCGCCATGCCGACTATGTGGTGATCTCCAACTTTGAAAAGCTCCGGTTCTACATCGGCAATGCGGTTGAGCATATCGAGTTTAATCTCTTTAAGCTGACCCGCAACGAGTTCAAAATTCTCTGGCTCTGCCTCCATCAGGAGAATTTCGTGAAAGGACTGCCCAAAAAAATCAAAGAGGCATCGCTCACAAAGAACGAAGAGGTAACCAAAAAACTCTATGCCGATTACTCAGCCTTCAAAGATGCCATTTTCAAAAGCATCATCAAGCACAACCCCGATTACAATAAACTCCGCCTCTTCAAAAAAACGCAGAAACTGCTCGACCGTTTTCTCTTTATCTTTTTTGCCGAAGACCAGCAGCTTCTGCCGCCCAACTCCATCAAAGAGGTCATCAAACAGTGGCAGCAGTTAAAAGAGCTGGATGAATACAGGCCGCTTTACGACCGGTTCAAAAAATATTTCGGGTATCTGTACAACGGCCACAAGGGAAAGAATCACGAAATTTTTCCCTACAACGGCGGGCTGTTTGAGCCCGACGAGGTGCTGGACAACATCACCATCGAAGACGAGCTGCTTTACAAACACGCCCTGCAGCTCAGCAAATACGATTTTGCCTCCGAAGTGGATGTGAATATCCTGGGCCACATTTTTGAGCATTCGCTGAACGAGATTGAGCAGATTACCGCCGAGCTGGAAGGCGAAGAGGTAGACCGCTCCAAAACCCGCCGCAAGAAAGACGGGGTGTACTACACGCCCAAATACATCACCAAATATATTGTGGAGAACACGGTGGGCAAGCTGTGCGAAGAGAAGAAAACCGGGCTGGGCATTGAGGACGAAGAGTACACCGCCGGCCGGCAGAAGGCCACCAAAAAGAAGCTGCTGAAAAAACTGGAAGCCTACCGCGAATGGCTGCTGGGCCTCACCATTTGCGATCCCGCCTGCGGAAGCGGCGCGTTTCTGAACCAGGCGCTGGAGTTTTTGATGGAAGAGCACAAATATGTGGATGAACTGCACTCCAAACTGCTGAACCAGCCGCTGGTGCTTTCGGCTATTGAGGAGAGCATCCTGGAAAACAACCTGTTTGGCGTGGATATTAACGAAGAGTCGGTGGAGATTGCCAAGCTCTCCCTCTGGCTGCGCACGGCCCAAAAAGGGCGGAAACTCACCTCACTGAACGACAACATCAAGTGCGGCAACTCGCTGATAGACGACCCGGAAGTGGCCGGGGAGAAAGCGTTCAAATGGGAAGAGGAATTCCCCCCGGTATTTGAAAAAGGCGGGTTTGATGTGGTGATTGGGAATCCGCCATATTTAGCAGGACGTGAATGGAATAAAGAGCTCAGAGATCAAAGAAATTATTTTAAAGAAGTATATAGCTGCATGACAGATCAATATGATCTGTACGCTCTATTTATTCAGAAAGGACAAGGACTTGTCAAAGAAAATGGAATGTTCTCCTTTATTACGCCAAATACCTGGTTAATGAACGACCATTATTTTGAACTTAGAAAATGGATTTTAGACAAATTCCGAATTAAACATTTTGCAGATTTCACGGATGTCAATGTTTTTGAAGATGCTACTGTTCTAACAATAATTTTTGTATTGAAAAATCAAGCTGTAAAGCAAGCAAAATTTAAAGTCGAAAAATTTGTTACTCCTTTCAATTTTCAAGAGAAAGATAGTAGCACAAAAGTTTGGAAATCTAATGAAAATCTACTCTTTAACCTGGAAGTTACTTTGGATGACCAGCGAATATTAGAAAAGCTTGAAATGGATTCCCAAAAGGTTGAAGATTTTGCAGATGTGAAATTTGGTGTTAAAGTATATCAAAAAGGAAAAGGTAATCCCAAGCAGGACGGGAGTGAATCCAAAGTGAAGTTATTTGAAAGTGAAGAGAAGGAGGGAGAGGAATATTTGCCGTATTTGAGGGGAAGAAGTATAAAATCATTTTACTATAAGAAAAAGACTAATTGGCTAAAGTATGGTGAGCATTTAGCAGAACCTCGGGATATTAGTTTATTTGAAGGTGGCAGAATTTTGGTGAGACGGATTACCGGTAAACGTTTGATCGTCTGCCCAATTGAAGAAACAAGAATTGCTGATCAGCTTTTACACACAGTTAAACCCAGTACTGAGTACAATCATTATGTAATTGCAACAATACTTCACAGTTCAGCAATAAGGTATTATTTTAAAAAGAAGTTTGGTCGGGTTGAAAAGACTTTTCCTGAAATAAGGGTTGGCGAATTAAAATCACTTCCAATAAAATATCCTGAAAATGAAGCAGGATTTATCTCTGTTGGTCAAAAATTAGAAAAGTTAAAATCAGATTTTGAAGAGAATCGGATTTCATTAGGTCATTTATTACTCAGTAAGTTTGAAATAGAAAAACTCTCCAAAAAACTCCAAAACTGGCACAAGCTCACCTTCAAGCAATTCCTGGCCGAGCTGAAGAAGAAAAAAGTGAAACTCACCCTCAAAGAAGAAGCCGAATGGATGGAGTACTTCAACGAACAAAAAGCCAAAGCGGATGAGCTAAAAACCCAAATCGCCCAAAACGACCGCGAGATTGATGCGATGGTGTATGAGTTGTATGGGTTGGGGGGAGAGGAGGTGAAGATTGTGGAGGGTGAACTGTGATTTTTGTGATGGGCTATGATTTACTGTGATTTTTTTATCATAGTCCATCACATAATCAGAGAAAATCATGGTTAACTGTGATTGAAATGATTTCGCTGATACACTGTGATATTTATATATCATAGTCCATCACATAATCAGCGAAAATCATGGTTAAACTGTGATTGAATT
>SL_3KL_010_SEDDRAFT_10005206_pt1 | contig 11711 bp, 22 predicted proteins | sample SodLakKL_010_SED_2_FD_10381 | JGI IMG/M metagenome (IMG submission 10381)
TGCTGCGAGCCGGTCGGGTCAGGGAACGGCGAGGTGGTCCGGGCGGTGGGGCCGACCGAGACGCTGTGCGTCCCGCGATCGCATCGACCGCAGGGCGCACACGCCTCAGGTGACCGTGCCGCCGGCGGAGGTGATCTTGTCTCGAGCGGTGCCGGTGATCGCGTCGACATCCACCATGAAGGACTTGGTCACCTCACCGTGTCCGAGGATCTTCACCGGCCGCTTCTTCTTGACCAGCCCGCGGGCGGTCAGGGTCGCGACGGTGATCTCGTCGCCGTCCTCGAAGGCCTCGTCGAGGCGTCCGACGTTGATCACCGCGTACTCGACCTTGTTGGGGTTGTTGAAGCCGGGCAGCTTGGGCTGACGACGGATCAGCGGGAGCTGACCGCCCTCGAACCCGACGGGCACCGTGCCCCGTGCGCCCGTGCCCTTGGTGCCACGACCCGCGGTCTTGCCGCCACGGCCACGGTCACCGCGCGCGACGCGCTTGCGGTCGGTCTTGGCGCCCTCAGCCGGCTTGAGATGGTGGAGCTTGGTCGTCATGACGTTGCCTTCTTGGCCGACTTCTTGGCGGCCTTCTTGGCCGTCTTCTTCGCCGTCTTCTTGGCCGCCGTCTTCTTGGCCGACTTCTTCGCAGCCTGCTTCGTCCCCGCCTTCTTGGCGGCCTTCTTGGCCGTCTTCTTCGCAGCCGTCGGCTCCGGGGCCGCTGCGTCGGCCTCCTCGAAGGTCACGAGGTGCGGGACCTTGTTCAGCATCCCGCGGATCTCAGGACGGTCGGGCTGGACCACGGTGTGACGGATGCGCTTGAGGCCCAGCGAGCGGACGGTGTCGCGCTGGCCCTGCGTGCGGCCGATCGTCGAGCGCACCTGGGTGATGCGCAGCTGCTTCTCCTCAGCCATCAGCTGCCACCTCCGCGCATGGTCTCGAGCATCTTCTTCGGCGCGACGTCCTCGACGGCCTTGTCGCGCAGCGCGGCGATGTCGTGCGCGGAGCGCTGGCTCTTCAAGCCCTCGACGGTCGCATGCACGACGTTGATCGGGTTGGCGGTGCCGAGCGACTTCGCCAGGAGGTCGTGGATCCCCGCCGCCTCGATGACCGCGCGCACCGGCCCACCGGCGATGACCCCGGTACCGGGAGCAGCCGGCTTGAGCATGACCCGCCCGGCACCGGCGCGCCCCACGACAGGGTGCACGATCGTCGAGCCGACCATCGGGACCTTGAAGAAGTTCTTCTTCGCTTCCTCGACGCCCTTCTGGATGGCCGACTGGACCTCCTTGGCCTTGCCGTGGCCGATACCGACCATGCCCTTGCCGTCGCCGACGACGACCAGCGCGGTGAACTGGAACCGGCGGCCACCCTTGACCACCTTGCTCACACGGTTGATCGCGACGACGCGCTCGTCGTACTGCTCGCGGTCCTGCTGGCCGCGGCCACCGCGGTCGCCGCCACGGCCGCGACCTCCGCGGCCCTGACCGCCACCTGAACGGTTGTTGGCTGCCATGGTGTTCTCCTACCTACGTGTTGACGTGTCGTCGTCCGTCAGAAGTCCAGGCCACCCGCACGAGCTCCCTCCGCGAGGGAGGCGACGCGTCCGGCGTACCGGTTGCCACCGCGGTCGAACACGCAGGTGGTGATGCCAGCAGCGGTCGCGCGTTCGGCCAGCAACTCGCCGACCTGCTTCGCGGCGCCGACCTTGCCGTCCTCGCTGTTGTCGACGCCGTCCTCGCGGGAGGAGGCGGCGACCAGGGTGTGACCGGCGATGTCGTCGATCAGCTGCGCATAGATGTGGGTGTTGCTGCGGTAGACGGACAGACGCGGTTTGGCCGCGGTGCCCTTGATGTGCTTGCGGAGGCGCAGGTGACGCGAACGTCGTGCGCTGCGCTTCTTGGTCTGGTCCATGGTAGGTGCTCCTCGCTGGCACGCCCTCGCTTCTCGGCGGTCCGGGGACCGCGGGGCGGCTACGAGCCCTGCCGCTGGGGCGGGGCGGCGGCACCGCGTCTGGCGCGACACCGCTGGTGGTCGGGATGGGGATGAGCTGTGGGAGAGGCCTAGCGGCCGGCGGCCTTGCCGGCCTTGCGCCGGACCTGCTCGCCCTCGTACTTGATGCCCTTGCCCTTGTAGGGCTCGGGGGGACGGACCTTGCGGATGTTGGCGGCGATCTGGCCCACGAGTTCCTTGTCGATGCCGTTGACGACCACACGGGTCGGCTGCGGCACCTCGAAGCTGATGCCGGCGGGCGCCTGGACGAGCACGGGGTGGGAGTACCCCACCTGCAGCTCGAGGTCGGAACCCTTCGGTGCGGCGCGGTAGCCGACACCGACCAGCTCGAGCACTCGGGCGTAGCCATCGCTCACGCCGTGGACCATGTTCGCGACGAGTGCGCGGACCAGGCCGTGGCGCGACCGCTCGTCGCGCGAGTCACCGAGACGGGTGACGATCACCGCGCCGTCGTCGTCGCGGCTGAGCTCGACACCCTCGGGGAGGGTACGGGACAGCTCGCCCTTGGGGCCCTTCACCGTGACGTGGAGGCCGTCGATCGTGACCTCGACACCGTCGGGGACGGGGATCGGGAGCTTGCCGATGCGGGACATGGTTACCTCTCGTTGTTCCGTGGCTGGTGGCCTGCGCCGCAGCGCCTGCCACTGCCGCCTGGCTCACCAGACGTACGCGAGGACCTCACCGCCGCGGCGCTCTCGACGAGCGGTGCGGTCGGTCATCAGGCCGGCGTTGGTGGACAGGATCGCGACCCCGAGGCCACCGAGCACACGCGGGATCTCGTCGCGCTTGACGTACACGCGCAGGCCCGGCTTCGAGATGCGCCGGAGGCCCGTGATCACACGCTCACGGTTGGGGCCGTACTTCAGCTTGATGGTCAACGTCGGCTGTGGCTGCGTCTCCTCGACCGACCACCCCGTGATGTAGCCCGCCTCCTCGAGGATCCTGGCGATGTTCACCTTGATCTTCGAGGACGGCATCGAGGTCTGGTCATGGAACGCGATGGACGCGTTGCGCACACGGGTCAGCATGTCGGCGACCGGGTCGGTCATCGTCATCGTGGTGTCTCCTCGGGGTTACGAGGACCTCGCCTCGCACTTCCCATCGTCGTTGCGGCGGTCGTGGCACGACCACGTAAGAGGTGTCCTCGCGTTACCAGCTGGCCTTGGTGATGCCAGGCAGTTCGCCGTTGTGGGCCATCTGGCGGAAGCACACGCGGCACAGCTTGAACCGCTTGTAGACCGAGCGGGGCCGGCCACAGCGCTCACAGCGCGTGTAGTTCTGCACGTTGAACTTCTGGCCGCGCTTGGCCTGTGCGATCTTCGACTTCTTCGCCATCGTCTTCAACCCTCCAAGGGTCGGCCGCCTGGTTCGGCCTTCCACGCCCCTCCCACTGCTCGGGAGGAGCCCTTCCTCGTCACGCCGGTGTCGGTGTCCGGTTCGGTCTGTGGCCTAGCTCTGCTGCTCGCCGCGGACGAACGGGAAGCCGTACGCGTCCAGCAGGGCCTTGCCGTGCTCATCGTTGGTCGCGGTGGTCACGATCGTGATGTCCATCCCTCGGACGGAGTCGATCGAGTCGTAGTCGATCTCGGGGAACACCAGCTGTTCGGTGAGCCCGAAGGTGTAGTTGCCGTTGCCATCGAAGGCGGTCGCCTTCAAGCCGCGGAAGTCACGGATGCGGGGGATCGCGACCGACAGGATCCGGTCGAAGAACTCCCACATCCGGTCGCCGCGGAGGGTGACCTTCACACCGATCGGCATGCCTTCACGCAGCTTGAAGCCGGCGATCGACTTGCGGGCCCGGTTCACCCTGGGCTTCTGCCCGGTGACCGTGGCCAGGTCGCGGATCGCGCCCTCGAGCGCCTTGGCGTCGCCCACCGCCTCACCGAGACCGACGTTGACGACGATCTTCTCGAAGGTGGGGATCTCCATGACGTTGGTCAGGCCCAGCTCCTCCTTGAGGGCTGGGGCGATCTGGTCGCGATACTGCTGCTTGAGCCGCGGCATCGTGGTGGTGCTCATCTGTGGGTTCTCCTCGGCCGTCGATGACCCGCCCTCACCGTGTCCGGTGCGTCACTGATCCCGTGTCCGACGGGTGGGCTCGTCGAGGCGTCGTTGGTGTCGATCAGAAGGTGGCGTCGCACTTCTTGCAGCTGCGCACCTTGCTGCGCCGATCGCCCTCGGTCTCGTAGACGTACCCGACACGGGTCGCGTCGCCGCACGAGGGGCACACCGGCATGATGTTGGAGAGGTGGATCGGCGCTTCGGTCTCGATGATGCCGCCGCCTTGGCCGCCACCACGCTGCTGCTCGATCCGTTCGTGCTTCTTGACGTAGTTGATGCCCTCCACGAGCGCCTTGTCGCGCTCGAGGAAGAGCTTGACCACGCGGCCGGACCGGCCGGCGAACTTGCCGGACACGACCTTGACCTGATCGTCCTTGCGGATGCGATGCATCTAGAGCACCTCCGGTGCGAGCGAGATGATCCGCATGAAGCGCTGATCGCGCAGTTCGCGCGCGACGGGGCCGAAGATGCGGGTCCCGCGCGGCGTGCCATCGGGACGCACGATCACGCAGGCGTTGTCGTCGAAGCGGATGTAGGAACCGTCGGAGCGGCGGCGCTCCTTCGCCGTGCGAACGACCACGCAGCGCACGACCTCACCCTTCTTGACGTTCGACTGCGGGATCGCCTGCTTGACCGTGCCGACGAACACGTCCCCGACGGACGCGTAGCGACGACCGGACCCGCCGAGCACGCGGATGCAGAGCACCTCGCGTGCTCCCGAGTTGTCCGCGACCTTCAGCCGCGATTCGGTCTGGATCATCGTTGTCTCTCTCTACTTCTCGTGACGTGGCCAGCGGGGTGGACCCTCGACCGTCTGCCGGGCGTGCCGGCGGACGAGGTGGATCACTTCGCGCGTTCGACGACCTCCGCCAGGCGCCAGCGCTTCAGCTTGGACACCGGTCGGGTCTCGGCGATGCGCACCGTGTCACCGATGCCGGCATCGTTGGCCTCGTCGTGGACGTGGTACTTCTTGTTGACGGTGATCGTCTTGGCGTAGAGCGGGTGGGTGGTGCGCCGCTCCACACGGACGACGATCGTCTTGTCCTGTGTGTCGGACACCACGACGCCCACGCGTTCCTTGCGGGTGTTGCGGTCAGTGACCTGGCTCATGTCTGTTCCTCCGAGGCCGCTTCCAGCCCCTTCCAACCCCGCATCGGGGCCTCCAGTGCCGCTCATGCTTCGACCTCGAGCTCACGCGCGGCGGCGATCTCGCGCTCGCGCATCACGGTCAGGACGCGAGCGATCTCGCGCTTGACCTCCTTGATCCTTCGCGGGTCGTCGAGCTGGCCCGTCACGATCTGGAAGCGGAGGTTGAACAGCTCCTCCTTGCCTTCCGAGAAGCGCTGACGCAGCTCGTCGTCGGGAAGCTCACGCAGTTCGGCCGCGGTCGTCATGCTTGCTCCTCCGAGGCCGCCTCCGGCCCCTCAACTGCCAACACGGGTCCTCCGGCGCCGCTCACCACGAGTTCCGAGGCCGCCTCCGGCCCCTCAACTGCCAACACGGGTCCTCCGGCGCCGCTCATTCTCCGCCCTCCTCGCGCATCACGAACTTGGTCTTGACGGGGAGCTTGTGCGACGCCTTGCGCATCGCCTCGCGGGCGAGCGTCTCGTCGACACCGGACAGCTCGAACATGACCCGGCCCGGCTTGACGGCCGCGACCCAGTGCTCGGGTGAGCCCTTGCCGGACCCCATGCGGGTCTCGAGCGGCTTCTTGGTGATGGAGCGATCCGGGAAGATCGTGATGCGCACCTTCCCGCCGCGCTTGACGGCACGGGTGATCGCGATACGTGCGGACTCGATCTGACGAGCGGTGATCCAGCCGGGGGTGATCGCCATCAGCCCGTAGTCCCCCACGTACACCTGCGTGTGGCCCTTGGACAGGCCCTTCAGTGGACGTGGGCGGTGCTGCTTGCGGTGACGTACACGCTTGGGGGCCAGCATCAGGCCTCACCATCCTTGTCGTCGGTCTTCTCCGGCTCGGATGCATCGGCGGTGGCGGAGCCCTCGTCCTCCGGTGCCTCGGCCTTCTCGACGAGGTCGTCCGCGGGCATGGGGCCGGACTGCGGCGGCTGCGCGTCGGTGGTGGCCGGCGCATCGGTGGTCATCGGGGTGTCGCTGGCCTCGGACACCGAGGTCGGCTCGGGCGAGCTCGCGTCGGAGCTGTCCGAGGGCGCAGCGTCGGACGCGGACTCCGGCGTCGCCTCGGGGCTGGCGTCGGGCTTGGGCTCCGCCTTGGCGTCGGGCTTGGGTTCGGACTTCGTCTCGGACTTGGCTTCGGCGGAAGGCGCCTGGTGCCTGCTGCCCACACCGGTGACCTTCTTCGCGACGCTCGCGGCCTTGCGGGCCGACTTGCGCCGCGGCCGGTCGTCCACGGGACGGCCCTCCGCCAGCGCACGAGCACGGTCCATCGCCCGGGCAGCTTCGGCTTCCTCGCCGGTCCCGAGCTGGTCGCCGGTGTAGACCCAGACCTTGACACCGATCCGACCGAAGGTCGTACGTGCCTCGTCGAAGCCGTAGTCGACCTTGGCCCGCAGGGTGTGCAACGGCACGCGGCCCTCGCGGTACCACTCGGTCCGGCTCATCTCGGCGCCGCCGAGGCGACCGCCGACCTGCAGCCGGATGCCCTTGGCACCGGCCTTCATCGCGGACTGCACGGCACGACGCATGGCACGACGGAAGGACACGCGCCCACGCAGCTGCTCTGCCACGTTGTAGGCGATGACCTGCGCGTCGAGCTCCGGGTTCTTGATCTCGATGATGTTGAGCTTGACCTTCTTGGAGGTCAGCTTCTCGAGATCGGCCCGGATCGCGTCGGCCTCCGCGCCACGGCGACCGATGACGATGCCGGGGCGCGACGCCTGGACGCTCACCTCGACGTTGTCACGCGTCCGCGTGATGTCGATGCGGCTGACGCCGGCGTGACGCACACGCTCGCGGATGTAGCGCCGGACCTTGTCGTCCTCGTGGAGGTACGCGGCGTAGTCCTTCTTGTCCGAGATCCACTTGGACTTCCAGTCGGTGGTGACACCCAGGCGGAAGCCGTACGGGTTTACCTTCTGCCCCATATCAGTTCTCCTCCGCAGGGGTGACGACGACGGTGATGTGAGCGGTGCGCTTGCGGATGCGGTAGGCCCGGCCGAGCGCGCGCGGGCGGTACCGCTTGATGATCGGACCGTCATCCGCGTACGCGTTGTCGACGACGAGCTCATCGGGGTCGAGGTCGTCGTTGTTCTCGGCGTTGGCGACGGCGGAGTTCAGCACCTTGAGCAGGGGCTGCGCAGCTCCCTTGTCGGCGAACTGCAACACGCGCTGCGCCTCGTGGATCGGTTGACCCACGATCAGCGGCGTCAGCTGTCGCACCTTGCTCGGGCTGACCCGCACGTACTTGGCGGTCGCTCGGACCTTGGTCTTCATGATCGACTCCTACCGGCGCTTCTGCGCTTGCTTCTCGCCGGCGCCGCCCCACTTGATGGAGCGCGTCGGGGCGAACTCGCCCAGCTTGTGCCCGACCATCGACTCGGTGACGTAGACGGGCACGTGCTTGCGACCGTCGTGGACGGCGAGCGTGTGTCCGACCATCTCCGGGAAGATCGTCGAACGGCGGGACCACGTCTTGATGACGCGCTTCTCGCCCTTCTCGTTCTGCGCATCGATCTTCTTGATCAGATGCGCGTCGACGAACGGACCCTTCTTGAGGCTGCGTGGCATGGTCAGCGCCTCCGGTTCTTGCCGCGACGGCGGATGATGTACTGGCTCGATGGCTTGTTCGGCTTGCGGGTGCGGCGCTCGGGGTTGCCCCACTTGTCGACCGGATGGCGGCCCCCGGAGGAGCGGCCCTCACCACCACCGAGGGGGTGGTCGACCGGGTTCATGGAGACACCGCGGGTCTGGGGACGCTGCCCCTTCCACCGCGTACGACCGGCCTTGCCGACGAAGACGAGCTCGTGCTCCTCGTTGCCCACCGAGCCGATCGTGGCGCGGCACCGGGCGTCGATCAGGCGGATCTCACCGGAGGGCATGCGCACCGCGGCGTACTTGCCCTCCTTGGCGAGGAGCTGGATCGCCGTGCCCGCCGAGCGGCCGAACTTGGCGCCACCGCCGGCACGGAGCTCGACGGCGTGGATCGTGGTCCCGACCGGGATGTTGGCCATCGGCAGCGCGTTGCCGATCTGGATGTCGGCCTGGGGGCCCGACTCCACGACCTGCCCGACACGGAGGTTCTTGGGGGCGAGGATGTAGCGCTTCTCGCCATCGTGGTAGTGCAGCAGCGCGATCCGCGCCGAGCGGTTCGGGTCGTACTCGACCGCGGCGACCGTCGCCGGGACCCCGTCCTTGTTGCGACGGAAGTCGATGACACGGTACTGCCGCTTGTGCCCACCACCGCGGTGACGGCTGGTGATGCGGCCGTGGACGTTCCGCCCCGACCTCTTGGGCAGGGGAGCTAGGAGCGACTTCTCGGGCTTCGCCCGGCTCACGGACGCGAAGTCGCTCACCGACGCCCCGCGCCGCGCGGGCGAGGTCGGCTTGTACTTTCGGATGGCCATGGTGCTGCCTTCTGGGGTCTCGTCGCCTCCGGCTGGTTACAGCCCGGCGTCGAACAGTTCGATCTCGTCGCCCTCGGCGACGGTGACGATCGCGCGCTTGGTGTCGGGGCGCTTCCCGACGATCAGGCCACGGCGCTTGCGCTTGCCCTGACGGTTCATCGTGTTCACGCCGGTGACGGTGACGTCGAAGATCTCCTCGATCGCCTGGCGGATCTGGGTCTTGTTGGCCCGCGGGTCGACCTCGAAGGTGTACTTGTTCTCGTCGAGCAGGCCGTAGGTCTTCTCGGAGATGACCGGTCGGAAGATGATGTCGCGGGGGTCCTTCACGCCTCGACCTCCTCGGTGTCGGCCGCGGTGTCGGCCGCGGTGTCGGCCGCGTCATCGGTGTCGGCCGCGTCATCGGTGTCGGCCGCGGTGTCGGCCGCGTCATCGGTGTCGGCCGCGTCATCGGCATCGGCCGCGGTGGCGGTGTCGCCGCCGGCCCGCTTGCCGGTCCCGATCAGCTCGAGCGCACCCTCGTCGAAGACGACGACGTCGCTCGCGAGCACGTCGTGGGTGTTGAGCTGGTCGACGACGAGCGTGTGGGCCCAGGGCAGGTTGCGGAAGGAGCGCACCGTCGCCTCGTGACGGTCGGCGAGGACCACGAGCACCTTCTGGCCGCCGTGGCCGAGGGCGTCGATCGCGGCGACCGCGTCCTTGGTCCGGGGCTGCTCGAAGCCGAGGTCGCGGACGACCGTGATGGCATCGCTCTGGGCGCGGTCCGACAGGGCCGAGCGCAGTGCCGCACGCTTGACCTTCTTGTTGACCCGGATCGACCAGTCCTTGGGGCTACGACCGTGGGCCACGCCACCGCCGACCCACTGGGGGGAGCGGATCGAGCCCTGTCGCGCACGTCCGGTGCCCTTCTGGCGCCACGGCTTGCGACCACCACCGCGGACCTCGGCACGGGTCTTGGTCTTGTGGCTGCCCTGACGGGCCGAGGCGAGCTGCGCGGTCACGACCTGGTGCATCACCGGCACGTTGATCGGGCCGTCGAACCAGGCCGCCGGCAGCTCGACCGAGCCGACCTTCTTGCCGGCTAGATCCTTGACGTCGAGCTTGGTCATCAGGACTCACCATCCTTCGCCGCAGCCTTCACGGCCGACTTGATGAAGACCACCTGACCGTCCGAGCCGGGCACGGCGCCCTTGACCAGGATCAGCTGGTGCTCCGTGTCGATGTCCACCACCTCGAGGTTCTGGACCGTCACGCGGGCCCCGCCCATCCGGCCGGCCATCTTCGTGCCGCGGAAGGTGCGACCCGGCGTGGCGCACGCGCCGACGGCGCCCGGGTGGCGGTTCTTCTTCTTGACCCCGTGACCGTCGCCCATGCCGGAGAAGTTGTGCCGCTTCATGACACCGGCGTAGCCCTTGCCCTTGCTCGTGCCGGTCACGTCGATGACGTCGCCGGCGGAGAAGGTCTCGACCGACACGCTGGACCCGAGTTCGGGCAGCTCGCTGGCGTCGGCGAGCCGCAGCTCCGCGAGGACCCGAGCACCGCCGTCGACCCCGGCCTTCGCGAGGTGACCAGCCAGGGGCTTGGTGACCTTCCGCCGCTTGCCATAGGCGAGCTGGACGGCCGTGTAGCCGTCGGACTCGGGGGTCTTGATCTGGGTGACGGTGTTCGGTTCGGCCTGGACCACGGTCACGGGGACGACCCGGCCTTCGTCATCGAAGACCTGGGTCATGCCGAGCTTGGTCCCCAAGATGCCCTTGGAAGCCATAGGTACGTCTCCTGCTGGCCCGTCATACGTCGTGCGTAGCGGACGGTCGCGATAGGTAGGCCGCAGCGGCTGCGGTCCTTACAGCTTGATCTCGATGTCCACGCCGGCCGGCAGCGAGAGACCCATCAGCTTGTCGATGGTCTTCTGCGTCGGCAGGTGGATGTCGATGAGGCGCTTGTGGGTACGCATCTCGAAGTGCTCCCGCGAGTCCTTGTGCTTGTGGGGAGAGCGGATGACGCACCACACGTTGCGCTCGGTCGGTAGTGGTACCGGGCCCGTGACGTGCGCCCCGGTGGCCTCGACCGTCTCCACGATCTCTCGTGCGGAACGGTCGAGGACCTCGTGGTCGTACGCCTTGAGGCGGATCCGGATCTTCTGGTCGGTCGCAGTAGCCATGGTCTCGTCTCTACTTGAGGATCTTGGTGACGCGGCCGGCACCGACGGTGCGGCCACCCTCGCGGATCGCGAACTTCAGACCCTCATCCATCGCGATCGGAGCGATCAGCTCCACAGACATCTCGGTGTTGTCCCCCGGCATGACCATCTCCACACCATCCGGCAACTGCACCGACCCGGTCACATCCGTGGTCCGGAAGTAGAACTGCGGCCGATAGTTGTTGAAGAACGGCGTGTGACGGCCACCCTCCTCCTTGGACAACACATACACCTGCGCCTCGAAATCGGTATGCGGCGTGATCGACCCCGGCGCAGCCAACACCTGCCCACGCTCGATCTCCTCACGCTTGGTCCCACGCAACAAGATCCCCACGTTGTCGCCCGCCTGCCCCTCATCGAGCATCTTGCGGAACATCTCCACACCGGTCACCGTGGTCTTGGTCGTCGCCGTCAACCCCACGATCTCGACCTCATCACCAACGTTGACCTTGCCACCCTCGATCCGACCCGTGGCCACCGTCCCACGCCCAGTGATCGAGAACACATCCTCCACCGGCATGATGAACGGCTTATCCAACGCCCGCTCCGGCTCCTCGAAGTACTCATCGACCGCAGCCATCAACTCCAACACCTGCTGCTCAGCGTCCGCATCCCCCTCCAGAGCCTTCAGCGCAGACACCCTGACCACCGGCGTGTCATCCCCCGGGAAGTCATACGACTCCAACAGCTCACGCACCTCCATCTCCACCAGCTCGAGCAGCTCCTCATCATCGACCATGTCGACCTTGTTCAACGCCACGATCAACCGCGGCACCCCAACCTGCCGCGCCAACAACACATGCTCACGCGTCTGCGGCATCGGACCATCCGCCGCAGACACCACCAACACCGCACCATCCATCTGCGCCGCACCCGTGATCATGTTCTTGACATAATCCGCATGCCCCGGC
>SL_3KL_010_SEDDRAFT_10005207_pt1 | contig 11710 bp, 12 predicted proteins | sample SodLakKL_010_SED_2_FD_10381 | JGI IMG/M metagenome (IMG submission 10381)
CCGCCTCTCAATTTCATGTCCTTTTGCTTTTATGCTTATATCCCTTTGGTCGGCGATTTTCCGGACGAGCTCGCTTCCGCCCTCTATTCCCTCAATGCCTTTTAGATCCAACCCCTTGTAGGTGTCGTACATACCCACCATATCCAGACTGAACATTTTTTTTATGTCACCGGGATGGAGTATGCTGTCGCGGACAAATCTGCGGGCACCGTGAAGGCCACTTTCCTCCGCGTCAAAAGCTACAAAAACCAATGTCCTTCCGATTAAATCCCGATTTTGGGAAAAGTATTTGGCCAACTCAATCAGGGTGGCAACACCGGATGCATTGTCGTCGGCACCGTGGTAAATTATTTTTTCTCCGTCGCGTATGACATACCCCTGATGATCGTAATGCGCTCCCAAAACAATGTATTCATCGCGGAGGGTCGGATGGTTGCCGGGAATTTTTCCAATGATATTTTTTGCGGGTACCCAGGCCAGACCCAATCGCAATCGAAAGTCGTGAAAATAATCGGCTCCAATCGGTTGCAATCCCGCTGATTCAAATTCGGAAACGATATATTCCCGGGCCAGTTCGACCCCATCGGTACCCAGACCGCGGCCTTCGAACTCAGGGGAAGCCAAAATTTTAACGTGTTGCTCAAGGGCCTCAGCTACATCTGAAGTCTGCTGAGCGGTAAGCGGTATAGAAAAAAAGAACAATACCGGAATCAACAATTGAAATATTCTCATGACACAGTAATTTTAATTTGCGATGACTCAAAAGTAATCAATTACTTCAAAATACCAGGCACTCTTCTTCGAAGGTAGCGATTTCTACGACCAAGGTTCGGTTTTTATTGAACAGTTTATTTACTTCCGATTAAAGAAGCCCTCATGTGTAGTCCGGTCTATGCGGGAGGAAAAACCCCCCATCTCCAGGGTTTTAAAATAGCGGAACAAAGCGAGGTGCTTTTGGGGATGCCCTTCAATTCCGCAGGGTACAAAAGACCGGTATTCAAAGTCTCAAGGGTCGGACCGGGAAATGCGCCTCTCAGCTGATGCCATTCATTGGTTGCAGAGGAAGAGAAACGCAGATTTTCGACCAAAAAGCAATGTGAGGATCGATATTCCTCCGACAAAGTACTCCATTGAATCATCCCCGCCCGTTCTGCCACACACAAGGTTTTTACCGGTGTCAATTTATCCGCTCTCAGCTTTGAAAAATAAAGGTCGGGCTGCGGATAGTACTCTGTCATAAAATTCGGGTGCAAATGTTGAATAAGAGCTGCCGACGGTTTTCCCAAAAGGACGATTTTTTTGGCCGCAAAACAGGTAGCCAAACCCTTGACTTTTCGGACTCTGGCCCGTATTCCTACATCCCAAATCGGGAGAATCATTGCCCTGGCCAAAGGGTAGATATTGGGCGAGTGAATGTCGTAAAGGGTGGATGCCCGGAGGTACCACCTCTGAATGGATTTAAGTGAATGGAAAAAGTTTGGCTTCATGGCCTTGAGTTTTTCTCAGTCTGAAATGGCAGCGGGAGAATTCCTTGGGTTTGTCGGGTTGTCTTCGGATTCACAAAAAAAGTCTGCCAATCGGCAAATATATCGACAATAGTGCGAATCTCCGCTTTTTGAAATAGCGATTGTGAATATTGGGCGATTACAAGTGGACTGTAATTAGCAAAAAAATTGACAAATAAATCGTACCTTAGTGGAGTGATATGAATGCCGTAAGTGGTGTTATCAACAGCCCTTTTTCCTGTTATGAGAACAAAAAAATTCAAAATGAATGTCCTGCCCGGTATTAGCGCAGTCGTTTTTCTCCTTTTGGTGGTTCCCCCTTCTTTTGCTCAAATTTCTTTTGAAAGATCGGAGGATCTGATCGAAACAAGGGATTTTAGGTCCGGTGTTCCGGTGGCGATGGGCGATTTGAACAGCAACCTACTGGACGATGTGATCCGACTCGATCGGGCGCGGCGCTTGTACGTGGATTTTCAGATGAGCAGTGGTCGCTTTGAAAATGTGGTCAGCAATCTCCATCACGACAACGAATTTCAGTGGAATCTATGCAGTGGAGATTTGAACAACAGCGGATTGGCCGATATTGTGGCATCGGGAGTTTTCAATGGAATACAGGTTTTTCGGCAAACCTCCGAAGGCATTTTTGAGGTGGAAAACCTGGAGGGAATAACCGGTTTTTACTCCCAGGCAGCCAACCTCATCGATATTGACAATGACGGTTTTCTCGATTTCTTTGTATGCGATGACGATGGTGAAAGTAAAATTTTCGGCAACGATGGATCCGGTGGTTTTGTCCCCAGGGACGAGTGGATCGACATGAGTACTCAACTTCCCTCCGACAATTCGGGCAATTACGGCAGTGTATGGTCAGATGTCAGCGGAAACGGAAAGATGGATTTGTACCTCTCCAAATGCCGATCCGGTGTTCAGGATGAAACGGACCCCCGTCGGGTGAATGCCTTGTTTGTCAATACCGGAAATGGGGAGTTTGAAGAATCCGCGGCCGATTTTGGAATCGCCGATGGCGGGCAGAGTTGGGCATCGGATTTTGCCGACATCAACAACAACGGACGGATGGATCTGTTTGTGATCAACCACGACCGGGAGTCCATTTTGTATATCAATGAGGGCCATGGGCAATTTTCTCCGGCTCCGCTCAATGGTGAAATACCCGATCTGGGGTCGGCGGGATTACAGCTTCAGTTTGCTGGGGTCGGCGGGACTACAGCTTCAGTTTGCCGACTTTGACAACGATGGTTTTGTCGATCTCATAGTAGCCGGGAGCAGGTCTTTTTTATTCCACAACCGCGGTGATGGTACTTTTTCAGTGATTGAGGACGCATTCGACATCCACGATATTTACTCGCTGGCCGTAGGAGACCTCAACGACGACGGATTTTTGGACATTTATGCCAGCTATGGCTCCGGTCTTAACAATCCGGGTGATATAGATGACGCTGTCTGGATCAACCGTGGAAACGATTATCGCTTCCTCCGGTTCAGAATGCGGGGTACGACTTCCAACCGAGACGGTGTGGGAGCCATCGTTAAAGTGTACAGCCAGCTCGGCACTCAGGTTAGAGAAGTCAGGGCGGGGGAGAGTTACGGAATTCAGCGATCCAATATACTTCACTTCGGAATGGCGGAGGTCGAACGCGCCGATTCCGTAGTAATCCAATGGCCCTCCGGCCAGGTAGATATATACACGGATGTTATTACCGATGAAAAGTACCTGATTACCGAAGGCATATGTCTCCGCTCCCCTTTGGAAATAATTCGCGGTGGAAGCTTATTGCTCTGTGAGAATCCCGCCATTGAACTGAGCGCTCCGGCAGGCGATTACACCTACCTGTGGAACAACGGATCCACGGAGCCTCAAATAGTGGTGACGGAGCCGGGATCTTATCACTTGCAATTGATGGAGGATGACGGATGTATCACACCGGTCAATCCCCTTTACATCAGAGAAGAGGGAGATTTTACTCCTGTTTTTGAAGGGAGCGCAGGCGATTTGAGTTTTTGCTACGGTGATACGCTGGAATTGAGTGTGCGATCCGAAGCTCCGGAAGAAGATCTGATGTGGTCCAATGGTGAACAGGGGAGCCATATAAGTATCGCGCAGCCCGGCGCGTATTTTGTAGAAGTGGTCAATCAATGCGGCGTCTATCGATCAGACACCATTTTAGCTGTCCGGCACCGGGCCGAGCCTCCCGACATAGAGCTGGATTGGGTGACGGAGGACAGCTCTTTTGTGGTGATCGGTAACGGTTCCGTTCTGAACTGGTTTGCTCATCCGGATCAAAGTCAGCCCGACCACATCGGAGAGAGTTGGGAGGTCGATCTGAGCCCGGGACCGAATACATTTTACGCCTCAGAAACTGCTTTTTTTGATGGAGCGGTTCATCGGGTGGGCAGCGAACAATTTGAGGGGAGTTCAAAATACCCTGCCTCCCACATCAATGGCGGTTTGATATTCGATATCATGCGAGATGTGTGGTTGCGTTCCCTTCTCCTGTACTCGGATTACGACGGGCCGAGAGTGATAGAGGTATTTTCATTAGAAGGAGATCTGATAGGCAGGGATACGGTTTTGCTGGAAAATGCCGCTTCCGGTCAACGGGTATTTCTCGACATTTTTTTGCCGGAGGGGCGATCACATCGAATCACGACCAATGCGGATTTCAACGAACAGAGCACAGGTGTGCGAAGTCCGCGTTTATTCAGGTCGAATGAAAATACCGAATTTCCCTATGTACTCGATGGAAAAATCAGCATCAATACTTCGGATATCGGCCCGGGCTTTTACTATTACTTTTACGACTGGGAAATACAGGATGAAGGCCTTTATTGCGAATCGGAAAAAGTGGTTGTTTCGGTTTACTACGATACCACTACCACCGCTACAGCGGATGTTTTACCGGAAGCAGAGACGGGTAAATTCAGTCTTTACCCCAATCCGGCCTCCCGGTTTGTCGATTTGTACAACAACAGCCAGTGCGATGACCTCAGCGATTTTATCCTCACAGATCTTTCGGGCCGATGGATGCCCGCCCGGGTTCACCATCGTGGAGACGGGAAGTACCGTTTAAATCTTGAAAAACTGCCTGCGGGATTTTACTTGCTGAGTGCCAATGCATGCGGGCAAAGGCTAAATTTCAACTTCATTAAAGGCCCATAGGTAGAATCCTGAGATGGCCGATCTCACTTCCCGTTAAAAAATCTACCTTAATGGGGGAGTTTGTCCCTCAGTAAACCGTACAGCCACGTGCCGAGCAGAGCACCGATAATGGCAATTCCGATGGCGTAAAAGCCGTAGCCCAAATTTACGAACAAGGGTCCGGGGCAGGCGCCGGTAAGAGCCCAACCGAGACCAAAAAATATGCCTCCCACCAAATACCGGGTCCAGGTTTTTTCTTTGGGATTGAAGGTGATGAGGTTGCCGGAGAAATCTCTCATTTTATACTTTTTTATCAGCCAAACACCCAGTGCTCCCAAAACCACAGCGGTACCTATAATGCCGTACATGTGAAAATCCTGAAACCTGAACATTTCCTGAATCCGAAACCAACTGATGGCTTCAGATTTGGCCATGACGATACCGAAGGCCGTTCCCGCTATAATATATACCAATGCTTTCATTTTTTCTTTTTTTGATTCTTTGCGATAAAATTCAGACGTTGATTCTGAAACTCGTTTAGGTCATTTTGCCTCACTTTCAACACGTGGTTTTTTCCCCACACATGGAAGTGAAAGGGAAAAAGGGTTAAAAAATTAGTGGAAACAACAAGTGTGTCATCGCCAGTCCACCGATGAAAAATCCAATGACCGCCACCAGCGACGGTAATTGCAGATTGCTCAATCCGCTGATGGCGTGTCCGGAGGTGCATCCTCCAGCGTAACGCGCACCAAATCCTATCAGTAATCCACCGATGAACAGAATGAGAAAGCCACTGAGCGCAAAAGCACTTTCCATGCCGTAAATCTCCATGGGTTGTAGCCCCTCCGGTGCTGCAATTCCGAGTTCTGCCAGGTCTTGAATGGTGTTTTCCGAAATTTGAACCGGCTCGCCGGTACTCAGGTATTGGTAGCTGATGAACCCTCCGATAACACTTCCCACGAGAAATAAGAGATTCCATATCTGAGACCTCCAGTTAAAGTCAAAAAAAGAAGCTGTTTTACCGGCACCACATGCAGAGCATAGGGTCCTCAGATTGGAGGAGAAGCCAAAACTCTTTCCCAGAAATATTAGAGCCATCATGATGACGACGATTAAAAAGCCCGATATGTGCCAGGGCCAGGGCTGCATAATCCATTCCATAATTGATTTGCTTTTTTACTTTAAATGATAAGTGATGATTGGTTTGTATAGATTGTTGATCAGGTTTTCGGCAACAGAACTCTTGAGCAATCTGCCCAGCCCCCTCCTGCCTTCCGTACCCACGACAATCAGATCCATATCGTTCATCTGATTGAAATGGGTAATGCCACTGCTGACATCCCTGTCGATATGAATATGAACTTCAGTCCGCTTTAGTTCATTTATTTTGGCAAATTCGTTCATTTTCGCCTCAATTTGTTCTTCGGGCTTGTTTTGAGTCATTACGTACAACAGGTGAACGGTGGCGTTGAAACCCGATTCCAGAATTTTGAGTAAAGGCAGTTTTACGGATTCCTGATTCATGAAGTCGTGGACGATCAATATGTCCTTAATGTCGAGATCCGATCGATCGCACATGAGTGAAAGCACGGGTATCTGACTCTGTCTGGCAATGTGCTGGGTTTCCGAACCCGACAACCACCGGCTCAGCCCCTGAGCTCCTTTGGTGCCCATGACAATCAGGTCAAAGTGATTTGTTTCGGCGTACTTGACGATGGTTTTGGTGCGCGGTCCGAATTGGATATGGAAAGCGTCGTTGCCAGCCCTCGCTTCGGCCAGTTGATTCATCTTTTGTCGGGCCGATGAGATGCGTTGGGCCAAAAAGAGGGCGTCCTCTCCCTCCCCGGCAACCGGATTCCCCGTTGCATCAAATTCAGTTTCGCCCCATTCGACTACGTGGAGAAAGTGTATTTCGACCGCTTCAATGGCCTTTAACTTATCTGCAAAAATGGTGGCGAAATCCGACAATTTACTGAAATCTGTTGGAATTAAAATTCGCATAATTTTGGTTTTTAGATTTTTAAATGGAGCTTAGGAAACCACCGGGCCGTCCCAACTCATAATTCCGTTTTTTAAGTGAGCCACATCGGTGTATCCCTTTCGGGTCAACAATTTCGCAGCCACGGCACTTCTGGATCCGGTCCGGCAATAGAGCAGGAGCCGTTGATCTTTGCTGAAGTCGCGGATTCGCTTTTGAAAATCGGAGTCGGTTAGGTCGATATTTTTTGCATAGGGCAGATGTCCACTTTCGAACTCTGCGGGTGTTCTCACATCGATTAATACCGCCTCTTTTTGTTTGATTTGCTCTTTAAATTCGTCGCCATTCAGCTCTTTGAATTCCTTGGTTGTCTTGAATAAATTGATCATGGATTTGGTTTTTCTTTTTTAAAAGAGCCGGCCTCGGACCCTTTTTGGTTGTGATCCGGCCGGCTTTTTTTGAAACTGAATTGATTCGGATTAAACCAGAGTACTGGGACATACGTATTCGGTTTTGGCTATGGGAGTTTCCTTGAGTTGATCAAATCCCCCTGTAATATCCACTATGTGGTTCAATCCCCTCGCCTTCAGAATAGATGCGGCAATCATAGAGCGATATCCGCCCGCGCAGTGGATGTACGTTTTTTCGCTCCCTGTAAATTTGTCCATTTCACTATTGATGAAGTCCAGTGGAATGTTTTCTGCACCTTGAATGTGCTCAGATTCATATTCTCCCGGCTTCCTGAGATCCACGACTTTGGTTTTGCCTTCCTCGTAGATATGTGCAAACTGATTGGGGGAAATGCTCTCTATTGAATCGCATTCTTTTCCGCTTTGCTTCCAGCTTTTAAATCCCCCTTCCAGATACCCGATGGCATTGTCGTATCCGACCCTGGCCAGACGGGTAACGGCCTCTTCCTCTCTCTGGTCATCAGCGAGTATGAGCAAGGGCTGTTTGAGGTCTGTAATCAAAGCGCCTACCCAGGGAGCAAAATCTCCGTCCAGGCCAATATTGATGGAATTAGGTATGTGCCCTTTTGCGAAAACCTGTGGATGGCGCGTGTCCAGTACCAGAGCTTCGTATTCGTTGGCAGCCGATTCAAATTCATTGGCATCCATTTCTTGCAACCCCTTTTCAAAGGCCGTGTCGATGCTGTCGTATCCCATTTTGTTCATCATGGCATTTTTTGGAAAATACTGCGGCGGCGCCATCAGTCCATCGGTCACTTCTTTGACGAAGTCTTCCTTACTCATGCCTTCTCTCAATGCGTAATTCAGTTTTTTCTGATTGCCGATGGTGTCCCAGCGGTCTTCTGATAGATTTTTTCCACAGGCAGACCCCGCACCGTGTCCGGGGTAAATAATTACTTCATCGTCGAGAGGCATAATTTTTTCTCTGAGTGAATCGTACAGGTGTCCGGCCAGATCTTCTCGGCTCAAGTCGGTTTTAACCGCCAGGTCCGGCCTTCCTACATCCCCAATGAATAAAGTATCTCCGGAAAAAATGGCGTGATCGTTGCCCTTTTCGTCTCTGAGCAGAAAAGTGGTCGACTCCATGGTGTGTCCGGGAGTGTGGAGAACGACAATCGTGACATCCCCCAGCTTGAGTTCTTCGCCGTCTTTTGCGATGTGGGCATCGAATTGGGGATCGGCCGTGGGTCCNAAAACAATGGGAGCACCGGTGGCTCTGGCCAAATCGAGGTGGCCCGAGACAAAATCGGCGTGGAAATGGGTCTCCAGTATGTACTTAATGTTCACCCCTTCTTTTTCAGCTTTTTCCACATAGGCGGTATAGTCGCGCAATGGGTCGATGATGGCAGCTTCTCCCTTGCTTTCGATATAGTAAGCACCGTGTGCCAGACATCCCGTATAAATTTGTTCTACTTTCATAATGGTAGTTTTTTGAGTTAAACTAAAGGTTGTGATTAATTTCAATACAAAGATCGGTGAGTGAAAGCTCAGAACTTGTGACAAAAGTCACATTGGGCAAAAAATCCGGGATTGAATGCTCTATAATGGGAATATTTCAGACGTTGAATGAATGCCGAGCCATTGACCACAATCGGAAAATTAGTAGGCAAAAATCCTATTTTTAGTTTATACACTCCATTTGCCAATAATTTTTTGGAGCCTTTTTAAAAAAATGTGCGAAAATCGGCCTGTTTTTCAACGAGTTGTGAATGAGGGGGTAAAAAAAAGGGAGAAGTTTGCTTGTTTTATAAATACATTAGAACTACCTTTGCACTCGCTTAAAATAATAGTACTTAACACTTAAATTCATAAGCCGTGACTAAATTGAGTTACAAAACCAAGTCGATGCGAAAAGAAGACGTCACCCGCAACTGGTATGTGGTTGATGCCGAGGGGGAAACCGTAGGACGGTTGTGCTCCAGAATCGCACATGTATTGAAAGGAAAACACAAAGCTTGTTATACCCCGCACGTTGATTGCGGCGATTGTGTAATTGTTTTAAATGCCGATAAAGTTCGCTTTACCGGTAATAAATTAAACGCAAAAGAGTATTTGTCTTATTCAGGTTATCCCGGAGGACAAAAAAGTATAACAGCCAAGGCGTTGATGGCCAAACATCCCGAGCGCATAATTGAAAAGGCGGTGAAGGGCATGTTGCCAAAAAACAGCCTGGGAAGAAGTATGTTTACTAAATTATTTGTCTACACAGGTACTGAGCATCCCCATCAGGCTCAAAAGCCGGAACCATTTAAATATTAATAACTATGGAAATGATCAATGCATTAGGCAGAAGAAAGGCTTCAATAGCGAGAATCTATCTGCGAAATGGAGAAGGGAATATTAAAATCAACGGGAAGTCGGTTGCCGATTACTTCCCGCAGATTCACATAAGAGACAGAGTTACGGAACCTTTTGAAGTGGCCAATATTGAAAACACCTTCGATATTGCAATCAATGTCAAGGGTGGAGGATTCAAGGGTCAGGCCGAAGCAATTCGCCTTGGCATCGCCAGAGCACTGGTGAAAATTAACGAAGACTTCAAGAGTCCATTGAAAAGCAAAAAATTGCTGACCAGAGATGCCAGAGTGGTGGAGAGAAAGAAGTATGGAAGACCAAAGGCGAGAAAGGCATTCCAGTTCAGCAAGCGTTAATCTATTTCTGTAACTTATTTATTGAAAACTTCATTAGTCATGAATATACCTAATAACGAAGAATTACTAAAAGCCGGTGTTCACTTTGGACACATGAAGAAAAAGTGGAATCCAAAAATGCAACCCTATATTTTTATGGAGCGCAAGGGGATTCACATTATAGATCTCAACCGTACCCTCGATTCTATGGAAACCGCAGCCGATGCGCTGCGCGGCATTGCCAGATCGGGCAAAAAGATCATGTTTGTCGCTACTAAAAAGCAAGCGAGAGACATCGTCTCCAATGCTGCCAAAAGTGTCGATATGCCCTACGTGACTGACCGTTGGTTGGGGGGGATGATGACCAACTTCTCCACCGTGAGAAGGTCGGTGAAGAAAATGCAAAACATCGACAGAATGCTCTCTGACGGATCTTATTCCAATATTACCAAAAAAGAGAGACTGACGCTGGGCAGAGAACGCGACAAGATCAGAAAGGTACTCGGTGGGGTAGAAGAACTCAACAGATTGCCGGCTGCACTTTTTATCGTGGACATCGTGCATGAACACTTAGCTGTAGCCGAAGCCAATAAACTTGGAATTACTACGATTGGGATGGCAGATACCAATTCCAATCCCGGTGTGGTGGATTATCCCATCCCCGCCAATGACGATTCTTCCAGGTCTATTGAAATAATTACCAATTACCTCACTTCGGCCATTAAAGATGGTCTCAGCGAAAGGAATAAAGCGCGCGAAGAAGTGGCCGCAGGCTAAACCATATTTTTTAATACCTAATAATTATTCATAAATGAGTACAGTGAAAATTTCAGCTCAAGATGTTAAAAAATTGAGAGATATGACCGGCGCTGGTATGATGGATTGTAAAAATGCCCTTACCGAAGCCGAAGGTGATTTTGATACAGCAGTAGACATCCTCCGTAAAAAAGGACAAAAACTTTCAGCCAAAAGAGCGGAAAGAGAGGCCAAAGAAGGTGTGGTGGTTGCTCTGGTCAATGACGCCAAAGACAAAGGTGTGGTCATTCGTCTCAGCTGTGAAACTGATTTTGTCGCCAAAAACGAAGATTTCGTAAGGTTTACCGAAAAAGTAACCCAGTTGGCCATCGATAAAAACCCCGCCTCTAAAGAGGAATTGCTTCAACTCCCCTACGGAAATATTACCGTTGGAGAAGCCATTACAGAACAGGTGGGTAAAATCGGTGAAAAAATAGAATTGGCAGAGTACTTCAAAATCGAAGCCCCCCTCGTAGTTTCTTATATCCACCTAGGTAATCGTGCCGGAGTAGCGGTAGGTTTGAACAAAACGGGTGAAGCCGCTGAGGAGGCCGGGAAAATGGTGGCCATGCAAATAGCCGCTATGCGTCCCCTGGCTGTCGATAAAGAAGGTATTTCCAAGGAAACCATCGAAAAAGAAATTGAGATTGGTAAAGAACAGGCCAGAGCAGAAGGCAAACCCGAAGCGATACTTGAAAAAATCGCACTCGGAAAATTGCAAAAGTTCTACAAGGAAGCTACCCTTCTTAACCAGGCCTTCATCAGCGATCAAAAGCAAAGTGTTAAACAGTATTTGCAAGGTGTAGATAAAGAGTTAACTGTCACTGGCTTTTGCCACACAGAAAACGGATAAATTAAAAAAAGCGAATGATTTTCATTCGCTTTTTTTTTGCTCAATGCCCAGCTGTCGCTTTTAGTGCTCCCCGACAGCCGGACGATGGCCGCTAAATGTGCCGGTCGTTTCTTGTGATTTTTTCAAGGGCAGTGGGCTTGGTTAAAATGAATATGGTGGACCACTGTCGGACCCGGTGATTGATCTTTTGTAGTAGACAATGTGAAACTTCTGCTTTGTTGCCCGGGTGTGATTATCTAATTGAAAACTCAAATACGAGAGCAAAATATACATCCGATGAATTTGAAATACAAGCGAATTCTCCTCAAACTTTCAGGAGAAA
>SL_3KL_010_SEDDRAFT_10005208_pt1 | contig 11706 bp, 11 predicted proteins | sample SodLakKL_010_SED_2_FD_10381 | JGI IMG/M metagenome (IMG submission 10381)
CGACCGGGACGCGCTCGCGGTCGGGCCGGGCCGCGGTCGCACGCGGCTGGTGGCGCTGGCGAGCGCCACCACCACCGACCCCACCGGGCGTCGCGCGCTGCTCCACCGCTTCGACCTCGCCGCCTTCGACGCCGACGCTCCGGTCCTCGCCCCGGTCGACCCGTCGCCGCTGTCGCTCGTCGTCGACGGCGCCTGGGACGAGGACGCCTTCCCCGTCAACGCCGGCGCCTCGCTGCCGGACGGGGGCGTATGCCTGGCCGGCGTCAGCGTCTCGAGCGATGGCCGCTACGCAGCACTGCTCGACCACCGCGCTGCATGCGGTGCCAGCGACACGCTCGCCACTCTTCTCGTCGTGGACCTCACGGAGCGAGCGCTCGTCTGGAGCAGCACGCTCGGAGGGGTCGTCCCGGTACGACCGTTCGTCGATCAGGCGCGCGATCGTCTCGACGTGTGGGCATTGCTCCCGAGCGGTGCGGAGTGGCGCGCCTTCGACCTCGCGACGATGGAGCTCGGGCCGCAGCTCGCCTCGACCAGCGTCGGCGTCCCGACCGCAGCGGCACCGGCCGGAGCAGAGCGCTGGGTGCTGGCGAACGGTCGCCTGTACGTGTGGCGGGCCGACACCGCGATCGGCTCGGGGGTGGCCTCCGCCACGAGCAGCGCCAGCACGTTCGTGAGGACCGGACCCGGCCTGCCGGTCGTGATCCTCGGCCCCGACCTGTGGGTCCACCCGACGCCCAGCGCCGAAGCGTTGCGCGTGCAGGGCGCCGCCGGCACGTACACGGCCGGCACGACCGACGGGCCCGACCGGCTCACGTACCTCGTCCGTCCAGGCGGCATCGACACGCTCGACCTCTTGCTGCTGACACCCGAGGAGCCGTTGACGCGTGTGATCAGCCCGGCGTTCCGCGATCCGCAGGACGATCCGCGCCTCGCCGATCCCAGGCTGGTGACGTGGTTCAGGCCGCGTCTGCCGCCGACGCCCTGACAGCGCTCGCGATGCGCTCGGTCAGACCAGCGTCGACCAGCAACTCGGCTGTGCGCACGGCGCTCGTGACGGCCCTCGCATCGGACGAGCCGTGCCCGATGAACGCGTGCCCATCGACCCCGAGCAGCGGCTGAGCGCCGACCTCCGCGGGGTCGAGCCGCGCAGCCACGCGCCGCAGCGCCGGCTTCGCCAGCAGGCCGCCGAGCTTCGAGCGCAGGTCGCTCTTGAGCGCGTCACGCACCATGCCGAACAGGACCTTGGCCTCGCCCTCGGCCAGTTTGAGCATCACGTTGCCGGTGAAGCCGTCTGTGACCATCACGTCGGTCGTGCCACGAAACAGGTCGCGACCCTCCACGTTGCCGTGGAAGCGGATGCCGCGCGTAGCGGCGAGCAGCACGTGCGCGTCGCGCGTCAGCTCGTTCCCCTTCTCCGGCTCTTCGCCGATCGACATGAGCCCCACGGTGGGGGCGTCGGTCCCGTACATGGCCTTGGCGTAGGCGTCGCCCATCAGTGCGAACTGCTGCAGGAACGACGGTCGGCAATCGGCGTTCGCCCCGGCGTCGATGAGCGCCGTGAAGCCGCCCGTGGCGTTGGGGATGTTGGCGAGGATGGCCGGTCGTTCGACGCCCTTGACGCGGCCGAGCACGAGCAGAGCGGCCGCCATGGTGGCGCCCGAATGCCCCATGGACACGCACGCAGACGCCTCGCCGTCCTTGACGAGACGCGTCGCGACCACCACGCTGGCATCCTTGCGACGTCGGACGTCGGTGGCGTGCTCGTCCATGCCGATGACGTCGCCGGCATGCACGATCGGAATGTCGACGGCGCTGCCTCGCTCTGCCAGGGCTTCGCTGAGACGCGCTTCGTCACCGACGAGGACGACCTGGGCCCCCTGGCGCACGGCCTGGAGGGCTCCGTCGATGGCGGCGGCGGGCATGTGGTCGCCACCCATGGCGTCGAGGGCGATCGGTCGTCGGGTCACGGCCGGATTCTACCGCGCTCCAGCGGTATCCTGCGGGGCGTGGAGCTCGACCTGCGCACCTTCGACGCACCGGCCGGCGAACGGCTCGATGTCGCCATCGCCGCCGCCCTGGAGCTCTCGCGGACGAAAGCGCGTGATCTGGTCGACGAGGGGTACGTCACGCTCGACGGGCGACCCGTCGGCAAGCCCGCCACGGTGCTGCGCGGCGACGAGATCGTGTCGGTGCTCATCCCCCCCGACCGCCCCGTGATGGTCGAGGCCGAGGACGTGCCGCTCACGGTGATCTACGAAGACGAGCACCTCGCCGCCATCGACAAGCCACCCGGCATGACCGCACATCCGACGGCGACCGTCCGGACGGGAACGGTCGTGAACGCCCTCCTGGCGCGCATGCCGCTCTCCAAGGAGCAGCATCAGGATCCCAGCGAAGACGCCTACCGGCCCGGCATCGTCCATCGGCTCGACAAGGACACGTCCGGAGTGATGGTCGTGGCCAAGCACGACGCGGCCCATCGCGAGCTCGCGGCCGCTTTCAAACGCCGTCTCACGGAGAAGATCTACGTCGCCATCGCCGTCGGCAGCGTCGACGACGGAGTCGTTGTGGACGCTCCCATCGGTCGACACCCGGTCAAGCGCCAGCAGATGACGGTCGGCGGCTCGAACCCTCGCTCGGCGGTGACGCACGTGCGCGCGATCGCCCGGCTGCCCGGCCACACGCTGGTGCGCCTGAAGCCCCACAGCGGCCGGACGCACCAGATCCGCGTCCACCTCGCCCACCTGGGCGCGCCGGTCCTCGGAGACGCCGTGTACGGGCGCCCTTCCGATGCGATCGCTCGGCAGGCATTGCACGCATACCAACTGACGCTGCCGCACCCGATCGACCACCAAGCCATCACGTTCAGCGCCCAGGTGCCGCTCGACATGGTCCATGCCTGGCTCCTCTTGGGAGGCACCTGGCCACCACCCGAGCACCCGACGCTGTAGATCGACATCGCACGAGGAGGCACGCGCATGGGCGACATCGAGGACTACCGAACGCTGTTCGATCTGGGCGGCAGGCACGCGCTGGTGATCGGTGGCGCCTCGGGCATCGGCGCCGAGACCTCGCTCGGTCTCGCCGACCACGGAGCGTTCGTCACGGTCGCCGACCTCTCGCACGCGGCGGCGGACGCCACGGCGGCTCGGATCCGTGAGCGTGGACGCCACGCCGACGCGGTGGCGCTCGACATCACGGACGAGGCTGCCGTAGAGCGGGTGATCGGTGGCCTGGACGCACTCGACGTGCTGGTGTGCAGCCCGGCCGTCAACGTGCGAAAGCCGCTGCTGTCGTTGAGCACGTCCGAGTTCGACCGCGTCATCGACCTGAACCTGCGGGGCAGCTTCTTCGTCATGCGCGCCGCCGGCCGCCGCATGGCAGCCCAAGGCACCGGCTCGATCGTCTTCTTCTCGTCGATCCGCGCGCAGGTGGTCGAGCCGGGTCAGGGCGTGTACGCGGCGACGAAGGCGGGGACGTTGCAGCTGATCCGGGCGCTGGCAGCCGAGCTCGGTCCACTCGGCGTCCGCGCCAACGCGATCGCCCCCGGCGTCGTCGAGACTCCGCTCACCGCGCCGATCAAAGCGGATCCTGACTGGTACCGCGCCTACGCCGAGCGCTCCGCGCTGGGGCGCTGGGCGCAGCCCTCCGAGCTCGTCGGCGCGGTGGTGTTCCTGGCCTCCGACGCGGCCTCGTTCGTGACCGGTTCGCTGCTCCTGGTCGACGGCGGTTGGACGGCCGTCGACGGCCGTTTCGCGCCGCCGCTATGAGTCCCGGCGGCACAGCTACGGACGACGTGCTCGCGCTGGCCCGAGCGGCTGCGGCGGCCGTCGACGCGACGCGCGTCGTGCGGCTGACGCAGGCGCTGGTGCGGGTACGCAGCGTCGTCGACCCGGAGACCGGCGCCACCGAGTCGGCGTGCGCGCAGCTCGTCGTCGACGAGTTGCGCGCGGCCGGGTTCGCACCGGTCGTCCAGGAGGTCGAGCCGGGACGCCCGAACGTGATCTGCGATTGGTCGGGCGACGCGTTCGACCCAGCGAAGGACCGCACGCTGATGTTCGAAGGACACACCGACGTGGTCACCGAGGGAGAGCGTGCGCGCTGGACGTACGACCCGTTCGGCGCCGACCTGGTCGACGCCCCGGACGGCCAGCGCCTCTACGGGCGCGGTAGCGCCGACATGAAGGGCGGCGTGGCCGCCGCCATCTCGGCCCTCGAGGCGCTGCGCCGCGTCGCCCCGGACATCGCCGGTCGAGTCCGTCTCGGCATCGTCGTCGACGAGGAAGGGATGATGCTGGGGATCAAGGACTTCATCGCCCGCGGCTGGGCCGACGACGTCGACGCGGCGATCGTGTGCGAACCTGAGGAGCATGAGCTGTGCTTGGTCCAGAAGGGCGCGATGCGGCTGCACGTGCGTGTGAGCGGCGTCATGGCGCACGGGGCCATGCCGTATGCCGGCGTGAACCCCATCACCGGCCTGATGCGGTTCCTGGCGGCCGCCCACGCGCTGCAGGCCGACGAGCAGGCCCGCCTCGGCGCGCACGAGCAGCTGGGCCTGCCGTGGATCACGCCGACCATCCTCCGCGCCCCGGCGCACGGCGAGGCGCAGCTCAACGTGATGCCCGACGAGGCGTACGCCGCACTGGACGTACGCACCGTACCGGGGCAGGACCACGAGGCGCTCCACGGCGCGCTCACGGACGCCGCCGACGCCGTCGCCCGCGACACGCCTGGCTTGTCCATCGAGCTCGACTGGTTCGAGAGTCGGCCGTCGACCCAGACCCCTGAGGACGATCCGCTGGTGCACGCCCTCGAGGTCGCGTACCCACTCGTCTTCCAGCGTCCGGCGCGCTACGGCGGCGTCCCCGGAGCCACCGACGGCACCTTCTTGCGCGCGACCGCGGGCGTGCCGATCGTGACGGTCGGTCCGGGTGACCGAACCATCCCACACCAGGTCGACGAGTTCGTCCGAACCGACGACCTGGTGCTCGCCGCGCGACTCTACGCGGCTGCGGCGGCGGCCTACCTGGCGGCTCCGACGTGAGCTTCGGCGACTTCAGGCGAGAGCTGATGGAGACGGCGCTGTCGCTCACTCCCGCGATCGTGTTCATGGTCCTGGCGCAGGTGATCTGGCTGCGACTGCCGTGGGAGGAGTTCGGCATCGTCCTGATCGGCCTCGCCTGCACCGTCTTCGGCTTCGTGTTGTTCATCCAGGGCGCCAAGCTCGGTCTGCTGCCGCTCGGCCAAGGCATCGGCACGGCGTTCATCGAACGCGGCGCCGTCAAGCCGCTGCTGGTCTTCGGCTTCCTGCTCGGGATCGTGCTCACCGTGGCCGAACCGGACGTCCGCCTGCTGACGTTCCAGCTCGACGACATGTTCGGCGATACGGTCAACAGGACCGCCTTGATCGGCGCTGCCGCGCTCGGGCTCGGGCTCTTCGCGGTGATGGCGCTGTTGCGCATCGCGTTGGCGTGGCCGATCCACTACGTCCTCATCCCGGGCTACGGGTTGGCGATGGTCCTCGCGCTGTTCGCCGACGAGCTGACCGTCACGCAGGCGTTCGACATCGGCGCGGTGACCACAGGGCCAATGACGGTGCCGTTCCTGATCGCGCTCGGGGTGGGCATCGCGTCGGTGCTCGGCAACCAGAGCCGCATGCGCGCCAGCTTCGGGCTCATGGCGATCGGATCCGTCGGGCCGGTGCTCATCGTCCTCGTGTGGGGGCTGCTGCGGGGCGCATCGTGACCCTCGATCTGTGGAGCACGGTCTCGCACGCGGCGCTCGAGGTCGTCGAGGCGACGCTCCCGGTGCTCGCCTTGATCGCGTTCTTCCAGTTCGTGGTCCTCCGCCGCCCCGTGAACCAGCCGCGGGCCGTCGTGACCGGCATCGTCATGGCGATGTTCGGCTTCTTCCTCTTCATCGTCGGCGCCAAGCTCAGCCTGATCCCCATGGGCGTCGCCATCGGCGAGGTCCTGGCAGGGGCGCCGATCGTCGCCGTCCTGGGCTTCGCCTTCGTCCTCGGCGCAGCGGTTGCGTTCGCGGAACCGGCCGTGCGCATCCTGGCGTTCGAGGTCGACGAAGTCTCGGCCGGCTCGCTTCGCAAGCGCCTCATCTCGAGCGCTGTGGCACTCGGGGTCGGCATCGCCGTCATGGTGTCCGTGTTGCGCATCGTGCATGAACTGCCGCTCGCTGCCGTCCTCGTGCCCGGCTACGCGCTCGCGATCGTCTTGACGCTCTTCACCCCACGTGACATGGTGCCCGCGGCGTTCGACGCCGGCGCCGTGGCAACGGGCCCGGTCGCCGTGAACTTCGTCCTCCCGCTCACCACTGGCATGGCCATCGCGCTGTGGGGTGAGGACGTCGGCGCGCTCGGGTTCGGCGTGGTCGGCATCATCGCGCTCGGACCGATCATCACCATGCTCGCGCTGAGCCTGTCGCTCCGCCGGAGGGAATCCGATGACTGACAAGATCCGTTTCAAGCTCCTCGTCGCGATCGTCTCGCAGGGTCGCTGCTCGCCGTTGGTCGAGGCGGCGAAGGCCGCCGGCGCCGAAGGCGCGACCATCGTGCGAGGCCGCGGTACAGGCGTCCACGAGGGCGCGAAGTTCCTCGGGCTGCCGATCGAACCCGAGAAGGACGTGATGCTGGTGCTCGTCCCCGTGGACGCCGCCGAGGCAGTCCTCGACGCCATGGTGACCGCCGGTCAACTCGATCAGCCGGGCAAGGGCATCGTGTTCATGCTCGACGTGCCGCGCGTCGCCGGCATCGTCCACCGGGGCGAGGTGCTGCACAAGGCGGGCGAAGAGGCCTGAGGCCCCAGGCGCCGCGCCTAGCTGCGCCTAGCGGCTCCTACTTCGACAAGCGGGGATCAAGAGCGTCGCGTAGCGCGTCGCCCACGAGGTTGAAGCCGAGCACCACCAGGACGATCGCCAGACCGGGGAACGTCGCCACGTGTGGAGCCACGGCCAAGTACTCACGACCGCGGGCGAGCATCAGACCCCACTCCGGTTGTGGGGGGCGTGCCCCAAGGCCGAGGAAGCCGAGCCCCGCAGCGAAGAGGATGGCGATCGCCATCTGCAGGCTGGACTGCACGATGATCGGTGCGAGCACGTTCGGGATCACGTGCTTGGCGAGGGTCGGGATGGAGCGGCGGCCGAGCGCTCTCGCCGCCTCGACGTACTCGCGGTTCCGTACCGACAGCACACTGCCTCGCACCAGGCGCGCGTACACCGGGATAGCGGCGATGCCGACCGCGATCATCACGTTCTGCAGACCCGTACCGAACGTAGCCACGAGCACGATCGCGAGCAGGATGCCCGGGAACGCGAGCATGATGTCGACCACCCGCTGCACGATGATGTCGGTCGTGCCGCCGAAGAAGCCCGAGATCGCGCCGATCGGCACACCTATGCCGGCACCGATCAGGACGGCGATCAACCCGATGAACAGCGAGATCCAGGCACCGTGGATGAGCCTCGACAGCAGGTCTCTCCCCTGCTCATCGGTCCCGAGGAGGTAGATGCGGACGGGGCCGTCGACCCCGAACAGCTTGACGTCGCTGGACACCAACCCGAACAGCCACGTCCAGCGCTCACCTCTTACGAAGAACCTGACCTGGTACGCCTCTTCTGCTAGCACGACCCCCGCGATCGGACTGCGCGTCGCCTGCTGAACCCAGAGGCCGAGTTGCCCCTCCGGTCCGCGGAAACTCACGCCGACACCAGGCGGGATATACGTACTACGCAGGCTCTGGCTCGTCGGCGAGTACGGCGCCAGGAACGGCGCAAGTGCCACGACGAGCAGGAAGAAGCCGATGATCGTGAAGCCGGCGACGGCGATGGGTGAGCGCAGCAGCTGCTTGCGCCAGCGCGGTGCGCGCTTCGGCTCCGGTACNCCACCACGCCCCGCAGNTCCACCGCTCGCGGTCCCGGTCCCTCCTGATGCGTCAGTCATAGCGGATCCTCGGATCGATGATGGCGTAGACGACGTCGACGACGATGTTGATGACGATGAACGACACGGCGATCAGCAACACGGCGCCCTGCACGACCGGGTAGTCCCGAGCGTCGATCGAATCGACGAGCAACCGGCCGATGCCCGGCCAGGTGAACACGCGCTCCGTGAGCACCGCTCCGGCCATCAACTGCCCGAACTGCAAGCCGATGATGGTGACCACCGGCACGAGGGCGTTGCGGAAGGCGTGCTTGAGCACCACGGACTTGTCCATCAAGCCCTTGGCGCGGGCGGTACGGATGTAGTCCTGGGACAGGACCTCGAGCATCGAGGAGCGGGTCATGCGGGCCACGATGGCCATCGACGACACACCGAGGGTGACCGCGGGTAGCACGAGATGGGAGAACGTCCCACGCCCTGCTACGGGAAACCACCCGAGTTGCACCGAGAAATAGAGGATCGCGAGCAAGCCGAACCAGAAGACGGGCATCGAGACACCGATCAAGGAGCCCATCATGATCACCAGATCGGCCCACGTGTTCTGCCGCATCGCGGCCACGATGCCAGCAGGTATTCCGATGAGGAGCGATACGGTGATCGCGCCGAGCGCAAGCTCGATGGTGTTCGGGAAGAACTGCCTCAGGTCCTGCATGACGGGCCGGTTCGTGCGTGTCGAACGACCGAGGTCACCCTGCGCCAGGTTCACGACGAAGATGCCGAACTGCTCGTGCATAGGACGGTTCAGCCCGAAGCGCTCGCGGATGCGTTCGATCGTCTCNGGTGGTGCGAACTCACCGGCGAGTCGCATCGCCGGGTCGCCGGGCGCGAGGCGCACCATCAGGAACACGATCAAGATGACCCCGAACACGGTTGGGATCGAAATCAGGACACGCCTCAAGGCGTATTGGAACACGCTGACTCCAGGGGAAGGGCCCGATCGGTACGAGGAGATCCGTGCCACACGGGCGCAGAGTACGAAGCGAAAGATACGAGCGTTGCGTCATAGAGGCTGCGCAGACAGCGCGCAGGATGAGGGGACGTGTGCCCGACCTCGTCATGAGGCCGGGCACACGGTGATGCTCAGTTCTTGCTGGCGGTGAGCGCAAGGACGCGCTCCGTCGGGTGGATCACGAGACCCTCGATGCCGTCACGGACAGCAACGAGCTGCGTCTCGCTGTGGAGGAACAGCCAGGCCGCATCGGTGTGGAGGAGCTGCAGCACGTCGGCGTACAGCTGCTCGCGCAGCGAGTCGTCGGCGGTCGAGCGAGCGTCGTCGAGCAACTGATCGACGAGCGCGTTGCTGTAGAAGGACCGGTTCGAGCCGGCGGGCACGTGCTGATCGGTGTGGAACAGCGCGTAGAGACCGTAGTCGGCGTCACCGGTCACGGTGCCCCAACCGAGCATGGCCATGGGGACGGTGTTGTCCGCTGCAGGACGGTTCGTGAACTCGAGGTACGACGACCACTCGAGCGTCTCGATCTCGGCGTTGATGCCGACCTCGGCGAGCTGGCTCTGGATCGCCTCGGTGGTCTGGATGTCCTGGAGGTAGCGACCGCTCGGGCTGTACAGCGTGGTGCTGAAGCCGTCCGGGAAGCCGGCCTCGGCCAACAGGGCGCGGGCGCGTTCGGGATCGTACTCGTACGGACCAACGGATGTGTAACCGAAGATGCCGGGCGCGATCGCCGCGTCGCTCGGGCGAACGGCGCCGCCGAAGATGAACTCGGCGATCTCGTCCTTGTTGACCGCATAGTTGACGGCTTGGCGCACGCGACGGTCGGTGAAGGGCTCCATCGTGTGGTTGAAGTAGATGTAGATCGTGCGCAGGCTCGACACGTTCTCGACGGTGATGTTCGGGTTCGCGTTCAGGCGTGCGATGTCCTGAGGAGGCACGCGAACGGCCACGTCGGCCTCGCCGCTCTCGACGAGCGCCATGCGGGTCGTGTTCTCCGGGACGGCCAGGAAGACGACGCCGGAGACGCCGGGCTGCTCGCCCCAGTACCCGTCGAAGCGCTCGAGGTCGATGCGGCTGCCGCGGTCCCACGACACGAAGCTGAACGGGCCCGTGCCGACCGGGTTCTCGTTGAACGCCTCGCCGAACTGCTCGACGGCGGAGGGCAGCACGATCGCGGTGGTGTTGTGGGTGAGGTGCGCGAGGAACGGAGCGAACTGGGAGCTCAGGGTGAAGGTGAGCGTGTAGTCGTCGACGACGTCGATCGAGGTCACGCGGCTGAGGAGGAAGCGGAACGTGAACGCGTTGTCCGGGTCGAGGAAACGGTCCATGCTCCCCTTGACGACCTCGGCCGTCATGGGCGTNCCGTCGTGGAAGACGACGTCCTCTCGCAGCGTGACGGTCCAGGTCAGGCCGTCCGACGACAACTCGGCGCCGGTTGCGAGGTGCGGCACGATGTCGCCCTCGGGCGTGAGGTCGAACAACGTCTCGTACATGTGGCTGACGACCGTAGCAGACGGCGAGTCGGTCACGTCATGCGGGTCGAGCGACACGGCGTCCGTGCCCTGGGCGATGGTGATCGTCTGTGCCAAGGACCACGTGAGGGTCAAGGCCATGACGAGCGCTAGTGCGGTCCGGATCGAACGATGAAACATCCGGTCTCCTTTCGGCTGTGCCGACGAGTGTTGAGCCGCGATACGGGTCGACGCGGTGCGCCGATCGCATCCCCGTCTACCCGTTCGTGGCAACTCGAACCACAGCGTATGGAAACTGCTACCCAAGCGTCAACCGTTCCGAATGACATTAGGCCCTTGCAACCTTCATCGCGTGCTCATCAAAGCGGTCGACGCGCCGCTCGTGACGCGAGACAAGGCTACCTTCAGCGTTGCCGAGCATGGCTCGACCATGGCCGGGAGGGCAACCAACCGGCAACCACACTCGGTGGACCATCGTCTTCCCTGGCCAGGGCAAACGCTGAAGGAGGTGATCCGTCATGGGGTCACGACAGGTGGGCGTCGAGATCGACGCTTCGCATGCGACATTCGAGCGCCTCATCGAACCCGTTCTCGACGCTGCGGGCTTGCTCCACCCGAGCGAACCGGTGCGCTACCTGGCACACATCATCCTCGACTACCCACTCACAAGGGCGATTCCTCGGTTGGAGCAATGCAACTCCGTGGTCCGTGCCCGAACGCTGGTGATGACCCAGGCGACGCACCCCGTATATCAGGACTGTCTCGCCTCGTACCACGTCGCCGGGGTCGTGAACAGCACGGACGAGCCCGCCATCCTGAGCGGTGTGTACGCCGCCGCCAGCGCCCAGAAGACGTATCAGTGGAAGTCCGGGCTGACGTACATGGAGCTTCGCGTCACGCGCCTCCTCCTCCAGGGGCTCGACACACGCTCGACCGCTGAGCGACTCTCGATCTCGACCAAGACCGTCAACGCTCACGTCTCGAACATCCTCGGGAAGCTTGGATACGAGAGTCGCGCGCAACTGATCGCCTGTTTGCTGGGGGGTGAGGACGGAACGCAGGTGGATCAACCACGAGACCAACCAGCGGACTCATGACATTAGGTTGAGCCAGTATGGGTCCGAAAATGGTGAAGGCCTCTCGAGTAGTAAGGTGTAGCGACCAAGCTACTCTTCTGCATGCGGGAGGCCTTCCCGCGGCACACCTACACGCAGCGAAATGGCTAGGAAGAAGCAACCCGTTTGCATGACGGTGTTGAGCGCTCTCCAACGTGCTTGAGATTGCTCATGCGATATCGCATTAGCTGTAGAGCCCAACACAACATCACCGAT
>SL_3KL_010_SEDDRAFT_10005209_pt1 | contig 11704 bp, 8 predicted proteins | sample SodLakKL_010_SED_2_FD_10381 | JGI IMG/M metagenome (IMG submission 10381)
TCATTGTATTGCGGAATGATATCAAACCACCGGAGTATGCTGCGTGATTCGTCTGTGTTATTGAGTTCACTGTGGCCCCTTCTTAACAAAGTTGAGCCCAGGTTTTTGTCTGATTGAATTTCCAGTCCTATTCCACTTATATCTCCTGAAGGATTATTAAGGTTACGCTGTAATTGCAGGTACCCATCCAGACCAAAAACCCTTGAAGCAGAGTTCTCAAGTTCGTTCTCGATCAGTTCAGCATCAGTGTCCATAAAAATAACATATCCGTTAAGATCGAGCATACCCTTATCCATATCCAGAAGCCCATCCACATAGAAGTCACCTGTAAGCTTTGTGTTGTTAAAATTCTTAATTCTCACATTACTTACTCTTACATGAGGGATATTCTGAAATGAATTCCCTGAAAATTCAATATATCCTTCACCTGAGATCACAGGAGTTCCCGAATTTGTTATAAAATTATCTTTTATGTAAACGGTATACGAATTGTAAATTTCAATTTCTGAATGGCCTTCCATAATAAGAAGCTGAAGATGCAGGTCCTGGTCTAGTACAGGATAGGTATCCGATACAGGAATCTTAACTCCGGCTCCCACTGGAGGAACGCTCTCCTGGTCCCAGTTTGATGCAATATTCCAGACATTACTCCCAGGTTCAGGAGTCCATATCCATAGTGTTCCGGGGTTGTAAATATCCGTAATTACAGGATAATGATCATTTTCCAGTTCATTGAATTGCCAGGTATAAGCAAAATCCCATTCAGGGTAACTTTCAGCTGATTTCATCTGGACTGTGGTAAGACCAATACCTCCAGCACTTACAATCATTTCTGATGTATTTATGTCCCAGTAGCTGTTACTTACGGTACCCATATTTCGGCCCACCCCCACCATGCCTACCAGGCCACCCACCTGGGTAGTAGCAGTTCCGGCAGAAACTTTACCGGTAGAATAGGAATCAATAAGGATTCCACGAAGTTCAACACATCCGGCCAAGCCACCTATACGAATGCCACCGGGTACATCAACATTGCCCCTGGCGTAGCTGCTTGAGATCAGCCCTTTTTGATTGCATCCTGCAATTCCACCGAATTTATCTTTACCCGGAGCATCTTCATTTGCAAGAAAAACATTTACACGTGTCCAGCATCTGGTTATAACAGGTCTGAAACTTTCAGCCGCCGAAGCATTTGTCATATAACTGTTATTTGAACCTACCAGTCCGCCTGTAGCTCCTTCTCCATAAACACTTCCTCCATCCACATAACAATTTTCAATCTGGGTATTCTGATTTCCGGTAACCCTTCCCACAAGAGCGCCTGTACCCCTGCCACCAATTACCGTTACATTTAACAAGCCCAGGTTTCTGATACTTGTGGCTCCGGTTCCATTTTCACCAATATGTCCGAACAAACCCACATTGGGTTTTCCCACAACAACTACATTCAGGTTCTTTATTACATGTCCGTTTCCATTGTAATGGCCGGTGAACCTGATATCCGTGCCATTGCCACCGATAGGCACCCAATTTCCGTAAATATCATTGGGCGGTAAATTAAAATCAATATCAGCATCCTGGCGAAACCAGCTATCCTGGAATTCACGAACATTGTTTAAATGTTCAGCATTAAGAATGATATAGGGGTCTGCTTCCGTTCCGCTGCCTCCGGCAAACTGCTGACTATATGCGTAATTATTACAAACCAAAACAATACTAAACGTTATCAAAAAACATAAGTAACTTTTTTTCATATGAGTATTGTTTTAATTTAGCTGGATAAACTTTTTTTTCTATTAAAGAGATGTTAACAAAGTAAGCTCATTGACATCTCATATCAAACCGTAAAGTCCCGTGGTTAATAAAATAAACTATACGCCAAAGTACCTGTTAAAAAATAAGTCATCATACCTTCAGGCTTACCTTTATCCTGATGCGCATTTTTTTTGAATTGCATCGGTGGCAACTTTTAGCTTTATTTTATTGAAATCCATTGATTTAAAAGTTTCAAGTGAAATAATTTTTTCTGCTCGTCATACCAAAACCGAAAAAAACCAAAAAACATTGATGACTGCAGAAATGTTATTAAATTCGCAAACAAGCAAAACCCTAACGAACAAACCCGACTGATATGAATCTGAAAAGACTTTTTTATACCATTTTGATAACCGGAAGTGTGCTGAGTTGTGCCATTGCCGAAAAAGGACACCATATTGAAGTTAAAGTAACGGGTTTACAGGATACAACTTCCATGCTGGCCTACCATTTTGGAAACCGCCAATACATATTGGATACAGTTGGCATAGATCATGAAGGAAGGTTTCGTTTCCAGGGAGATGAAAGACTCGATCCGGGTATGTATATGATTGTACTTCCGGGTCAGCAATACTTTGAGGTTATTGTGGATCAAAATCAACATTTCAGTGTAGAGACTGATTTGGATAACTTCATTAACACCATGAAATTTGAAAACTCTCCCGATAATGAAGCTTTTTACAATTACATGCGCCTTATCGGCAGAGAAAATGAAGTGATAGGCCCGGCCCGGGCTGAATTACAGGACCCCACCACCACACCTCAAAGGCAGGCAGAACTGCGCAATATGCTCTCAGAAGCTGATGCTCGTGTTAAAGCTATTCAGGATGAAATCATTGAACAATTTCCTGATGGCTTGTTTGCCCGTATACTTTTGGCACAAAAAGAACCCCCACTGCCAGATGCACCGCTAAAAGAAGATGGCACCCCCGACAACGATTACATGTACCAGGTTTATAAGCGTAACTTCTGGAATAATATTGATTTTTCTGATGATCGCATTTTGCGAACACCGGTATTTCATGCCAAACTCAATCAATTTTTTACACGGGTGCTAATGCAGATCCCCGACAGTATAATCGTTGAAGCAGACCGCCTGGTTGAAAAATCACGCGCTCACCCGGAAATGTTTAAATATGTAGTATTTTTTGTAACCAATACTTTTGAAAGATCACAGATTATGGGTATGGATGCCGTTTTTGTGCACATGGTGGAAAACTACTACATGACTGGTGAAGCCGATTGGGTAACTCCCGAACAACTGGAGAGAATTTCAGAACGTGCCATGGCTCTTAAGCCCTTGCTTATAGGCAAAATTGCCCCCGATGTTACCATGTTTACCCCTGATCGTAAGCCACTGAGCCTGCATGATGTGGATGCCCGGTTTACAATACTTTATTTCTGGGATTCGGAATGTAGCCATTGTAAAAGACAAACACCGCTTCTGAAAAAATTTTACGAAAGACTAAATCCTAAAGGTGTGGAAATATTTGCAGCAAATACAGAGGCAGACCGCAATAAATGGCTCAATTATGTACAGAATAATAATCTTGAGTGGATACAAGTTAATGATCCCACAAATACATCGGGTTTTCGCGATAAGTATGATATCTGGGCCACACCACTGATTTTCCTGCTTGACGAGGATAAACGCATCCTGGCCAAAAGAATTACAGTGGAACAAGCTGAAGAGATCATAAACAGGCAAATGGCAAATTAATCGCTTTTGCTGGTTTACCTGTGTTCTTCACGCAGCAGATCCATTATGGTTTTTACCGGATTGAAAGTTATGAGTGGTACTTCCACAAAAAGGGTATTCCAGTTAGCCATTGCCCCGTTCCATAGGCCAGGTAGTTCCTGGGCTTTCAGGTCTTTACCATCCTTGCTTTTATAACTGATAAATCCGGTTTCAGGATCAACAAACTCACTCAGATCATAAGATTTACCATTGTGATCTTTCAATGAGCAAACCAGGTCAACAGGGTTGAAATGAGTAGATTGCTCAAAGACCCTCTTTTGTTCTGCATCTTTATGATCAACCTGCGAAGATTCAACAATCTGTAGCGAGCGAATTCCTGATTTGGGATCCTGCACCCAAAAAGGCCCGCCTCCGGGTTCACCCACATTCTTTACCATACCGCAAATACGTATGGGCCGATCGAGAAACTTTCTAAGTAACGGGATACCAGTTTTATCATCGTGGGGCAGAATTTTTTCATCAATACAAAGATGCTCAATGGCAAAAGTGCGGGCAACGGCATATTCATCATCAGCAAAGTTTCCGCCATCAATCTCACCCAGTATCCTGAACACTTTTTCCTGCAGGAAAAGCAACATGCCACCAAGAAGTTTTTTATATGTGTAGGTTTCGTTCTTCAGGTGGTCGGGAACTACATTATCGATATTTTTGATAAAAACAACATCTTCGGTTAACTCGTTCAGATTCTGAATTAGTGCACCATGCCCACCCGGACGAAACAGCAAGGAGCCATCGCTCTCGCGAAAGGGGTTATTGTTCATATCAACCGCCATGGTATCGGTTGATGGTTTCTGAACCGAAAACCTTACTTCAAACCTCGCCCCGAAGCTTTCTTCATAATCTTTGATCACACTACCTACATGATTGATAAACCGCCCCCTGTGTTCAGGAGAAACGGTAAAATGAAGCTTAACAACATGATCAGATTTACGGACATAATTGGCTCCTTCAACAAGATGTTCTTCAAGAGGAGTTCGGCTGACATTTTCATATTTGTGAAAACGAAGCAAACCTTTGGGCAGCATGGCATATCCAAGCCCATTATCTTCAAGCAAATGATCGACTAACGGCAGGTAATCTTTCTTCTCCAGAAGAGCTTCTGCATTCATACCTTTATCTTTCATCACATTCTGAAGATCATCCCAGAAAGCAAAGGATTTATTTCTGCGAAAAACTGAGCCGCCTGTTGGTCTGATGCAGAAATATTTTCAGAAGAATTACCTTTGCGGAGTTCATCGCGCCAGGTAAAAAGATCTTTAAACATGCGTGTTGCTGCACCACTTGCGGGAACAAATTTCACAATATCCAGTGCAGGTGAATTTTCTTCATAAAACTGTACGTATTCTTTCAGTTGATCTTTGTCAATCTGAATGATTCCATCGCCCGGAGTTGCAGGTGCAGCCAGTTTAATAAAAGGGAAACCCTTTTCAAAATTCCGGACCTGGTCTTTTGCCATATCAACCGAGATCCCTTTTTCCTTCAACTGCTCCAAATCTTTTTCTGTAAACATAAGCCTTGTGTTTTAGAATTTAGTTTCAATAAATTTGCTTTTCAATAAACTTTGAGAAAGTAATTATTTATTCGCAAGCAAATCCTCATCCCGCACCAGCATAAGAATGGATGAATGAGGCACTATAAAATATTTTTCATTATTGAATTCTATTTCAAATGCGCTATCCTGGAGAAAGATCGCAAGATCTCCTTCCGCTACCTGTAAAGGAAAATACTTCAGGTTATCACGTGTTTCTTTCCAGGGTTCATCGGTTTCTACAGGAGCTGGAATGGGATATCCCGGCCCCGATTTTATTACGAAACCGCTTTGAATTTTTCGCTTTTCCTCAACCCCGGGGGGAAGATACAAACCTCCTTTCGTTCGCTGGGTAGCACTCTTGGGTTTTATCAACACCCTATCCCCTATCAGAATAAATCTCTCAAGATTATCACCTTCAATTTTCAATAGCATACCAGGTAATTTAATACTGTTTTGAAGTCTACACAAACCTAAGTTTTTTTTGCGGAAAAATAAAATTTTGATCTATGATAGTTGAAGTTTTTCAAACCCCGGGTTTAAGAAAAAGAAATTAATGTCTTTCCAGGTAGTTAAATCAAATGAAACTAGCCTATTTTAACGATAAAAACAAAAACAATTGAAAGGGTTTGTACGTTAGGATAGATGAGATAAAAAAAGGATTCTTTCCTAATTAAAACTGAATATTTTAACCTCCAAAAACAAAAGATATGCAAAAAAGACTTTTATTAATCAGTAACTCCACGAATTACGGGGAAAAGTACCTGGCTTATACCCGGAAATACATTTCTGAGTTTCTGGGTAAAGATGTCAGAAACATTGCCTTTGTTCCCTATGCCGCAGTTGATATTTCCTATGTGGAATATACAAACCAGGTGAATAATGTTTTCTCTGAACTGGGATATTCGGTAAAATCTACTGAAGACATTCAGGGACCGCAAAAAGTAATTGAAGAATCTGATGCTATTGTGATTGGTGGTGGTAATACTTTTCATCTCATACATTACATGCATGAAAAGGGTCTGATGGACATCATTACCAAAAAAGTTGAGAATGGTACCCCATTTATTGGCTGGAGCGCAGGAAGCAATGTGGCCTGTCCTACCATAAAAACTACCAACGACATGCCGGTTATACAACCCATAAGTTTCGATGCACTTTCACTGATTCCTTTCCAGATTAATCCTCATTATACCGATGGTCGCATTCCCAATCATAATGGCGAAAGCCGCGAAGAAAGAATAAGGGAATATCTGGAACTCAACCCCGAGATGACTGTAGTCGGATTAAAAGAAAGTTCCATGCTGCTCATCGAAGGCGAAACAGTTAAACTCCTGGGAAATAAAACTCTGAAAGTTTTCCGCAAAGATCAGCCTACTCTCGAATATGACCCCAGCACATCGCTTGATTTTATTCTGAAATAATAACACATAAAATTCTGCTTTCATCCCCATACTTGCTATATTTGCATAGTATGGGGCTTTTGTTTCAGCCCGTTTTCAATCATTTTTTTCAGACCAAAACAAATCATATGAATTTTCGTCCGGAAAATATACCGGGCCACAATCCGGTTGAAGGCCCTTTAAAAATTCGGGAATTACAGGCCTTGCAGGGTGCCGGTTATTACAGTGCCGGTCCGGTAATAATTTTGCAACTCAATTTGGGAGAATTTGATGACGTATTCACAAATAACATAGATGGTTTTTTTGAAAAACTCAAAAATATACTTCCCGGTCTTGAGGAACATTACTGTAGTGAGGGTGAAACAGGTGGTTTTTTCTCCAGGGTAAAAGACGGCACCCTTCTTGGGCATATAGCCGAACATATTGCCATTGAGTTGCAAACACTGGCAGGTATGGATGTGAGTTTCGGAAAAACCCGCAGTACCGGACAGAAGGGTATTTACAATGTGGTTTTTCGTTTCCATACTCAGGAAGCAGGATTATATGCTGCCAAAGCCAGTATTGATATTTTGAACAGAATTCTTACCGGAAAAGAGATCAACATATACCAGTACATCGGTGATTTAAACCATATCAGAGAAAAAAGCAAGCTTAAACCAGGTACCCTTGCTATAGTGAATGAAGCTCGCGAAAGAAATATTCCGGTTATCCAATTGGAATCTTACAACCTTATTCAATTGGGGACAGGTAAATTTCAGAAGCGAATACGCAATACCGTTTCAACCGATACACCTTTGCTGGCTGCTGAAAACTCGAGGGATGTTTTTCTTAACACCCTAATGCTGGCAAATGCCGGGATACCCGTTGCAAAAGCCATGAAAACAAGATTGGCAGAAGAAGCAGTAGCATTCTGGGAAAGCCTTAAAAAACCTGTATCTGTCAAAGCAATAAAAAAAAACGAACATCCCTGCATATTTCCCGCACTTAATGAAATTGAAGTTATCAACTCTGCCTTTGTTCTTTGCAAAAATTACAGTGAGGAAATTATAGTTCAGGAGCAGATCCCGGGCATGATTTATCGCCTGCTTGTCATAGATGACAAGTTTGTGGCAGCAAGTCTGTTGCAACCACCTGAGATTATTGGAAACGGTAAGGACAATATTGCCCGGCTTATCGAAAAACTCAATGAAGATCAGAACCGGCAGCCCGAAAAAACAAGCAGCCTGGATGTGCTGCAACCCGATGATGAAATGCTTCAAACTCTTTCTTTTTACGGATTTACACTGGATGATGTGCCTGAAGAAGGAGTTAAGATATTATTAAGTAACAACCCAGCCGTTGAAAGTGGTGCACTTACCACCGATGTTACCGGTATAGTGCATCCGCTAAACCGAACCATTGCTGAGCGTGCTGCAGAAATAACCGGTTTAAAGGTTGCAGGGGTAAATTTTATTTGTGCTGATATAAGCAAACCCATCGAAGATACTCAGGGTGCAGTAACAGGTATTGATATGGCGCCGGATCTTCGCATGCATCTTTATCCATGGAAGGGAAGCAGCAGGGATGTTGCTGCACCTTTTGTGAATATGCTTTTCCCGGAAAATGCTCCATCAAGAATTCCTGTTGTTTCCGTTACTGGGTCAGCCGGAAAATCTGTTTGCGCTTATCTTATCAATTTTATGCTCGAAAAGGAAGGTTACAAAACCGGTTTGGCACATTCCGATGGTATCTATATCGGTGGGCGGCGCATTATTCGCGAAGATATGGCCAATTACCATGCAGCACAGCTGATTCTTAAAGATCAGGGAGTGGAGTGTGCTGTACTGGAAACCTCCGTTGAAAGTATCGCAAACCATGGACTTGGTTATGATTTTGCTGATCTGGGTATAGTACTCAACGTGCATGCTCAACATCTCAACAATAATTATATCAGAAACAGCGAAGACCTTGCTTATGCCAAATCAGTTGTGGCAGAGGAAGTTTATCGCGAAGGATACTCTATTCTCAATGCCGATGACCCACTGGTATTAAAAATGTCGGAACGCTTATACAGCAAACCTGTTCTATTTACACTGGATACAGAAAATCCTGATTTCCGGAAGCACTGCCTGCGCGGCGGAACGGGAGCAGGAAAAGAGAAGAACGAACTGTTTCTGTGGACAAGCGGAGGCAAAAACCGTATTGCCGCTCTTGATGAAATTCCCCTCTGGGTAAATGGCAAAAACGATATCTTAATGGAGCCAATTCTGGCAGCAATATGCGCTGCAGCAGCTTTCGATATACGCCCCGAACGTATAAGTCAACTTCTCAAAGCATTTAAACCTGCTTCGGCAAGCCTGCATGGTAGATTAATGACTCTATTCCCCGCGGAGAATTCAGTAATTATTGACAAACCAGCCGGTCCCCTGGCATTGCAAAATCTGAGAAAAAAAATGATGGAACAGCAGGAATATCCTGAAATATTCATTGATCTCAGTGGAAATATTCCGGATGATTTCTGGTTTAATTTTTCACACGTTTTTAAAAACGAAAAAGTTTTGGTCAATCTGTTTTTTTCACAAAACGAACTATTAAAAAATAACAAAACAGAAATAAAAGAAAACAACAACAATGATATTATTATACCATTGAAAGAACGTTACAGAAATGTTAATCCTCTTCAACAGGGTATGAATGAAGAAGAAATAAGAAATCATATAAAAGCCCAATCTGCCAAAGAACACATTAAAAAATTTGAATTTATTTACTGGGATAAACCCGCAGATTGTATGAAACAACTTGACCGGCATGAAAAGACATCTACATTCTTTATTTTCAGCTGGAACTTCAGGCATCTCCAGCATCTGATCAGCCAAAATCTTATTATTTTATAAATGAAACTTTCAACTTGTTTTATTTCCATAAATTTGTGAAACATTGCACCATCAGCAATTCACAGAAAAAGTAAACGTTATCGGAAACAGGAATTACAAGGTATTCAATCATAACGAAAATGAACAGACATAAAATTTTTCTTACAACAGCAGTACTTATCTTACTGGGAGTAAGCTGTAAAACCCAGCAACCCATCAGGGTGCAGCACATCAGAAATCTGGAAACCGGTCACAACCTGCAAGGGTTCTATTATGCCCTGCCCAGAACCGTATTAATAGTTGATGTAACTGTAGTAAAAACAACGGAAACACCCGGTCCGTTTGCTTCCTACGCCGGGCGATTTCTGGGGCTCGAAGAGGTAATCACAGAACATTCCACAACCCACGAGATCAGAGAAGTAAAAATTAACTCATTTGCCGAACCCGATCCATCTGAGTTTTACTTTGCAGAACTTGATTTGAACAAAAACCGCAAAAATCCATTGTCTTTGCATATGAGTGAAGTGGGGCTCATCTCTGGAGTAAATGCTCCTTTCGATCAGCAGGAATTCCTTCAAGGCACCCCCCTGGAAAGAAAATACGGAGTTTTTGGAAGTGAAACAACATTCAATCATTTTGTTAAATCGAACCTGCACGAAAAGGTGGATACCATTATTCAACACATCCAGATTGATACCATGACAGTTGAAAGGAGAACTTTAAGGCGCCGGCTGGTTGAAAAATCATCTGAAATCAGGGCTAAAGAAGTAGCTGATTATATTTTAAAAATCCGCGATAAAAAGTTTGATCTGATAAGCGGATTTGCTGAAATAACCTACTCCAGAGAAACTTTGCAATACATGAACGATCAGCTTACCAGACAGGAAAATGATTATCTGGAATTATTTACCGGTATGACAACCCAAAGCAAAATAAAATACCGTTATTACTTTACTCCTGATAAGAATACAGCCAGTGTACCTCATACACTTTTCTATTTCTCTGAAGGAAAAGGTATAGTAAAGGAAGAAGAACCCGGAAGCCAGGCTGTAAATATCATTGTAACCCGAAGCAATACCACCAGGCAACTGGGGGTATTTGTCATGAATCCCGACCGCAAAAAAACAGAAACCGGCTTTTATTACCGCATACCCGAACATGGCATTATTACCATTTCGAAAGGAGCGAACCCTATTGCCGATGCAAGGATGCTTGTCAGTCAGTATGGAATTACTACCAGTTTGCCGCCTGCTGATTTGCAGATCGAGTTTTATCCCAATACCGGTTTCATTAAATCGGTAAAAAAAATAAAATAAAAACTTAGCAAAAACTGAGAAAATGAAACATATCATCATTACAGGACACAGCAAAGGATTGGGTGCAGGAATAGCTACTGCACTCATTGAAGAGAACCATCATATTCACGGTATTTCACGCTCAGATAATACCGACCTGCAGAAACTGACTGCAGCCAAAGGTTGCAAAATGAACTTCTACTCCTGCGATTTCTCGCATACAGATACCATTGAACCGGTAATGAAACTGGTATTTGAAAATATCACGCAGGAAGACTGCGAAGGGATATATCTGATTAATAACGCAGGAGTAATAAACCCTATCGGGCCTGTTGAAACCCTTGAACCTGCCGGGATGGATTTGCATATGCGAATCAACCTGCTGGCTCCCATGTATATTATAAGGGAGTTTGTAAAGCAATTTTCTGACTGGAAAACCGAAAAACGGATTTTAAATATCTCGTCAGGTGCAGCCACAAATCCTTACCATGGCTGGAGCAATTACTGCACAGGTAAAGCTGGTCTGGATATGTTTACACGCTGCATAGCAACTGAACAGGAAGACAGAAAATATCCAGTGAAACTCATGGCAGTGGCACCGGGTATTATCGATACCGAAATGCAAACAACCATAAGGAGTACAACAGATGAACAGTTCATCCATAAGAAAAAATTTGTAGACCTAAAAGAAACCGGACAGCTAATAGAACCCAACCTTGCGGGGAAAAAACTGAAAGAACTTCTGTTCTCTCAAAAATTTAAAAATGGCGATATCACTGATATCCGCGATCAATACTAAAAGAACAAGAAATACCATTCTACATGGATAAAATTGACCTTCAGGAATTTGAAAGCAAACTAAATGTAAGAAATCTGCAGATTGAAGATTTTGATGCCCTGATCCGTATGCAAAAAATATGTTTCCCTTCGATGCAAACATGGAGCAGGGAAAATATTGAAAATCAATTGCGCATTTTTCCTGATGGACAGATTGTAATTGAGATTGACGGAATGCTTGTTGCAACTTCTTCGAGTTTAATCATCGACTCGGA
>SL_3KL_010_SEDDRAFT_10005210_pt1 | contig 11704 bp, 8 predicted proteins | sample SodLakKL_010_SED_2_FD_10381 | JGI IMG/M metagenome (IMG submission 10381)
GGCGGCCGCCGCGATCGGCCGGGCGCTGAGCGAGGCCGAGGCCGGGCTGGCGCGTCCGAGGCTGCTTGCGGCCCGGGTCGAGATCGCGCTCGCCCGCGACGAGGCGACCACCGCAGACGAGGCCGCCGAAGAGCTGGATGCGGTCGCCGACCGGCATCCCGTGCCGGCCCTGGAGGCAACTGCACACCACACGGGTGCCACGGTCCTGCTGGCGCAGGGTGAACCGGTGGCAGCGCTTGGCCGGCTGCGTCCCGCACTGCGGGTGTGGCGACATCTCGGTCTGCGCTACGACGAGGCCCGCACACGGCTGACTATCGCGGGCTGCCTGCGGCAGATGGGCGATGAGGCCACCGCCATGCTCGAGCTCGACGCCGCAGGCCGGATCCTGACCGCGCTGGGGGCGCAGCCCGACCTCGACCGTGCGCGGGCCCTACCGCCCGGCGGCACCACCGCTTCGCCGCACGGGCTGACCGGACGCGAGCTGGAGGTGCTGCGACTGGTTGCGACCGGGTCGACGAACCGGGAGATCGCCGAGGAGCTGTCCGTGGCGGTGCGCACGGTGGACACCCACGTGAGTCGCATCCTGACCAAGCTCGGGGTTGCGACCCGTGCGGCTGCCACCGCCTACGCCCACCGGCACGGGCTGGCGTGACTGCGTAGGACTACCGACACGCCGACGCGGGCAAGTTCGGTGGTTGTGCTGACGACGTGTCTACCGTCGCGGTGTAGCGTCGAAGACGGCCGACACGCGCGTGGCACGACGGATCCCGCTCCAGGATCGGCGCGCCGACGCCGTCACCGCGCCGAGGGCTACACGAGGTGGGTCGATGTTCGAGCACACGACAGCGATCACGAGTTTCTCCGTCGATGACGTCGCGACCGCGGAGCGCTTCTACGGCGACACGCTCGGTCTGGAAGCGACCCGCGAGTCCGACCAGGACGCCACCGTGCTGTGGCTGCGGCTCGTCGACGGCCACAGCGTGCTCATCTACCCCAAGCCCGACCACATCCCCGCCTCCTACACCGTGCTCAACTTCGCCGTCGACGACATCGACCGTGCCGTCGACGAGCTCACCAGCCGTGGTGTGCGCTTGTTGCGGTTCGACGAGTTCGGCACCGACGAGCGGGGGATCCTGCGCACCGAGGCGCGCGACATCGCCTGGTTCGCCGATCCCGCCGGCAACGTCCACAGCGTCGCCCACCTCAAGGTCGCGCTGCGCACAGCCGGAGGTGGGTGATGCCAGGCCCACCCGCAGCCCACACCGGGGACGCTGGCGGTCTTCGCCGTGCCCCTCATCCTGGCCGCCGGCGTGCCTGCGAAACCCTCGCCGGCGGCTACCTCAACACCAGCGACCTCGCCGCGACGGTCGACGGTGCTGACGGTGCTGGGGACGTTTGGGGGTGCGGTCGCACCTGGTGAGCATCTTGGTTGGAACTCCTGCTGGTCGCGGCTGAGCCGAACGGAGCAACGCAATGGGCCTCTCCATGATGGACATCTCCACCTCGGTGCAGGACGAACGCGACGAGTTCGTCGCATTCCTCGCAGATCTCGTACCTGAGCAGTGGGGTGTGACCTCGCTGTGCACGGACTGGACGGTCAAGCAGCTGGCGCTGCACTACCTCAGCTCCGCGGAAACCAGCCCGGGCAGACTGCTCGGCACCCTGGCCACCTGCGGCTTCTCACCTGACCGGGCAACAGCCCGGCTCATCAGCGAGCGGGCCCATCTCGGCCACGACGAAGTGGTAGAGCGGCTGCGCGCACTGCCGGTCCACGCAGGGTTGCACCGGTTCTACAAGCCTGCCGCCCTGCTGCTCGAGACCTTCACCCACCACCAGGACCTACGTCGACCCCTGGGTGCCACAGCGCGCGACATCCCGCCCCAGCGGCTCACGCTCGTGGCGGACAAGGCTGCCACCAGCCATGCAGGCACCGGGGCGAAGAAGCGTGCCCGCGGCCTGCGGCTCGAGGCCACCGACGTCGACTGGTCCCACGGTGAAGGACCAACGGTCGCAGGATCGACCGAAGCCATCGTGATGGCACTGATGGGCCGCAGTGAGGCGCTCGCAGACCTCTCAGGGGAAGGCACCAAGCTGCTGGCGTCCCGAGTGTGAGAACCTCGGTCGCCTCTCTGGAGGGTGTCCTCCCCTTGGGCTGCAGTTCGCCGCCACGGTGCAGCAGCCCGACGAGGCGCCCTTCAGGCGCGCCGCCGTGCCCGGACGATCGAGGCGACCGGGGCGGCGGCATTCCCGCGCGGTCGCCTGCGACACCGATCACTTCCAGAACCGCGCACCGATCAGGGATGCGCGGCGGGTGGCCTGTCGAACGAGAGCGGGGTGAAAGCTCCACCGTGAGGCTGGCCTCCCCGATCGCAACACCCCCTTGGCCGGAGGACCAGTCAAGGGGTGTGCGAGCACGCAACCCGAGCCCCAGTCCTTCTCACGGCTCTCGCGGCCACCGACGGTTATGAGCGCCTGATCGTGCTCCCCGACGGCGATCGAAGAAGCAATCACGGCTTCGATCGGGTAGCAGCAACGGGCGTTGCGCACAGGTTCGAGGCGGCTCATGGGACGCTCGGCAGTCCCCGCTTTGGGTGTTTTCGCAGAAGCGGCAACCGCTCGAAGTTGCAGCGCATCTCACCGACGTACCGTGACATCTCATACCCGCGCGCGAGTCCCCTGAGCGCCCAATGGGACCGTGGGTCCGTCCGCATTTGCCGGGGGTCAGCAGTTGGGCTGGGTCGGTTGGGCCCTTGGCGCGTTTGCCTGTCCATTGATGGTCGGCACGGGGTGGCGGACCAACCGGATGGTGCTCGTGTTCCGGTCCTCGGATGACACGTTTACGGCTGCTTTACGGGTCGGGGCTGTCCTCGTGTCGTCCAACGATCAGGAGCAGACAGATGGTGAGGGCCGAATCCCGAACGGCCGAGGATCATGTCGACAGCCGCGACGCACCACGCGAGATTGTCACGACGACATCGCCGCCCCGACGTGCTTGGGCACGGGCTTGGGTGCGTGCCGGCGTGCTGGTTGTCGTGCTCGTTTCCGGCGCTGGCGTCGCTCTTGGGTTGCTCATGGAAGGACGTGACGGGCCCTCGGACGCGTCAGTGCAGGTTGAGAACGGCATCCCGGGCGCGGAGATGACGGACGCTGAAGGGTCGCTGCGGCTGCACCTGGATGCCGCACGCGAGACGAGGCTGGCGACCGCGAGCAGGATGACGGACGCGGAGCGCTCGATGCGGATGCACGCCGAGGCCGCACGCGAGGTCGCGGGCAGGTAGTCGCTCTCACCCGGATGTGGCGTACCNGCCATGTCCGGGTGACTGGCCGGAGCCGTGTGTGGCGATCACGGACCACCGGGGGCCCCGGGACAGTCGGGTAGCTGGAGGTAGCGGCGGCATTCGTCGTGGGTGAGATCGCGTGTGACACGTTCGCGCGCCTCCGCGACGAGTTCGTCGACGTCGAGGAGGTGGAGGGCGACCGTGCCGTCTGGGCTGGCGGTCGCGAGCAACCGGCCGTCTGGGCTGAAGGCGACTCCGAAGACCAGCGCCTTGTGTCCGACGAGGGTGAGAAGCTCTCGGCCGTTTGTTGGATCCCACAGCCTGGTCGTGCCGTCGTCGCTCGCGGTGGCGATCCGTCCACCGTCTGGGCTCACGGCGACACCGCTGATGACGGCATGGTGTCCCCGCAGGATCATGTCCTCGGTTCCCGATTCGAGGTCCCAGATCCGTGCGGTGGCGTCGTCACCTGACGTCACGAGCATCCGGTCGGGGCCGAAGGCGAGGCCTTCGACGGGGCCTTGGTGACCGCGGAGTGTGTGCACTCGGTGGAGTGTGTGCGTGTCCCAAACCTCTGGATGGCCGTTCTCGCCGCCGATGCCGAGCAGGCGCCCATCGGGGCTCCAGTCCACGGCGAAGATGGCACCGGTGGCCGTGGCCAATTCTGCGAGCTCGTGACCGGTGGCCGCATCCCAGAGCCGCGCCGTACCGTCCGAGCTTCCGGTGGCTATCCGACGCCCGTCAGGGCTGAAGGCGACGGCCGGTACCGTGTCGGTGTGTCCGGTCAGGCTGGTGACCACGCGGCCGGTCGCCACCTCCCAGACTGGCGGCGCCGTGGTCTGGTCGGAGGCCGCGGTGACGGTGCGGCCGTCGGGACTGAAGGCGACCGTGGTGAAGCGTGGCCCGTGGTCAGTGAGTGTGATGATCTCTGCGCCCGTGCGGGTATCCCAGATGGTGACGCCGGACGGATCGACGGGCGCAGCGAACCGCGCGCCGTCGGGGCTGAACGTGACGCGTGTGAAGAAGCCGGTCGCGCTGGGCACCGTGAGCCAGTCGCGACCTCCGGCGATGCTGATGTCCCACACCCGTGTGGTGTCGTCGAATGCCGTGGTGACCAGCCGCTCACCGTCCGGTGTGAAGGCGACGTTGACGACGAAGCCGACATGTCCGGGGAGAGTGAGCAGCTCCACGCCGCTGTCGGTGTCGAAGACTCGGGCGACCCCGTCGTGACCGCCGGTGGCGAGCCGGGATCCGTCCGGGCTGAAGGCCACGACATCGAGCCCTGCGGGGCTTGCGAAGGCCCGCAGCAGCTGTCCTGAGTCGGCGTCCCAGAGTCGGGCGGTACCGTCGATGCTTGCGCTGGCGATGCGGGTACCGTCAGGGCTGAACTCGACCCACCGCACCTCCCAGTCGTGGCCGACCAACGAGCCCGATTCGTCTCCGGTCGTAAGGTCGTAGAGTCGCACGTCGACGTCGCCCACGAAACTGATCGCCAGACGTGTCCCGTCCGGGCTCACCGCCAGCCAGTGCGGCCACCCGGGGAGGCCGCCCAGCTTCAACTCCTCGCCGCCGCTGGCCACGTTCCAGACCCGCACCGTGCGGTCTTCGCTACCCGTGACCAGGCTGCGGCCGTCAGGGCTGAACGTGGCATAGCCGAGTTCTCCTTCGTGGCCGCGAAGTATCCGGAGGTGTTCCCCGGTGGTCGCATCCCACAGGCGCGCCGTACCGTCGTTGTGGCCAGTGGCGATGAGGCGGTCGTTGGGGCTGAAGACCGCCGTGGCCCGGCCAACGTCGGGTCCGGTGAGCTTGAGCACCTCGGCGCCCGTGTCGGTGTCCCACACGGTCGCGGTGTTGTCGTCCGGATCGCTGCCGGTGGTGACGATCCGGCCACCGTCCGAGGTGACCGCTACCCCCCAGCCGCCCTGTGGAAGGGTGCGCACGAGGCGGGAGGTCCTCAGTGCCTGGTGGAGCGCCTCCTCCGCTTCGCGCACGACCGTGCCGTCGGCCTCCCTGGTCAGCTCGACGGCCTCGAGTGCGAGCAGGATGCTGCGTTCGGGGTCCACCTCGAGGTTCGCGACGGCACTCGCGGCCAGCTCCCGGGCGGTCGCGACCCTGACCTCACCGGCCAACCGGTCCGACTGTCCGAGTGCGAAGACCGCGAGCGTCGCGGTGACCAGCAACCCGACCGCGAGGCCGGCGACGCTGAGCTGTAGGCGGCGCAGGCGGGCGCGCCGTTGGGTCTGCTGTGCAGCGAGGCTCGCCGCCAGGAAGTCACGCTCGAGCGGGTTGGTGGCCACCTCGTCGCGTTGCGCCCACGCGGTCGCCTCCATCAGCTGGACACCGCGGTACAGGGCGCCCTCGTCGCGATCCAACCGTTCCCACTCGGTAGCGGCCTCGGTGAGCCGCCGATGGACCAACAGCCCGGCACGGTCCTCATCGATCCATGCCTGCAACCTCGGCCAGCCTTGGATCAGCGCCTCGTGGGAGATCTCGACGTGGGGCGCACCGTCGGCGTTCCGCCCGGTGGTCAGCAGGCGCGCCGCGGTCAGCGTGTCGACCACTCGCTCGAGGCGCCCCTGGTCCTGGGCCCGGGTCACCAGCTCGGACAGGGCCACCCGCCGGCGCGTATCGGCCATGTCCTCGCCCGGCTGGGTGAGACGCAGAAGGACCCGACAGGCGACCGGCTGCTCGTCAGCAGAGAGTCGCGAGTAGACGGCCTCCGCCCGCTGGGCCACCGCACCCGCAACGCCACCCGTGGCCTGGTAGCCCTCGATCGTGAGCATCGTCGTCGACCGTCGCTGCCACAGCTCGAGCAGCGCTTGACCCAGCAGCGGCAACGCCCCTGGCCGGCGTGCCACGTCACGCAGGATGGTTTCGGTCAGACCCGGCTCGAGCGACAGCCCCGCGGCGAGCGCCGGCCCTCCGATCGCGGCACCCAGCCCGACCTCGTCCATCGGTGTCACCAGGAACTGGTGCGCGGAGGCGAGGTCCGACGCCAGCGGATGATCCGCCAGGCGCGGATAGAAGTCCGCCCGCAGCGTCGCGATGACGACCGTGCGGCCACCCGGCGCAGTTGCCGCCGTCGTCAGCGCCGCCAGGAACGCCTCCCGCTCGACGTCGTCCGAGCACAGCGTGAACAGCTCCTCAAGCTGATCGACGACCAACAGCACACGGTCGGCATCCAGCCCGCCATCGACCGCACGCTCGACGAGGCCGTGCAGGGCGTTCTCGTCGTCCTCGAGCCGGCGCAGAACCGTGTCTGGCACGAGGCGGGGGTCAAGACCAGCCATCGTGCACGCCAGCTCCCTCAACGGTGCCGCACCGGGCCGCAGCACACCGATCGCCCACGTATCGGACCCAGGCAGAGCACCCCGCCGAAGCGCGGGGATCACCCCGGCCCGAACCAGCGACGACTTGCCGCTGCCAGACGAGCCAAGCACCGCCAGGAACCGGGTCGTGCCGAGACGGTCAAGCAGGCGCGAGACGTCGGCACTGCGCCCGAAGAACCGTCCGGCATCCCCCTCGCCGAAGCTGCGCAGCCCCAGGTACGGCGGCGCGTCCGCTGGCATGGTCGCTGACACGCGAGGCTGTGACCGTGCCGGGACCGGATCCTGCAACGCGGTGTGACGCAGCAGCTCGGCATGCAGATCCTGCGTCTCCCGAGACGGATCCACACCCAACTCCTCGGCAAGTAGAAGGCGCAGACGTTCGTATGCCCGCAGTCCGGCCACGGGATCACCCGCGGCGAGCCCCGCCCGGATCAGCAGACGATGCGCCGACTCCCTGAACGGGTCCACCGCNATCGCCGCCTCGGCCGCCGTCATGGCCCGGACAGGCTGCCCAAGCCCCAACCGCGCGTCCGCCAACACCTCGAGCGCACGGCGCAGATCCAAAGCCAGCTCCCGACGACGGTCATCGACCCAAGGCGCGTCGATTCCCGCCAACAGGGGTCGGGCAAGCACGACCTGCGCCTGCGTGGCCAAACGTGCAGCCTTCTCGGCATGACCTGCGCCCAGCGCCGACTCCGCACCCTCCCTAGCCGCAACGGCCCCCTCGAGATCCACCTCGATGCCCTCGAGTTGGAACCGATACCCGCCGGACTGTGCGTGGACGACCTCCGAGGTGCCCAGACCCGACGCCACAACGAACCCACGCACCCGGCCGACCACCACACGCAGCGCGGTATCCCACGTGTCAGGCCTACGTTCCGGCCACAGGTTGTCGGCCAACTCCTCCCGCAACACCAGACGATGGCGCTCNACCACCAACATCGCGAAGACAAGACGAGGCTGGCGACCGGGAAGCGCCCGCTCGTCGATGGTCGTATCCCCAGCCAGGATCGCGATCCGCCCGGCCAGGACGATGCGACGGCTCACCACGACCCTCCCCGGCCATCATCCACCCGAGCGGAACAACTCGCAAGGAAGGATCTCCGAACCGCATGCAAGCCAAGCGACCCAGACCCATCAACTTGGCGAGCGACACCGTGGCGGGTGGGGTCGCACCCCGGTTCCGTCTTGCCAGCAGCGCCAGCTGACGCGGGTCCAGGCACCGCGCTTCCGTGAGGAGTTCGGCCTGTCCCCGAAGCTGGCAGCGAGGGTCGCGCGGTTCGATCAGGCCCACCGGATGCTGCAAGCGACGCCCGCCTTCGTGTCGTTGGCTGCGGTGGCGGCGGCCTGCGGGGACGCGGACCAGTCACATCTGACCCGCGACTTCACCGCGCTTGCGGGCTATGCCCCCACGCGATGGCTACGCGACGAAGAGCTTCCAATTCTCCAAGACGAGAACCCGTCGGGCGTGCGAGCCTGACCCCTCTCCCGACGAGTGGAAACCACCCATGACAACGTCTGCCGCCGTCTGGCCCGCCCTGACCTTCCTGGGACGCCCACACCGCCATCGAGTTCCTCGAGAAGGCCTTCGGCTTCGAGCGCGCCGCCGTGTATGAGCGCGACGACGACCCGACCGCGGTCGAGCACGCCGAGATGCGCTGGCCGCTGGGTGGCGGCGTCATGTCCGTGTTCGGGACGGTCGGCAAGGACGACTCGCCCTTCGGGCTCCGCACGCCCGGCAACGACTCGGCCTACGTGGTCTGCAACGACCCCGACGAGCCCTTCGAGCGTGCCATCGGCGCCGGCGCGACCATCGTCCGGGATCTCACCGACGAGGCCTACGGCTCGCGTGGGTTCTCGGTCCATGATCCCGAGGGCAACCTGTGGAGCTTCGGTGCCGACACGGGCGCGAGCGGTTGATGCCGCCACGCCCCGACAACCACCTCACCGTCGCCAACACAGAATCCCCCGCCGATGACCCCATTCAACACCAAGGACCAGCATGAGCATCCGCCGAGCCGTTCCCGACCTCACCTCCGCCGACCTTGCCCGAAGCCGCACCTTCTACAGCGACTTCCTGGGCTTCATCGTCGGCATGGACATGGGATGGATCGTGAACTTCGTCTCGCCCGACAACCCGACCGCGCAGATCATCGTCATGGCCGAAGATCAGACAGCGGACGTGCAGCCGGACATGACCATCGAGGTCGATGACGTCGACCGCCTCCATGCACAGGCTGTCGAACTCGGCTATGAGATGGTTCATCCCCTGACCAACGAGCCATGGGGAGTGCGCCGCTTCTTCGTCAAGGACCCGGACGCAAAGGTCGTCAACGTGATGTCGCATCTCCCCCCGGTGAGGTAGTCGATAGCGGGTTCGAACTCGCCCGCCCCGAAGACAGCGACACAGCCGGATGGCTATGTGCGGGTCCTCGCCACGACGGGGCCACCCGAATCACGGCTGCGGAGCATCGCGGCAGCGATTGCCTGGTCCTCCTGGTGGCAATCGAGTCCGAGCTGCGGCCCGTCGGAGAGCCGCCGATCGCCCGGCACCAACGGGTGCGGCGTTTCCGCGTTGTTGCGGAGGGGCGGGGACGGTCGGGAAGGTCAATCGGTGACCACGACGTCCGTCTGTGCGGGCGCTTGTGCGCCGCGAGTCGGGGCGACGAGGTGTCCGCCCCGTCCGCACTGGCGTGCGCCTAACGTCCAGGTTGGTGGTCGGGATGAACCCTGAGCGCAGGTGTCGCGTTCTATGGTGTCGGGAGCATCCGTATGGCAGTGCGCGCGATCGGGCAGCGGGCGGTTGGGGTCTCGCGGCGCGCCGAGGCGGTGGGGTTCGAGGCTTTCTACGTCGAGCACCATCGACGCGTCGTCGGGCTGGGGTACGCGCTGACGGGGTCGTGGTCAACCGCTGAAGAGGTCGCGCAGGAGGCGTTCTTGCGGACCTACCAACGGTGGGAGACGGTCAGCGGCTACGAACGCCCGGACGTGTGGGTCCGCACGGTCGCAGCCAACCTCGCACGGTCGCGTTGGCGCCGCCTGGGCACCGAGCTCCGAGCGTTGACGCGGCTGGCTGGAAGCCGCGAGTCGCAGCCCGACGGGGCTCCGGAGCTGCTGCCGGCGGAGACCGAAGCCTTCTGGCGAGCCGTGCGCTCCCTGCCGCGCCGGCAGGCGCAGGTGGTCGTCCTGCACTACCTCGAGGATCTCCCCGTTGCCGATGTGGCAGCCGCCATCGGGGCCGCTGAGGGCACCGTCAAGTCGACGCTGCACCGTGCACGTCGGCAGCTGGCACGACAGCTTGATGAGACCGAGGGAGACGCATGAGCAGCCACCGGATGATCGACGAGCTCGCCCGACAGGCGGCAGCGGTGACCCGTGAAGCCACCGAACGTCGTGCGGTTCCATCCGCAGATGTCGAGGGACTCGCTGCGCGACTGCGGTCACGCAGGACGCTGCGGGTCACAGCGGCCGCGCTCGCCACCGCCTTGGGCGTCGTCTCTGTCGGGGCCCTCGCGAACGAGTTTCTGGAACCCGACGTGCCCGTGATCTTGGATGCGCCTGACCGCGAGGTGGTCGAAGGCCCCACGCCGCCCCCTGAGGTGATCAGGGACGGTGACTGGGAGTGGGACTGGGCGCTCTCTCGGGTCACCGACCGGGATGTCTTTGCGGGACCAGGGCCTGCCCGAGTGTCGGGGATCGCCATCCCCAGCGAGCGACTCGTGGTGGCGGTCGGTGTCAACCCGTCGCTGTCGCCGTCCGGTCAGCCCCGTCCCGGCGTCTGGATCTCCCGCGACGCGGGTGTGTCGTGGCGCGCCGTCGCTCCCGAGGCGATCGAACTTCCCGACGCCTCCACCCCTGACGTCACCGTGGTCATGAACGACGTCGCCGCAGCCGGTGCTCGGCTGGTCGCGGTCGGTACTGAGACCAGCGCCGCCGGCGAGCGCGGCGTCGTGTGGGTCTCCGACGACAACGGTGACACCTGGCAGATGGTGCACCGCACCAGCGAAAGCGCATCCGCCAAGCTGGTCGCGATCGAGACGACCGGGAGCCAAACAGACGAACCGGGCCAACCCACCCCGGAAGCGCCCAGATTCGTCGCCGTCGGCAGCCACGAGCCGAGGCCAGGTTCCCAGGCGTCAACTGCCGCAGTCTGGACCTCGCAGGACGGAGGGGACTGGAGCGAACCGCAGCTCCTCCCGGACGCCGCACCAGGCGTGACGCCATCGAGCATCGCGGCGGACCAGTGGTCTCCGTCGCTCGTTATCGTCGGAGGGCGCGACAGGGACGATGATCAGGGCCGGGACGGCGAGACGCGGGCATGGGTCTCGGTCGATCGCGGCGTGACCTGGCGAGCCGAGCGGATCGGTGACGACATCGACCTGACCGCGGTCGTCAATGTGGGCGACCCCGGGTGGCTGGCCGTCGGCGCGACCCGCACATCGGCGATCGACGGAGGGGACCGGGATGCGGTGGTCTACACCTCCCGCGACGGGACCGACTGGCAGCGAGCCACGGACCCGCTCGGCGCGCTGGCGGGATCCGGCGCGCAGGTGCCGCACGCGGTGACGTTCGGAGAGGGCTTCGACCCGTACGTCGTCGTGGGCATCGATAACGGACGTCCAGCGATCTGGGTCAGCCCGGACCTCACCGTCTGGCGGCGGCTCCGGAGCGAGGAACTGTTGCCTGCTGGCGCTCGGACCGGCATCACCGCGGTGGGCTACTGGGGTCGCATCATCGCGATCGGGGACCTGCCGGGAACTAGTGGCAGGGAGTTGGCAGTCTGGCGATCGGTCTCCAAGGAGTCGGTGGAGGGCAGCACGGGTGCTGTGATCGCCGAACTGTCCGAGGAACCTCCGCCGATCGAGCTCGCTCACGACGCGATCTGGACCTCGCCGCCCGGACTCTCCCAGGACGAAGCTGTCCGCCAGTTCGCCGCCGCCGCCTTCGGCTGGGACGATCCGACGCTACACGAGAGCGACCACACATCCGGAACGATCGCGATCACGGGTCCCGAAGGCGGCACCGTGGAGTTCGGCTTCAGCGCACGCGACGCCAACGAGCCGTGGCGGATCGTCCAGGTCGATCACGGGTCGTTCGCCG
>SL_3KL_010_SEDDRAFT_10005211_pt1 | contig 11704 bp, 8 predicted proteins | sample SodLakKL_010_SED_2_FD_10381 | JGI IMG/M metagenome (IMG submission 10381)
ATAAACCTAAACAACTCAAAGGTATTGGTGGGTTTGGTAATATTGATTGGAAAATATTACACGAACAGTTAATGGTAAATACCGAATTACTTGCCGCTGGTAAAACCAGTGAAGGTAATTTAATGGCTGCAAATGTCGGTGATTTTACTGATTATGATGGTATGTTGAGTCATGATGAATTAAAACATTTAGAAGCATTCGATTTATTAGCAATTAATGGTGCGTTTCCTGTTATTGATAATGAACAATATAGGGAATATAATACGTTTAAATCAAAAGCGTTGGAAATATGGAATAAAGAAACCCCGATTCAAACACAATCAAATGATAGTGAATCACCATTTTTAAGAGGTAATGAACCTTCAAATATATAATTATGAGAATTTCGCATCCATATGGTTCAAAGGAAAGACTTTTTGAAATGTTGAAAAGGGTTAATCGTCTTAATGAGGAAATTCTTCCAAAAGAGAAGAAGAATGAGGTGATTAATAATTTTATTGAGTTCGTGAAAAAAGAAATTGGAATGAATGACGTTCCCGAAATAGAAATATCATATGACAATAAGATCGCACAAGACATGCGTTCATTTGGTAAATATACACCAGAAAATAATGAACTATTAATTGTTGCTACAAATAGGAATTTAGCTGATATATTAAGAACTATAGCACATGAATTGATTCATCATAAACAATTTTCAGATGGTAAAATTACACATAATTCCAATGATACTGGAAGTGATGTAGAAAATGAAGCAAATTCATTAGCAGGTATTATTATGAGGAAATTTGCAAAATTAAAACCAATAATTTTTGAATAAAAAAAAAATAGTATGAAAGAGTTAACAAAAAAAGGAACTAGAAAAAGGTTTGTTGAATTAATGGAAAACATTAATAAGATTAAAATTGATGAATCAATTTTTGATAAAACAACAATAAAATATATATTAGGAAATTCTTTTAACATGTTAATAAATAATGAGTTAAATGTTAAAGAAAGAACAACTAATGTTAAAGGAGATGAAACGTTTATTGAATTAAAATGTAGTGATAAAAAAAATAATGAATATATTTTTACAATTAAAGCCCAAATTGATGAAAGAGGTTTGGATGATGTATTTAATGTAAGTAATGCGGAATTGTATTATTTTAGTTATGATTCAGTAGAAAAAAAGGATAGTTTTGAAATTGATGAAGTTGGTTTAAAGGAATTTAATGAAGAAAATAGTTCTGCTATAATTAATGTAGTAACTGATTTTGCTGATGTTGAAAAAGAAGCTCCAATGGATACAATATATGATGAATCAGTAAAAAAAATAGATATGTTAATAAATGAAAATGTTGTTAGTGATTTAGGAAAAAAACAATATAATGAGTTAACATCAGAAAATAAAAATTTTTATATTAAGCAAGCAAAAAAAATTCTTGATGATTACTTAAATAGTAATAATATAACAATTCCTGATTTAGAATATAAAAAAGCAATAAAAATAATAGCAACTAAAGTATTTGAACAAACCATATCGAAATTAAATGAAGATGATTATCCTGAACCAATGGGTAAGGATTTTAAAACAAAATCTCTATATCCAAAGAAAAAAACACAAAGAAAAAAAAAGGTACAAATTAAAGAAAGAATGACAGATACACCAAGTAGGGACGATTATTTACCAATAAAAGCTGTTGTTGATGATAATGGTGATGTTAATGAATCAACAAAAGATGAAAAATATGAAAGAGTAATTTTTCTTCAAGGAGATGAAGCAGATGAAGCGTTAAAAATTTTAGATGAAGAAGGACAAGATGCTGCATTAGAATATTTAAAGCAATGGCATGACCCGGGTAATCATATGGGATCAGATGAGTTAGGTCATGGAACTAGAGATCGTACATATGAAAAAGACGGATATCATATGTCTTGGAATTCATATTTAAATTATATTGGATTGGAATATGAATTATCACATTTAAATGAAACAAATAAAAATAAATTAGAAGATATTTTATTAGGGTATCATTCACCAAATGATGAAGTAAAAGATACTGTAGAAAATTTTGATGACTATGAACCGCATAAAATTAGTGAAAATGTTTTTGATTTTGATGATGAAAACGTAACTTTGGATAAATCAGTTGTTGTTGATATAATTAGTAGGTTTTGTAAAAATCAACCTAGTTTTTTAAGAGATGTGGAAAAGGAAATTGAGGATAGTTTGGGTGTTAAGGAATTTAAAGATTTTGATGATTTTAAATCAACATTGAATAAGTTATCAACTTCAGAATTAGAGGATATATTAACTAATTTTATTGATAAACCAATGAATGAAATGCATCAAGGTAATTATACAAAAGATGTTGTACATAAAATGCATCAAGGAAAATTTGATGGTGATTTAATTGATGAAGAAGAAACTGATTTTGATAATTATAAACCACATAATGTTGCAGAAAATATGAATAAAGAAAAGAAGTAAAATTAAAATTCATATATTCACAATTTTTAGTATTTATAATAAAAATTTAAAATGTCAAGATTTAGATCATATTTTTTAAAAAATGCAACACTAATTGAAAATAACTATAGTAACAATTCTCAAAACCCTGTTACTGAAATCTCATATGGTACTTTTGATAAAAATGTTAGTAGATATATTTTTGATGTTGATTTAAATCAAATAAAAAATAGAATAAATGAAGGTGCTATAAATCCAAATAACATAACTAAACACTATTTATGTTTAACGAATACGATAAAATATAGTCCACAATATATTGGAAAAAATTCATATACAAGTGCAATTAAAAGAGCAAGTAGTTTTAATCTAGAACTTTTCAATATTTCTGAAAATTGGGATGAAGGTAGTGGTTATGATTTTGAATATTATGAAAAAGAATTACCAACTTTTCCAGTTATAGAACAACAAGCAGTAAATTGGTATGAAAGAAAAAATAATGTTGAATGGTTTAATGTTGGTGTGTATGATTCTGGAAGCACACAAATAATTAGTTCACAAAGATTTGAAAAGGGAAATGAGAATATAAAAATTGATATAACTGATTATATTAACCAAAGATTATCATTAACTGGATTGACAGGTACAACAGTAACTGGAGATAGTTTTGGTTTAGGAATTAAATTTACGGATGATTTTGAAAGGTTAGAAACAGAGATAAGACAAGCCGTTGCGTTTCATGCAAAAAACACAAATACTTTTTACGAACCATATATTGAAACAATTATTGATGATCCAATAATGGATGATAGAAATTATTTCTATTTAAATAAAATAAATTACCTATATTTATATATTAATACTAGTAATTTAATTAAAACAGTTAATATTTCTCATGTTAATATATATGATTATCAAGACAATTTAATTGATGTTTTAAGTGGTAATACCATAATTGAAGTAAATAAAGGTGTTTATAAATTACAATATTTTGTTGATTCAAACGAATATCCAGATGGTGTTTTATTTAAAGATCAGTGGATTGGTACAATAAATGGTAGAGAATTTAACCATACAGGGGATTTTTATTTAATTCCAGAAAATAATTATCTTAATTTTGATAATTTAAATCAAATTAATTTAGATAATTATCATTTTAATTTTTATGGTATCTCACATAACGAAAAATTAAAAGGGAATAATATTAGAAAAATTAAATTAAGTATAAAAGAACTATATCCAAATCAAAATAATTTTATACCATTAGATATTAAATATCGAATTTTTACAGTAATTGGCAATAACTATGAATTAGATATTATTCCAATAACTAATGTTAATAGGAAAAATAGTGGTTATGAATTTAATCTTGACACTTCATGGTTAATACCCCAAGATTATTATCTTCAAATTATTCTAAGTGATGGGTTTTATTATAAGACCAAAGAAACACTTCGATTTACAATTACCAGTGACGGTAAAATGAATTAAATATTTTTAAAAATCCTTGATTTTATTTTTTAAATGAATTATATTTGTAGAATTAAAAAAAATTGTTAAATCTGAACTAAAATTAAATCTGAACTAAAATTAAATCTGAACTAAAATTAAATCTGAACTAAAATTAAGTTATTATTTAAATTAAAAATTAAGAAAAATGAGTGAACAAAAAGAACAAACCCCAAACAAAGATTTGGGTCATTTAAAACAAATGTTTAATGAGTACAAGAAAAAACAAGAAAACCAAAAAAGGGGAAAATCAAGGGACGATATTTTAAAAAAATATTTTGTACCAAGAAATTCAAAAGAAATTTTTAGAATATTACAACCCAAAAAAGGAAGAAAACCAATTGAAGAAGCCTTTTTTCATGTAGTGCCTATTTTAATTGCTGGTGGAAAAGTAAAACACAGTGCAAAAATCTATTGTCCAAGACATAATGATCCTAAAACAGAAAAACTGGACGAAAAAGGGAATCCTGTTTTAGATGATAAAGGAAAACCTGTGATGGTAAATTCACCATGTCCGTTATGTGATAAGTCTACTAATATTTTATCAAAACAAGATAAATCAATATTAAGTAAAATTAAAAAGAAAGAAGATTTAAACGAAAAAGAAAAGGGGATTAAAGCACAAAACGATAAGTATTTTAAAGATGCGATGAAATGGCAAGCGAAGAAATTTTATATAATAAAAGGAATTGATAGGGGGGTTGAAAAAGATGGTGTAAAATTTTGGAGATTTAAACATAACGTAAAAAATCAAGGAACATTGGATAAATTACTTCCTATTTTGGAGGATTTTATGATAAATCAAAAAGCAGATTTTGCTGATTCAAATGAAGGTACTGATTTGAGTATTACAATGACTGATAGCGAATTCCAAATTGGTGATTATAAAGGAACGTATAAAGCAATTTCAGCAATAAGTTATCGTGGAAAATCTCCATTACATTCAGATCCTATTGTCGCACAAAGTTGGCTTGAAGATGAAACTACATGGAGAGATGTTTTCCTACCAAAAAGAGCACCATCAGTCGAACCATATAAGTTTCTTCAAATGATTGCGGATGGATGTAATCCATATTGGGATGATACGGATTCTGAAAATAAAAGGTGGGTATGTCCAAATAATCCTGAATTGGAAAAAATAATGAATACTCGTGATCGTGATTTAGATAGTGACGATATTTCAAATGATATTGAACAAGCATCTGATTTGGATGAAACAGGAAAACCAGTTTCAATATCAAACGTAAGTGAAAAAAATGTTGGTGAATATAAAGATAATGCTGTTGATATGGGAAATCTTGTTGATGATAATGAAGATGATGATAACACTAAACAAGAAGACGATAAAACAGATGAAACCAACAACAACGAATCATCAAATGATAGTGATGATGATATGGAAGACTTACCATTTTAAATAAAAAATAAATAGGAAGGTATTGTTTAATAAACAATATCTTCCGTTTTTTTAATAAATATAAAAAATAATAAAATGACAAAAAAGAAAAAAGAAGATGTTCCAGTTAATGATAAAGTAAGAAAACCAACAACAAAAAAGATGTTTGATTTAAGTAATTTTAAAAAGAAAACTGGTACTGAGCATTTACCAGATAAACCACTTGAATGGATAAAATTATCTGATGCTGTTGAAGAAGCAACTGGATTACCCGGTTTTGCAAAAGGTTATGTAAATCTTGCTCGTGGTCATACTAATACAGGTAAGTCTACAGGAATTTGTGAAGCTATTGTTTCTGCACAAAAAATGGGATTGTTTCCAATTATAATTGATACAGAAAATAATATTGGTAGAGAACGATTAGAAAAAATGGGTTTTGATTGGGATGGTGAGTTTTTATTAATAGATAATGAATATTTACTTGAAAATTTTGGTAAAAAACAAGATCCTAAAAGAAATGAAGCAGCAATTGAAGATTTGGCAAAATGTATGTATGATTTTTTATATAAACAAGAAATTGGTGAATTACCACGTGAAATTGTTTTTGCAATTGATTCAATTGGAACATTAAATTGTATTAAAACAGTAAATGCTTTGGAAAAGGATGATGCTCAAAATAATATGTGGAATGCTGGTGCATATGAAAAAGCATTTATGAATTTATTAAATAATACAATACCAAATAGTAGAAAAGTAAGTAAAGAATATACTAACACAATTATTGCTGTTCAGAAAATTTGGATTGATAATTTAAATGGTGGTATTGTTAAACATAAAGGTGGTGAAACATTTTATCTTGGTTCAAGATTGATATTCCATTTTGGTGGTATAATTAGTCATAGTGTGAAAAAAATTAATGCTACTTCAAAAAAACGTGAAGTTAGTTATGGTATTGAAACAAAAATTAATGTAGCAAAAAATCACGTAGACGGTCCGCTTGGAGGAATATCAATGGAAGGTAGAATAGTATCAGTACCTCATGGTTTTATTTATCCTGATAAAATTGATCAATATAAAAAAGAACATATATTATATTTTAGAAACTTATTTGATGATAATACAATTAACGCAGATGAAATTGATACAAAATATAGAAAATTAAATGCTGATGGTGAGGTCGATTTTACTAATGAGTTGATAAATAAATCAGAAAATAATGATGGTGAATAATAACTAATATAAAAAAAAATGGGCGGTATGTATTATTTACCGTCCATTTTATAAAAAATTTAAAATGAGAGTTAGAACATTATTAGTTGATTCTAATAATTTACTTAAAAGGTCTTTTCATGGTGCAAGAGATACATACACTACAAATTTTGGTCATATTGGTGGGTTATATGCTTTTATGACAATCACTAGGAAATTAATAAAAGACTTAATGATAAATAAAGTTATCTTAGTCTGGGATGGAGATAATAGTGGAGTTTATAGATATCATATAGATAAATCCTATAAAGCAAATAGAAAGAATAAAAATTGGTTTGAAAAGATTGAATTAAATGATAATGATATTAGACGTGAAAAAGAAAAAGAAGAATCTATATTAAAACAAAGGAAAAGAATACAAGCATATGCAGAAGAATTGTTTTTACGACAAATTGAAGTAGATAAAATCGAAGGAGATGATATAATTGCTGCATATTCAATTAAATTTAATAAAAATGAAGAGATTTATGTATATAGTAATGATAGAGATTTTGCTCAATTATTAGATTTAAACATTACAATTATTTTTCCAAATATAGACCAACCAGTTACACGCACCAATTATTTAATGCACTTTAATCACCATTATTTAAACGCAATAACAATCAAAATAATTTGTGGTGATATTGCAGATAACATTAAAGGAATACAAGGTATTAAAGAAAAAACATTAATAAAATATTTTCCAGAAATTAAATTTAGATATGTTACTGTAAAAGAAATTTGTAAAAGAGCAAAAGAAATTAACAAAAAAAGAAAAAAAGAAAAGAAAAAACCGTTAAAAGTATTTGAAAGTTTATTAGATAATGTTGCTAAATTAAAAACCAATTTTAATTTAGTAAATTTAAAAAAACCGATATTAAATGAAGATGCTGAAAATGAACTTGAACAACTTTATATGCCATTATCACCTGAAGGTAGAAACAGTCAAAATCTTTATAATCTAATGAAAGAAGACCAATTTTTAACAGTATATGGTGGTACTTTTGTAAATTATGTCGAACCATTTTATACTGTTATTATGAATGAAAAACAATTGTTAAATGAATATATAAAAAAAAATAGAAAGAAATTTTAAAATTCCTTTTAATTTAAAATAATTACAATTATTTTTGTATGGAGGATAATACTAATATTAATAATTTAAAACAATAAAAAAATGAAAGAAAAGGGTTTTAATAACATATTTAAATTTTCTTTATATCAAGAAAATATTTTATTATGTGAGAAAATATTAAATGGTGATGATTTTAATCCATTAACAAGGTCTTCAATAGACATTAGACCAATATTACATATAATAATAATAAAACTACAGAAAGTATTATCAAAAAAACAATATGAAACATTATTTCAAGATGATTTTGATTTATTTCAATATTATCTTGAAATGGTACATAGATATTCAAAAGAAAAGAGAAACGATATATTTTATTCACCCAAAATAAAAACAATGAATTTTGATAATAGAATATTTAGTGGTGTTGAGTGTAAATTAGGATTATATATTAATGATAAGACAATTGTTGAAAGAAATTTTTATGTTGATAATTATAATATCGTTGCAAGATGGTCTTTTGATTTAGTTGATGAAGTTGTAAATTCTGCAAATATGATATATGAACACATAAAAAAGAATGATGTTAAAAATATGTGGGATGAATATAACATGATTAACGTTAAAGGATTTACAATTGATCAAATCAGGGCATTTCCATTAAATGTAAGAAAATCAATATTAAGAGATATATATAATAAACATTAAAAAGGAGTATAGGTAATAAATGTTTATTATATTTTATAATAAATTTTTTATTTTCTAATAAAATATGATAGAAAATAGTGAAAACACATTTACGGCATACTTAGGATCGGAATTTCAGGAAAAATTAATGTGGCAATTACTTGTTGAACCTGAATTTACTGAAAATATTTTACAAAACCTATCCGTTGATTATTTCGATAATCCCAATTTAAAACGTTTATTTATAATAATTTTAGAATATGTTCATGAATATGAAAAAATACCTAATCTTCAAAACTTAAGTATTCATCAGGCAATTAATAAATATAAATCACCGAATAATAATATCGAAGAAGAAGCATTATTTTCTTTAATAAAAAGATTTCAATTATGGAATGAAATGATTTTAAATAAAGAAATGTTGCATGATGGTGATGTTGTTCAAAAAACAACAAATGATTTTATCAAACAACAAGAATATAGAAAATTAGGTGAATATATTATATCTAAAACAAAAACTGGTGAAATAAAAAATAAACAAATATTAGGTGCAATTGAGGAAAAGATAAATAATATTATTTGTATTGGTGATCAAGAAGATTATGGTACGGAAGTATTTGAGAATATTGATAATGTATTAAGAAAAGAATTTAGAGAAACAATACCTACTGGTGTAAGTGTTATTGATGCATTAACTGGTGGTGGTTTAGGTAAAGGGGAAATTGGAATTGTATTAACTCCAAGTGGTATTGGAAAAACTACATTATTAACTAAAATTGCTAATACTGCATATGAAGAATCAAAAAATGTTCTTCAGATTATTTTTGAGGATAAAATAGAACAAATTCAAAGAAAATATTTTACTATTTGGAGTGAAGTTCCTTTGGATGAGATTGATGATAATGCCGAATATGTTGGTGAAAAAGTAAAAAATAGGGTAAGGGAATTTAAAAAAAATGGTGGACGATTAATTATAAAGAAATTTAGTCAGGAAGATACAACAATGTTAGATATCCGTAATTGGATTAAAAGATATGAAAAAAAATGGGGATATAAATTTGAATTAGTTGTATTAGATTATTTAGATTGTCTAGATTCACATAAAAAAACTAAAGATAGAACAGAAGCAGAATTAATTATTATTAAATCTTTTGAAGCAATGGCAGGTGATTTAAACATACCTGCTTGGTCAGCAATACAATCAAATAGAAGTGGTTTTGAGTCAGAATATCTAGAAGCACATCAAACAGGTGGTAGTATAAAAAGAATTCAAAAAGCACACTTTTTTATGAGCATTTCGAAAACACCTGCGCAAAAAGAAGCGGATTTAGCTAATATTCGCATAATTAAAGCGAGATTTGCTCGTGATGGTCAAACATTTACTGATTGTGTTTTTGATAATAATAAAATGAAAATTATTATTGAAGATTCAAGATATGTAAATTCAAGAGCAATGAAAGGATTAAAAAAACACACCTCAGAAGATATTGAAAATATAAATAAATTAAAAAATGAATTAAAAAATAAATCATCAGATATAGAAATACATAAAAAAATTAATGAACATTTTGATGATAAACCAAATGATGAAGTAAATGATGATAAGCCAAACGATGAAGTAAAAAATGCGTTTAGTAATGTTTTACCTAAAGAAAATAATAAAATTGAAAATATTGAAGAACTAGAAAATAAATTGGAAAATCCTGATGATTTAGATGAAAAAGAATCTGACATTAAAAAAATATTAAAAGAAAAAAGTAAAAATCAAGTAATTATAAAAGAATAGTTGTTTTTTTATAAAAAATAGTAACTTTTAATAATTTTTTTAGTATTTATAAAAAAAATCAAATTTTTCTTGTTTAATTAAAAAATTAGTTTTATATTTGCAATGTAAATTTAAGAAAAACGTTCTTTAAAATATTAAAAATAATGGCGAGGTGTGCAAATTAAAAACAACAAACATACCAGACTTACTCATAAATAGAGAACTTGTGATGTTTTCAGTAAAGGTAAAGCAATTTGTTTATGATACAAAGGATTGTAGGTTCGATTCCTACCCTCGCCACAAAATAAAAGGGAAACTGTTTTGTTATTTCAGTAACAATTAGCTCAGTCGGATAGAGCATAACTNTTATAAAGTTAATGTCATGGGTTCAATTCCCATATTGTAATAACAACAATAACAAACAAAATATCCCTTTTTATTACATTATTGCGGTATGGAGAAGAGGTATCTCGCCTGTCTCATAAGCAGGAGTCCATGGGTTCGAATCCCATTACCGCTACAAAATAAGAAGAACTGATGGTTTTTTCAGTAAGTTTTTACATCAAATAAAAAATTTTATAAACAAAAACCAGCGAATTTCTTCTTTTTGTTCTTATAAGTATTAAAAATAATTAAAGTTATTTCTAATTACTTTAAAAAATTTTGGGAAAACTAAAAGTGTTTTCAGTAAAATTCGTAGGTTCGAATCCTACTTTCTCTTCCATTGCTTGAGAAATTGCCTAGCGGTTAAGGCACAACACTTTATATGTTGCATTTAAACACAATTAAATACTTTTAAATTCTTCCCAAAAATATTTCAAATATAATTTAAAAAACAGGATAAAAAATTTATCCTGTTTTTTTTTATTTTCTTGTAATTTTTATTATATTTTTACGTATATTTGCATAATAATTAAATAAATTTATCAAAATTTAAACATTTAATATTAAATTAAAATGGAAAAATTGGTATTAGCTAATAACATGATTACATCGGTTAAACAAAACTTAATTGATGGTTTAACTATTGCGAGTGGTGCTAAGAGTTCATCAACATATTATCATAATAAGGACGAACAATTAACTGCAATTCGAAATCAAATAAAAAAATTATATAATCAATCAAAAGAACTTCCTTTGATTATTGCAACTCAAAAGGGGGTTACTGGTACATTTATTTCACAAGCATTACTTAACGAATTTAAAGAAACATTTAAAGGTGGTGCATGTAATATTGTAAATCCTATTGATTGGTATGATAATGGATTATCAGATAAAGCAATATTATCTGCATTAAATAATCTTGGTGAAAATAATGGACTACCATATGTTTTACGTCTTTTTATTGATTTAAAAAATTATAAGGTTAATAATGAAAGATCTAGAAAGATCATGTTGGGTTATCTATGGGGTCAAACTAATCTTGAATTTTATTCAATAAAATATAGAAATAAAATTGCAAATACATTAAGACATATATATGGTGAGAAGAGAACATCAATGTTACTTACCATAGCACAAAAACAAGTTAATGGTGATGGTCAAATTATTGGTACTAATAAAGAAATA
>SL_3KL_010_SEDDRAFT_10005212_pt1 | contig 11703 bp, 10 predicted proteins | sample SodLakKL_010_SED_2_FD_10381 | JGI IMG/M metagenome (IMG submission 10381)
GTCCCTGTTTGCGGCGATAGTTTTTCTTGGCTTTAAACTTGAAAACCGTAATTTTTTTACCGCGCCCGGTATTAAGTATTTTTCCTTCAACTGAGCAACTATCAAGATAAGGTTTGCCAACCCGGGTTTCCTGGCCATCATTTACCATTAAAACTCGATCAAACTTAACTGCTTCACCTTTTTCTTCCGGAAGCTTTTCCACACGAATGGTTTTGCCTTCCTCCGCGCGGTACTGCTTCCCGCCTGTTTCAATAATTGCGTACATAAATAAACTCCCCCCGTAAGGACTCGCCGAAGCTGGTAGCCCGATTTTGCGGGGCATTTATGACCTTCTTCGTGCGGTATTAAATCTATTGCAGATTTTAACACGCACCCCTGCCTTTGTCAATCAAACAGAAGCAAAACAGCAGTAAAAAGTAAATAATTGCACTGCCTGCTAAAAAAAGCTGAAGCGAGCATAAAGTGCAGGCAATAGCAACAGACTATGGCTAAGTAATTGCAAAGGTTAAACCTAGCGGTACAGGTATTCCCTGGTCAGCGGTAGCTCATTACACCAGTCCCGGCAGAATAAAATCTGATGAACATCTAAACCGCTGCTTAAGAATAGCTCTGACCGCCCTACCAGGTATAGTTTCCATAGCCGGACAAAACGTTCACCGTATTTTTCACTGACCAGGTCAATTACCTGCTCAAAGTTTTCTGCCCAGCGGCGGGTTGTCATAGCATAGTGCAGGCGCAGGCTTTCCATATCGATAATATGAAAGGAATACTCTGGCAGGTTCCACAGCACCTCGCGCAGTGAAGGCACATAATCCCAGGGGAATATATACTTCTCCATCCACGGCATAGGCGGAGACTCAAGAGGCCTGGTCACGGTATGGAGCAGGGAAAGGCCCTGCGGTTTCAGTATTTTTTGCAGGCTGGAAAAATAAACAGGAATGAACTCCTTGCCCACATGTTTCAGCATGCCGAGGCTGATTATTTTATCAAAGGTAAGCTTTTCTACTGCCAGGTCGCGGTAATCAGCCAGGCGCACCTGCACCATGTCCTGCAGTCCCTCTTCCTCAATCCGCTTTCTGGTTTCTTCCTCCTGTTCAGTGCTCATGGTGATGCCAAGCGCCTTAACCCCGTATTCACGTGCTGCCCTGATAATCAGCCAACCCCAGCCGCAGCCAATATCAAGCAAAGTTTCTCCTTCCTTTAAATTAAGCTTCTTCAGGGTATAATCAATTTTCTGCATTTGGGCCTGCTCCAGGCTGTCACCGGGATCTTTAAAATATGCGCAGGAATAGCTCATCGTCTTATCAAGCCATAGTTTATAAAAATCATTGCCAAGATCGTACTGCCACCAAGTATCATCCTGTTTTTGTTCCGAGGGTGAGGCAGCCCGGTATTTCATAAAACGCTGAAATAGGCCATCCTTAAAACCGCCTTCTCTGAAAAGATGCTCATTCTTTATTAAGAGCCTGAACAGGTAATGCAGGTCTCCTTCAAAATCAATTTTTTGATCCAGGTAGGCCTCGCCAAACTGCATTACCGGTTCGAGCAGCATTTCCTTAAAATTAAGCTCTTCGTTAAAGATAATTCGCACCGGCGGATCAATGCTGCTGTCATCTCCAAAAACTTCTGTTTGCCCGTCCCAGTAAGTTACGGCAAATGTTCCACCCTTAAAACTGCGTAAAATTGCCTTCAAAAGATTCTTCTGCATCTATTCTTCACCCCTGAATCAATTATGTCTTAATTCAAACTATTTTGCAACAACCCCACACCCATAAATTCACAACACGATTTTTCTTGACAGGGGTAACGGCTTGTTATAAAATGCACGTGAAATCAAAATTGAATATAGATTTCCTTCGATCCATTTACATCTAAGGTGACATTACTGCCACTACGATGGATGGACGTTAGGGTCCGGCTGGAAACGGCCGTGCCTCCCGTTGCGGAAAGAAGGTCCGGTAAGTAACTGAGTTTATCGCTTATTCCAACGGGAACTGGCGATTTTTTATTTTTCATATAACTGATTAGTTTTCTTTAGCAGGCGACCGTAATAGAATAAGACTGAGCAGGAGCTTTTTCATAAATATATCCTGAATGGTGACATCTGAAATGAAATTAAGAAATAACTTTAAGCGAATACAATTACAATTGTTCATAGTTCCTGTCATGATATTTTCAATACTACTGTCAGCCGGATGTGGCAGAGATGAAACAAGCACCGATCAAAACTTGTCCGAAGAGGATAAATATATCCACCTGGCTACAACCACCAGCACCTACGATTCAGGATTGCTTGACTTTTTGAACCCTGTATTCACCGAAGAAACCGGTATTGCGGTCCGGGTAATATCACAGGGCACCGGGGCAGCCCTGGAGACGGGCCGGCGTGGTGATGCTGATCTGCTGCTGGTTCATGACCGTGCTACTGAGCTGGCGATGGTTGAAGAAAGCTATTTTGTAAACCGTCACGATTTAATGTATAACGATTTTATTATTGTCGGACCTGAATCTGATCCAGTCGGTATCCTGGCAGCCGAATCTGTAAAAGAAGCCTGTATTATGATCGCAGAGTCGGGTAGCAAATTTGTATCCCGCGGTGATGACTCAGGCACCCACAGAATGGAAAAAAGTTTGTGGAATGAAGCAGGAGTTGAAACCAAAGACCGGGACTGGTATTATTCTATCGGACAGGGCATGGGCGATACCCTGCGCTTTGCTAATGAGGTGTTTGGCTATACCCTGACAGACAGGGGCACTTTTGAAGCAGCCAGTGCCGGCCTCGATCTGGTACCTCTGTACGAAGGCGATCCGGCGCTCTATAATTATTACGGTATAATGGCCGTTAATTCAACCAGGCATCCCCATGTAAAATATGATTATGCCATGGAATATATTAACTTTTTAGTATCGGAAGCAGGCAAAGAGTTAATTGAGTCTTATGAAGTAAACGGCACAGGACTTTTTTTTACTGATATTGAACTGGACTAAATTACAAATGTCCCTAGGCGGAGGTTATTGGTTGTCTCAACTCGGTGAAGGAATTTTTGAAGCTTTCCGTTTAATTATCTCCCTGGATGCAGACCTGCTGCAAATAGTTTTTTTATCACTGCGCATATCAGGTCTTTCGATAATTATCGGAACCTTAATTGGTGTACCCCTGGGCACCCTCCTTGGTTTGAAATCGGAAAAGAAAACCCGACTGGCCAGTAAACTGATTTTTACCCTGATGGGCACTCCTCCTGTTGTAGCAGGCCTTTTGATCTATTTACTGCTTTCGCGGATGGGCCCTTTCGGGGTCCTGGGTTTAATCTACACTCCCACTGCCATGATAATTGCTCAGATTAGCCTGGCCACGCCTATCATCGCTGGCTTAACCATGGTCGGGGTCCGTTCCCGTGGCAAAGACGTGGTGGAAACAGCCCTGTCACTGGGTGCCGGCCCGGGGTTAATTACCTGGACAGTAATAAAGGAATCGCGCATAACAATTCTCGGTGCTATTATAACGGGCTTTGGAAGAATTATTGCCGAGGTAGGAGCCGTTATGATAGTTGGTGGGAACATTGCCGGGCAAACAAGGGTTATGACAACAGCTATTGTTCTTGAAACCAGGAGAGGAAATTTTGAACTGGCCATTGGGCTGGGTCTGATCCTGCTCATTCTTTCCTTCTTTATTAACTCCTTCTTATACAACATCCAGAGAGGGGTGCGCAGCAATTAATACATACAACCCCAGGTAAGATTACAGGACATTAAAAAAAGCTATGACCAGGAAATATTAAGCATTGATTCCCTGTCTTTATATGCAGGAAAAATATACGGTCTAATCGGCCCAAGCGGAGCTGGAAAAAGCACCCTGCTGAGAATTATTAACATGTTAACCAGGCCCGACAGCGGTTACCTATTTATACACGGCAACCCGGTTCCGGCAAACAGTAGCAAGCGACTCGAACTTCAGCGTAAAATGGCCCTGGTATTCCAAAAAACCCTGCTTTTCAGGGACAGCGTTTGGAATAACGTTGCTTATGGTTTAAAGGCCCGAAACTACAGCCGAAAAGATATAGAACTAAAAGTTGACCGTTTGCTCGAACAGATCGGCATGCAAGATTTGGTACACCGGAGAGCCGACACCCTGTCGGGAGGGGAAGCACAGCGAGTTGCCATTGCCAGGGCAGTAGCTTTTGACCCTGAGTTGTTGCTGTTAGATGAACCGACTGCTAACCTTGATCCGGGTAATATTGAGTCAATCGAAAATATGATTCGCCAGATGAACCGCGATAAAAATATTACCATAATCATGGTTACTCATAATGTTTTCCAGGCCCGGCGCATTGCCGATGAGGTTATCTTTTTAGACAAAGGCAAAATAGTCGAAATGGGCCTGGCAGAGAAAATATTTTCCAACCCCGATCAGGAAAAAACCCGCCTTTTTGTAGAAGGAAAAATGATCTATTAAGCCTGACTACTAACTTATTAACTTATTATCTCCTTCAATAAGTTAATAAGTTAGTAGTCAGGCTTGAGCTAGTTTTATTTTTTGATAACAGCCCTGGCGAAGGTGCGGTTAACGTCTTTTATCTCTACCTTGACTGTTTTGCCGACCTTGTCTCCAGCGCCCTCAATATTTATAACAAAGCCCTGGATCCTGGCAATACCGTGGCTTGGGTTGGTTGAATGGGGTTCATCTATAGTCACATCCAATATTTCACCCACTTTTACCGGCAGGGCCAGAGCCTGGATCTCTTTCTGGCTGCCCCGTGCCACGATGCGATACTGCTCGATGTGCATATCCTCGATCCCCCTGATAAAGATATTTCTCTTTAACTCTTCTTCAAGTTTTTTTAGGTTGCCACCGCCGCTGCCGATAATAATTGCAGCCACTTCATGGTGCATTTCAACCAGGACAGCCTTGCTGCTCTCTTTTTTCAGTTCCTCTTTCAGATCACTTTCAATTCTTGTACTGACCACAATTGGAGTTAAGACCCTGCCTGAGCCTCCACAGTAAGGGCAGGGCTGCTGCAGGTACTCGGAAAGATCCTGACGCACCTTTTTCCTGGTCATTTCTACCAAACCAAGGTTTGTTAACCCGAGGACATAAGTTTTTGTGCGGTCATTCTTTATCACCGAGTTTAATTTATCTATCACCTTACGGCGGTGTTCTTCAATGCTCATATCGATAAAATCAACAATAATTATGCCCCCGATATCACGCAGGCGGACCTGGCGCGCAATCTCTTCAGCAGCCTCAAGGTTGGTTTTAAGGATTGTATCGGCCAGGTTGCGCCGCCCGATATAACGCCCGGTATTTACATCGACCACGGTTAAAGCCTCTGCTTCATCAAACACCAGGTAACCGCCGCTTTTTAACCAGACCTGGCGGGCCAGGGCTTTTTCCAGCTCAACATCAACCCCGTAGCGCTCAAAAATAGGTTCCTTTTCTTTATAATACTTAACCTTGGGAACCAGGTGGGGAGAAATATACTCAACAATTTCCCGGACCTTGTCATATTCATGCTCATTGTCAATTAAAAAGCTTGAAAACTCTTCTACAAAAAGATCACGGGCTATGCGGCAGGTTAAGGATAGATCCTGGTAAAGAATAGCCGGGGCTGCTTTTTGTTCAAAACGCGATGAGATCCGGTTCCAGAGCTGGACCAGAAACTGCAGGTCCTGCTCCATAACCTTTGATTCCACCCCTTCAGCAACTGTTCGCACGATCAGGCCTAAATCTTCTGGTTTTAACTTTTCTACATCCTTGCGCAGGCGATCTCTCTCAGCCTGGCTTTCAATGCGTCTTGATACCCCAATGTAGTCTGCTCCAGGGACAAGGACCAGGTAACGACCGGGAATGGTAATCTGGCCGGTCACCCTGGCACCCTTGCTTCCATAAGGTTCCTTGATCACCTGGACCATGATCTCTTCGCCGGCCTTTAACAGTTTTTCGATCGGGCTGCGGGCCGGTGGGGGACTTTCATCATCCCAATCAGTAAAAATATCGTCAACATATAAAAATGCATTCTTGTCGAGACCGATATCGATAAAAGCTGCCTGCATTCCCGGCAGGACATTGGCCACAGTTCCTTTGTAAAGATTGCCGACCACCCTGTGCTGCAGGGGCCTTTCGATATCCATTTCGACCAGTTTTCCTTTTTCCAGAAGGGCCACCCGGGTAGCCCTGTTATCACAATTAACAATTATTTTTTTATCCATTCAGATACTCACATCCCTTCGGATAGAGGCTGTAAAGCTTCTTCCGGACCTTTGTAAAGCTTTTGACGGTGGACCAACCAGAGCCCATCTTCTGCTAACTTGAGCGCTGATCCAGCCTGCTGCAGCTGTTCAATGACAAAAAAGGGAGATACTCCCCCGCTGCTCCCCGCTTTTAAAAGCAGGCCTAATTCCAGCATATTCTTTTCTTCCTGTTTAAGATTCGCCTTGAAAATATAGGGGCGAATATTTTTATAAGTAACCTTCTTTTTTTTATTTATCCGCTCCATCAATATTTCCTCTTTATCCAGCAAACTGATAATAGCAGAATTTAAATCCTGAAAAAATAATCCCTGATTTATATATGTTTCTATAAATACACGGTATTGTGCAGCACTAACCTCTGCAGCCAGGGCTGGCAGTTCTGGTTTGCGATTAAAGACCCCGGTTAACTCCAGGGCCGGAGGCAGCTGCCGGTGAAGCTTCTCTAAAAATATTTGAGGCCCGACTGATTCAGAAAAATATACTTCTCCATATTCCTCCGTGGCAGTTACACCAAGCGGCAGGGGCAGAGCCAGCGTTAAACGGGGGTGCGGATTATAGCCCTGGCTGTAAGCTATGGGCAAGCCGCTCCTGCGCAAAGCCCGCAGCAAAAGGCGCATCATATCAAGGTGAGATATATAGGCCAGTTCGGGCTTCCGAGCGAAACTAAAGCTCAAACGTTCCATTAGCCCCTCCTTCACCACCGTCTATATACACAGCTTTGTGGTGTTCGCTGATAAATACTTCTTTACTGACACCACAATCTATATGGTCCCAGGGCAATGATTGATCATACTTAAAGTGCCGGTAAGCATAACTTTCAGGATCAATTTTTATATCCTGAAAAGCTTTTTTCCATTTTTTAAATGAAAAATGTTCAGACCAACCGTCAAAGCGACAGCCTAACTGCCAGGCCCTTTCCACTACCGGGGCCAGCCTGCGGTCACCACGTGCAAATACCGCTTCAAGCATACTTGTCTCTGCATCATGCCAGCTGTAGTCAACTCCTGGCAGATTACTAAAACCTTTTTTTAATATCTCCTGGCGCCTGACCACCTGCTCAACAGTCAGTTGTGGTTCCCATTGAAAAGGGGTATGCGCTTTCGGTACAAAAGTAGAAACAGAAACTGAAATCTTTAAACTTCTACCCTCCCGTTTTTTAAAATACTGCCTGATCCTACGGCATAGTTCGGGAATTGCCTCCACATCTTCGTCCCTTTCGGTGGGCAAACCGATCATAAAATAAAGCTTAAAACCCTGCCAGCCTGCATTAACTGCATCTTTTAGTGCTGCAAATATATCCTCTTCAGAAATATTTTTCTTTATTACCCCACGCAAACGTTCTGTTGCCGCCTCAGGAGCAAAAGTCAGGCTGCTGCGGCGTCCATGGTGCAGTTGATCTGCCAGTTTAACAGAGTATGAATCAAGCCGCAGGGAAGGCAAACTGCATTTCACGCTACCTCCAGGCAGCGCTGAATCAAGCTGGCTTATAAGAAGCTCTAAACCCGGATAATCAGTGCTGCTTAGGGAAGATAGGGCGATCTCATCATAACCGGTAGCAGCAATCAGCTGTTTGGCAGTATCAATAACTGAATCCTGGCTGCGCCTGCGGACCGGTTTGAAAGTATAGCCGGCCTGGCAAAAACGGCAGCCCCGGGCACAGCCGCGAAACAGTTCCACCACAGCCCGGTCGTGGATTGTTTCAATATAAGAAATAACCGGAGCTGTTGGATAAGGAGTCCGATCCAGGTCTTCAATATATCTTTTTTTAATTAAATCCGGGGCCCGGGATTCTAGTTTTTTCAGCCCCTGCAAGATGCCTTTATCATATACCGGTTGGTACAATGAAGGCACATAAATACCATCACGGGTAGAAAGTTCGACCAGCAGATCTCTTTTATTCAAGCCCTTTGCTTTTAGTAACGCAATTTCGGAAAGTATTTCCGGTAAAACTTCTTCCGCTTCACCGATTACAAAAAAATCGAAATATGGAGCAAGCGGTTCAGGGTTATAAACACAGGGCCCGCCACCGATCACCAGCGGATCATGGTTATCACGTATATCACTGTATAAAGGGATCCCTGACAAGTCAAGCATATTAATGACATTAGTATAACTAAGCTCATATTGCAGGGAGAAACCGACCACATCAAAATCAGCAAGGCTTTCCCTGCTCTCCAGGGCAAAAAGAGGCAGGCCATTCTCACGCAGCAAGTTTTCCATGTCAGCAGCGGGAGCAAAAACCCGTTCCATCAGCAGCTGAGGGTTTCGGTTAACGCTATCGTATAAGATTTTTAAACCCTGGTTGGACATTCCTACTTCATAGAGATCAGGAAAAGCAAAAGCCATTTTCAGCCTGACCTGATCGTGATCCTTCAGGCAAACATTCCACTCATTACCAATGTAACGAGCCGGCTTCTGTACTTTGTTTAATATTCTTTTTAATTTATTTTCGTCAACTGGCATTAAAATCTCCATGTTGTTAAATAATTCTTATCTACTTAGCCATATTTTATTACTGCTACCTGCTGTGCAACTACAATAATTTTACTAAAAGGTTTTTTAAAAGGCATTAAAAATATTTTATAATCCATATTTGATATAGTTAAATAAATTTTTACTATATATTAATAAATATAATAACATATAGTTCCTGTGCTGATAAGATCACCCTAAAGCAAACCCTTTTCCCGAAAACTAAAGAAGCAGCCGTCTCCGATAATTATGTGGTCACGTACAGTTACCCCCAGAATGTTTCCTGCATCTACCAGGCGCCTGGTTACCTCCAGATCCTGCTGACTGGGCGTAGGATCACCACTGGGATGATTATGAAAAAGAATAATTGATGCAGCGCTCTTCCGCAGGGGAATATTAAATATTTCCCGGGGATGAACTATGGATGCGCTAAGACTGCCAACAGATATTTCTTCCCTGGATATTACATGATTCTTTGTATTTAAGAGCAAAATCTTAAAATACTCTTTCTTTTTATAGCGAAGCTCTTCCATGAAAAGATCTGCTGCCTGCCCTGGCGTAACTATGCTTTCCGCCACCTGGCGTGGCGTGGTAGCCATCCTGGAGCCCAATTCAAGAGCAGCTTTAATTGTTACTGCTTTGTCAGGCCCTATCCCCTTGTTTTCCTGCAACTCTTCCAGTGATAAGTCAGGCAGGTTTCTTAAAGTGCCAACCCTGGCCAAAATTCTGGTCGCCATCTGCACGGCCGATTCATTTCTGCTGCCGGATCGAAGTAAAATCGCCAGCAGTTCCGCATTGGAAAGTGCACCGGCCCCTAAAGTTCTTAATTTCTCCCTGGGCCTCTCTTCAAGTGGCAAGTCCCTGATCATAATCGCTTCATCTTGCATTATTTTCATCCTCTCTTATTTTGCTGTATTGAAAACTGTATTTTTTGGATCATATCGTATAGTAAACTTAAGGGAAGACCAACCACGTTAAAATAACAGCCCTCTATTCTATCTACGAAAAGAGCCGCTTTTCCCTGGATACCGTAAGCTCCCGCTTTATCCAGCGGTTCACCTCCTTTAACATATTCATCTATTTCCTGTTCGGAGAGGCCTTTCATCCAAACCGTAGTTTTTGAATAATCTTTCTCCACCAGCCCGGAAGCAGCATCAAGCAAAACCAGGCCAGTTATAACTTCATGCCTGCTGCCGCTCAGCAAACGAAGCATACGCCGGGCATCGTCGTTATCCACCGGTTTACCCATCAGCTCTCCCTGGTAAACAACCAGGGTATCTGCCGCCAGAACAACGCCCCGGTCAAGTTTCTGCGCAACAAATCGTGCTTTATTATCGGCCAGAGTCAGGGCAATGTCACAGGGCGTTTTTTTCATATCAAGCTTTTCTTCAAGAACAGGCTTAATTATTGTAAAGGAAATACCAGCCTGGTGTAATAGTTCTGCACGGCGAGGTGAAGCTGATGCCAGGATCAAGTTCATTGCCCCGCCCCCGGGCCGGATTTAATAATCATCCTCCTGGTAACATCTCCCAGGTAATGTGCTGTAATACCCGTAAAAAGTCCGGTTGGTATGGAAAGCAGCAATAACAGGGGATAGTAACCTCTTAAAAGATCCGGATTGGCAATGATCAGGCTGGCCATCCCCAGCTGGGTCAGGTTATGCACAGCTGCCCCGATAACACTGACCGAAACAAGGCTGACCAGGCCGCGTTTTTGCAGAATAAGCACCAGGCTCATAACCAGGCAGCTGGTTACACCGGCGGTAATACTGAGCCAGAAGCCAAATCCAAAAAGTCCCCCGATGAATAGGCTGCCAAGGATAGAACGGACAACGGCAATTAATAGCCCGCTGCGCAAACCAAACAAAACCAGGGCAAGAATTGTGATTACATTAGCCAGACCCAGCCTTACACCAGGCACCGGCATCGGCAGGGGCAGGGCCGCTTCAACGGTATGGATAACAACGGCAAAGGTAATCAGGACTGCCAGGTACGTTAAGTAGTTTAAACGGTTACGCAGTTTCAAAGTTGTAGGCTGCATCTATTAATCCTTTCATCAGGAATAGAACGCTTATTCCACTTCAATTTCAATTATATCTTTAAGACCGCTGGAAACCAATACATCCAGATCCGGGGTAATCAGCACTCCTTCTGCCTCAGTTAGATCTTCTATTAGCTGCAGGCCTTTCTGCGGTCCTAAAATAAAAACAGCTGTAGAAAGAACGTCGGCAATTAAGGTCGTGTCGGCTACAATAGTTACGCTGGCCAGCTCATCTGCGGGCATGCCGATTTCCGGATCAAGGATGTGATGGTATATTTCGCCATCTTCTTCAAATGAACGTTCATAATCGCCCGATGTTACAACCGCGCAATCTTTAAGTGAAATTACCGCAATTATTCGATCGGTTTCTCTTGGATTTGTAATACCGATCCTCCAGGGTTCACCATCAGGATTTGAACCAATTAAACCGATATCACCGCCTGCATTAATAAAAGCATGCTCAACATCTGCTTTTTCGAGAACTTCCATAGCCTGATCAACAATATATCCCTTGGCAATACCACCAAGCTCAATTCCCATTTGATCTTGGGGCAAAAATAATGTTTTGCTGCCACTGTCAATTTCCAGGGCAGTGTAGTCGACAAAAGGGACCATTCTTTCCAGCTCTTCCGTGCCTGGCACGCGGTACTCCTGTCCATAGAACCCCCACAGATCAATCAGGGGTGCAATGGTCGGGTCAAAACTGCCTTTAGTAAGTTCAGCATAACCCACCGCTTGCTCCGTTACATGTAAGACCTCTGGACTAACTTTAACAGGATTTAATCCCGCTGCAGCATTGACCTTGCTTACGTCACTATCCTTAATGCTGCGGCTAAAGAGCTTTTCAAGCCTGCCGATTTCGGCAAAAACTTCTTCTTCAAGCTGATCCGCAGGCATAGTGCCAGGGCTAAAGCGCAGCTCGACCGAAGTATCCATGGTCAT
>SL_3KL_010_SEDDRAFT_10005213_pt1 | contig 11702 bp, 12 predicted proteins | sample SodLakKL_010_SED_2_FD_10381 | JGI IMG/M metagenome (IMG submission 10381)
GAGGAAGCATCAGGTAAAAAAGGTATTACTCATAAACAAATGATGCGAAAATTACGCAACAGGTTAAATGCCGAGTAAATATACCGTCCGATATCTTCCGTATGCCGATAAAGACCTTGTATCAATTCTTGATTGGATCGCAAAAGACAATCCACGCCGTGCCGTCGAATTCATCGAGAGAATTGAAAAACGTATAGAAAAACTTGAAACACATCCTTTTTCAGGAACGCTTCCACGTCATCCAAAATTACGAGATTATGGATATCGTGTCCTGATTGTTGATAAATATCTTGTCTTCTATGTAGTCCGTGGTAAAACAATTCGAATACATCGGGTTATTCACGGCTCTCGCCATTATGAAGACCTTTTATAGCATAAAAATAATTAAAAGAAAAACTTTCCAAGCGCTTTGCCACTAACGACCAGCGCAACGACGAAGCCCCGCCGCCGTGTAGTTTAGTTCAATACCAGCCTGATAGCATCGTCCGTTGATTAACCCGCACAGCCCGAAAAACAGATGCGGCGGGGTTTGGGCGAACACAACAATTAAAAACTATAATAGCGTGTGAGCCGTTGTTGCAATAAGTTATACGAAGGCGCCCGTTTAAATACGTTGTATCAATTCAAGCTTTTTCCTTGGTCTTTCCCATTGGAAAAGTAGTCTATTGCTATGCCAATCAAGCATCTGTTCGAAATATTTACAAAACCGATAATATCGTTCAGAATCTTTAGATAAGAATAACATTGCTACTGATGCGGAATGATATGACAGCGCATTTATTCCAGCACCTTGTTTCTGTAGATAATCAAAAATTTCTACGATCCTTTCTCGTGCCTTACGTGCTCGAATATGCTGATAAACCATAACAATCCTTGATGGTATATGATTCAGAATTAAATATAATTCTGATGCCTTGAGATGTTCATATCCTGGACGAGTATTCGTACATATTCCGATATCCGGATCGAAGAATATATCTCCCTCAACTGATAGAATCTCATCGATGTAAGTCTTCCGACTAAGGCATAAATCTTCTGAATGATGAATAAGCATTGACCTTTTAATTCGAAGTATTTTGCAATACAAACTATAATCAATTTCTCCCCACTGAGAATAATCAGTAAGCATTGGATCTACTTTGAATTTCTCAAGTAAATTATTCCTAAGGAGAAGATCAATCATAGAACCTTTCCAATGATCGTGCACATCTCCTAAAAATCTAAGATTCACAGGTTTCCCATAGTATTTTTAAAAGTAATTAGCGCCTTCGTATAACGCTTCCAGCAACAACGAAGCCCCGCCGCCGTTTAGTTTAGCTCAATACCCACCAGAAAGCACCGGCCGTCGATTAACCCACACCGCTCGAAGAAAAGTTGCGGCGGGGTTTGGGCGAGCCCAACAAAAAAGACTATAAACGAGGGTGAGCCGTTGTTGCCCTAAGTTATGTGCAGTTATTTTATATTTATTTAATAAATATTAATTTCTTCGATTCAATGTATTCTCCCGCTTTAATACTATAGATATACATACCACTGGGTAGTAATGACGCATCAAATACTACTTCATGCATACCCGGTTCGTTAACATCATCAACCAAAACATCAACGACCTGCCCCAAAATGTTATATATTTTGAGAAAAACGTGACGTTGTTCGGGTAGAGAATATCGTATAGTTGTTACCGGATTAAAAGGGTTTGGAAAATTTTGTTCGAGATTGAATAATAATGGTTGCATTCTATGTGGTTGGATTACGTTAACAGTTACACCACCCTCATTAAAGATGCCTAATCCCCCCATCGTTGTACCAATCCACTTGTTCATTTTCTTATCGACTGCAATAGAAGAAATTCGATTATGGGGCAAGCCAGAATTCCATACATTATATTCTCCCCAGTTTGTACCGTCATATTTTACAATTCCCCCAGATGTGCCGATCCATTTATAGTCATTCTCGTCGATTGCTATGTCCCAAACATCATTACTGGGTAACCCTGAATCATCTTTTGTGTAAACATGCCAATTTGCACCATCAATTTTCAACAATCCATTCAATGTACCGACCCATTTTACATTATTATCGTCCACTGTAACGGTCATAACATTACTATGTGGTAAGATGGAATTATCAGTGTCGTAGACAATCCAATCATAACCATTAAATTTTATTAACCAACCACCAGCTATCCAAATAACACCATCTTTATCTATTGCTAAATCATTAATAAAATTAACCGGCGAGTTATTTTTATCATAAACTATCCAACTATCACCATCATATTTAGCTAGACTTCGGTTGCCGGTGCCTATCCATTTATTTCCACTATCATCTATTGAAATAGTTCTGACTACGTCATCCGGTAAACCAGAATTATCAGTGTTATAAACATTCCATTCTGTTCCATCATAGTATGCCATCCCCCCATAATTTGTACCAATCCATTTACCACCACTTTTATCTATAGTAATCACGCTAATACGATCATCTGGCAAACCTGAATTTGCTTGCGTGTATACAGTCCAGTCATGACCATCATACGTGGCGAGTCCATCAAATGAAGTGCCTAACCATGCGATATTATTTTCATCAATTGCAATTGAACTGATGTCATAATGCGGTAATTCTGAGTTACCGATGTAATATATAAACCATTCATCATCATCGTATTTTACCAGTCCATTTCCATTTGTGCCGATCCACTTATTGCCATCCGAGTCAATTGTTATAACTCGGATATTGGTATCTGGCAAATACGAATTATGTGTTGTATATATGTTCCAAGTATTATCATCAACTTCGACTAATCCACCTAATGTACCTATCCACATTATCCCCTCATCATCGAACGCCAGAGATTGAATACGATTGTCCGGTAACATTGAATTTAATGTATAGTATATCTGCCAATTACTTCCATCAAATTTTGCAAGACCTCCATAGGTCCCAATCCAGATATTGCCGCTTGCATCTATTTCAATGCATTGTACCCAATTATCTAACAGCTCTGAATTTGAGGTATTATAAACGGTCCACTCTCCATTGTGATATTGTACGTAGCCACCATTCCCGGTAGCAATATGCATTACTCCATCCTCATCAAATTTAATGTCATTAATAGAACTACTCGGTAGCTCCGAGTTTTCGGTGTTATACAATATCCAATTTGTGCCGTCAAATCTGACCAGACCACCCTCATCCTTAAATTGAGATGGATTCGAAAACCCGATCCATATGATGTTATCATTTTCTATTGCGATCGTGTTAAATGAATTTCGCAACAAATCTGAGTTTTCGGTGTTATATACTTTCCAATCTGCACCATCGAATCTTACAAGACCGCCTGCTGTCCCAATCCATATAATATCGTCGCCTATAGTCATGCTGCGAACAACATTACCCGGTAGTCCAGAGTTTGCACTGTTGTAATAGGTCATTTCATCTGATAACCTGTTCAATATCGTCACACCACCATAACTCCCAATCCATAAATATTCACCTATTTCTTCTATTACATTCACCATCTGGCTAGATGTGTAGTTTAACCATTCTGGATTCTGAGCATGAGTAGCGAGGTTAAATAAAGTGAGTGCTCCGACTATAATTATTATTCTTTTCATATTATTACCTATGAATTATTGTATTTATAATTGCGCATAACGACCAGCGCAACGACGAAGCCCCGCCGCCGTGTAGTTTAGTTCAATACCAGCCTGATAGCATCGTCCGTTGATTAACCCGCACAGCCCGAAAACCGGACGCGGCGGGGTTTGGGCGAACACAACCAAAAGGCTATGAACGAGTGTGAGCCGTTGTTGCAAGAAGTTATACGGCGTTTGTTCGTACTTAAATAAGATATCTTACATCACTATTTATCTTTGATTAGATTTAGAGCATAATCCAGAGCAGGGTTTCTTCCATTTATTATATCATCAACATCAGCAATTACCTCAATATCGGGTAATACTCCACGTCCATCATCTATACCGCTTGGACGAATATATTTATAGGATGATACTATCCCTTCGAGTTTGGTCAGAGAAAGAGTAAAATGCACAACTCGAGTAAAATGTGTAGCAAGCCCACCTGTCTCCTCTCCCAAAATAGTTCCTATTCTGTGGTCTTTAAATTTGGCGGCAAATTCTATTGCGCTTGAATATGTTATTCTACCTGTTAATAAATATAATTCACCGTTAAATTGTAAGGGATTGTTATTTATTTCTTTGTTAAAATTCGAATACGATTGTGATTTATATGGTATTTCCGTAAGGTAATACCATAGCATTTCACCCATTGCTGGATCACCACCTCCGTTATTACTGATATCTATAATTAAATGTTCTACCTCTTCATCTTTTAACTCATTGAACGTATCTTTAAGAAATGCGTCAAATACGGTGCGGCCATGCATATTTCTTAATTCAATAATACCAGTCTTCTGTTCAGGTATATGAGAAAAAGTGAAATCATACCTTGATTCAGGTCTTTTTTGAGAAAGAACAGCATAGGATTCCCCTTCTATTATTTCCTCTCTGATATTACCACTAAGAGGACATTTATATCTAACATTAAATTCCGTGTCTAATTCATATAATAACCATAACAATATCGGAAAATAACGGCGGGCAATAATTTCATATCGTATTGCATCTCGGTCGCCGTGGGTATATTGTAACATTGTTTGGATTATATCATATGATTGATATCCATTTATGGAAAGTATTTCTGAACCCGGTTCGACATTTTCTATATTTGAGTAATATTCTATTACAAATATTCTATCATTTCTAATGAATATATCAAAAGGAAATAATAATCCTCCATCATTTCTATATCTTTTAACTTCCTCAAAAAAGGGATTCATACCAGTATGTGCATCACCAAGGCTTGTTACCAAAGGTGTAATTAGTTTATAAAATTCAACTCTGGTTAAAGATGTATTAATTCTTTCTTTTATTTTCGATTTACGTTTATAAATATCATCCATAGATGTATATGAATATAAATCTGGGTGAACCTGTTCCAAAATTTGAAACATTTCATTAATGTCGGTTATTAATTCTTCAGCTGGAAACCTTTCCTGTTCGATTTTCTGACTATCGCAGCCAATAGTTATTAAAAGAATTAATAAGTAGAAGTGTGTATGGTGCAATTTCATAAAAATAATCTGATTATTGTACGCTAATATTGATTCGTAGATTAATGTAATGTATTTAAACAAATGCCGTATAACGTAATTAACATTGAATCAGTGAATTAAATATTATCAGAAGTTCAGGTATCATCCAATAGTGGATGATAGTTGAACATTTATTTCGTTGTTGATGAAATCATGGTTTATTCATTTTCGAAATATCATATCCAACGGATTTCTAATCGCCATTAGATCGGTACTCGTCACATGGGTATAAATTTCGGTTGTTTTTAGATGTTCATGTCCTAAAAGCTCCTTTATATGCGGGAGACCCACACCGCTTTGAAGCAAATGCGTTGCAAATGAGTGTCTCAACGTGTGGTGCGAAACGCGCTTGATAATTCCAGCCTTTTCACTTGCCTTTTCCACAATTTTCTCAACACTTCGAGTAGAATATTTTTTACCCCGTTTTTTCCCTTCAAATAACCATTTAACCGGTTTATAGGCTTTGTAGTACACACGCAATATATCAAGTGCGGCATCCGAAATCAGAGTATAACGATCTTTCCGACCTTTGCCGCTTCTAACAAAAATGAATTTTCTTTGTCCGTCTATATCAGCCGGTGTGAGATTGACGACCTCGCTCAAACGGAGTCCCCCGGAGTAACTTACCATAAGCACAGCTTTGTGTTTAATATTTACCGTTACATGATAATTCTTTTTATTTCTTCGTGAGTCAATGGAACAGGGAGTGATTTACCCTTTTTAGGCCTTGGTATGGATTCTATTACGAATTCCTTTTTATAAATTTCGACATAGAGAAATCGTATGGCATTGAATGCCTGATTAACAGTAGAGTGTGCCAGCCTTTTATCTTTAATCAAATGAACAAAGTATACGCGAATATCTTCATTTTGCAGATCTCGCGGATGTTTCGGTGACGAAAATTCAACCAACGATCGTATCCAGCTCAGATACGACTTTATCGTTTTCCGGCTGTATCCGCGAAGCAGCATCTCGTTGCGCATGGTAGCGTAGAGTCCGGGACGGACGGAATTGCCTGACATGATAGTATCCTCCGACTTGTTATGAACGTAATTATTTTGCCGTAACAAGGATCGTTCCGTCAGATAAAAATTTCGGTAAAACAGGGGCGCCGATCGGACACACGTGGAACGATATCGAAGGTCTTCGTACAATGTATTCCTCTCAATTGTTCTGTATTGCAATTAGATAGTGTTTTTTTAAGGAAAAGGCAAGGGTAGGGGGCATGGGGCAGGGGGCTTGGGGCATGGGGCAGAGCGCATAGAGCATGGCGCATAGTGTAAGGAGCGTTGCGGACATTGAGCATTTGGTATAAAACAGGGGATGATGCAGTTAATGGATATAAAAACCGATATTTAGTACAATTCGGGAGGTAATATCCCACCCCCGCCGTCTGACCTCTGATAACGTTCCTCGCGCAGATGGTCGCCACCTCCCATCGCTTTTCCGCCCCCCCGGTGCCCATCGTTCTACCCCGCCAATCATCCAACCATCCAATCACTCCGACCTCTGACCTCCGATCTCTGATAACTGACTTCTAACCAGCAACAAGTAACCAGCAACCAGCAACCAGTCTCTCCAATCAACCAATCATTCAATCATCCGATCCCCCGCGCTCTCTGCCTCACAACTTCATACATAATAATCGCGCCGGCGACGGATGCGTTCAGTGATTCGATCTTCCCTTTAAGCGGAATTCGTACTAAAAAATCACATTTTTCTTTCACTAAACGACGCATGCCTTTGCCCTCGGCTCCGATAATTATCGCTACCGGCAAAGTTAAGTCTATCTCATCGTAAAGTTTATCCGCGGCACCGTCGGTTCCGATGATCCAATATCCGTCCTCTTTCAAACGGTCTATCGTATTGGCAACATTCGTTACACGACTCACGGGGATGTGCTCAACGGCCCCTGCTGATGTTTTCAATACAGTATCGGTGAGCGAAGCGGCGTGATGTTTCGGCAAAATGATGCCGTCAACACCCGCACACTCCGCGGTTCGGATCAAAGCGCCGATGTTGTGGGGATCGGTGATCTCGTCGAGAATCAAGAGGAAAGGTCGTTTCGCTCCGGAAGCGGAAGAGATATTTTCAAGGAGCGTATCGAGATCGTCGTATTCTTTAACTCCCGCGATGGCAACGACACCCTGCGCCGATTCGGATTGCGTGAGTGAACGGAATTTTTGCTTGTCAACCTCGGTCACGATAACGCCGTTTTCCCTGGCGAGCGATTTTATCATCTGTATCGGTTTGCCGTGGCTCCCGCGAAGGATCAGTATCTTCTCGATAGGACGCCGCGCCTTAAGTGCTTCGATTACGGGATTACGGCCGGTTATGAGGGAGGGTTTCAGGTTCCAGGTTCCAGGTTTCAAGTTACAAGTTCCCCCGAACGTGTCCATCGGACAGGTTATGTGTATTATAGGTTAATTTTTTAATTTTTCCACCGGATGCTGCCGTCTGACCTCTGACTGCTGACCTCTGTCCTCTCCCCATCCCCAAGTCTCCCAGTCCCTTCCCGCAGATGGGAACTACCTTTCTCTCCCGCATCCTTCCCACAGGTAGACCCCATCTTGCTATCACCAGGTCCCCAAGTCCCCAAGTCACCCCATCTCCCAGTCTCCAAGTCCGTTCCGCAGATCGTGCCTCAACGAGGTCGTAAACCCATCTTTCCAACGCGCCAATCACCCAATCACCCATACACCGCTAACCCTGCTTTTTCCGCAAAACAAACACCACGACCATCCCGACTATAAAAATCCCTACCGAAAACAACTGTGCCTGACTTAAACCGAATGCTGCGACAGGATTCAATCTCAGAAATTCGATCCCGAAGCGCTGCACCGCCATGAGCATCAGATAGACGCCGAACAACATACCGGGGATTTGCAGCTTCAGTCTCAATTTCCATAGTATGAAGAAGATAACAACGCCCATGAGAAACTCGTAAACCGGTGTCGGGTGCATTGCGACGGTCGTGTCGAATTCCGTAATGACACCGAAGCGGTCGGAATCGACAACCCTCGCAGAAAGCTCGTGATAATTCCATTGCTCAGCCGCTTCCGGATTTCGCATGAAATAATCTCTGGCCCCATGTGTCGGTTTCACGGTACCGTTCGCATATATTGTTCCCCACGGAAGATTTGTCGGTATGCCGTAATCGCCGTCTCCGGCCACATGACATCCGAGCCGTCCGACGGCATAGCCGATCATGCCGCCGAGTCCGATCATATCGAGGTACTGTAGTACGGGCAGCCGTTTTATCCGGACATAATAGAACATACCGAGCAGTCCGCCCGCGAATCCGCCGTACCACACTAATCCGGCGGGGGAGAAGATCATCCCGAACGGGTCCGGCACGAACCTGTCCCAATCGGTTGCAATATAAAGCAGCTTTGCACCGATAATACCGCAAACCAATCCGATGATGATCAGCGTTCCGGCGTTGTTCACATTGAATTTTAACCGTTGATGTTCTTTTTGTAACACAACATACGCTGCCATAAAGCCGAGTGCCATCATAAGTCCGTAGCTGTACAGCGTAAGCGGTCCGATTTCAATTAAAATTGGTCTCATATACATTACTCTTTATTTGTAGTTTCTATTTCAACAAATGCCTTTTTGGCTCTCCCTTTCCGAATGGTTTTTTTCGGGGTAAAACGGACGGTGAATTTACTCTTCGGTCCGGTTGTTTTTGATACGACAACCTCACGCTCGCCATGGAGGTTGCTGATCACCGTACGGAAGACAGCAGGACCATGTTCGGGAATAGAAAATTGGGGTGTACTGATTCCCTGTATCGTGAGATAAATTGCAGTATCTTCTACTTCCGTATCGACGAGTATCTCATATTTAAATGTTCTGAATTCAGTGAGTGTCGATAATTCGAACAAGTGTCCTTCGATTCCTTTTTGCGTGTCGGTATAAGGAACGATTTTTAGTCGGTATTCAAGTTCAGCTTTTTTCGCCGTCATTACCGTTATCCGAAAGTTGTTGATTGATGTAATGAGCAAGATCGCCGACCGGGACCGGTTGCTGTTCGCCCGTCTCCATATTTTTAACGGTCACTTCGTTTCGATCCCGTTCCCCGGTTCCCGCGATGATCGTGAATTGCACAAGCTGACGCGATGCTTCGCGCATTTGAGCTTTTAGGCTGCGCCGTAAAAGGTCGGTATCGCAGGAGATATCGGCTCTGCGAAGCTGCTGGGTGACACCGTACAGCCACGTACGCGATTCATTATCCGCCGCGGCAAGATATACAACCGGTTTCCTGTCGCTGTCTTTCATAAGATCGCTTGCTTCGAGCACCAGCAGTAGGCGTTCGAGGCCGCCTGCGACCCCGACACCGGGTACGTCTTTTCCTCCGAGTTCTTTTGCAAGCAGGTCGTATCTCCCGCCGCCCGAAAGGGCATCCTGCGATCCGAGTGCGGAGCTGATAAATTCGAAAGCGGTTTTCGTGTAATAATCGAGTCCGCGCACAATTCTTCCGTCGACCGTGTATGATACGTCGGTTTCGGATAGTAGCTCCTGCAGCCGTATGAAATGCTCATTGCACTCTTCGCAGAGGTTGTCTTTTTGCAGCGGAGCAGCGTCGGTCAGTTCCCGGTCGCGCTCATCTTTCGAATCGAGGATGCGGAGGGGATTTGATTCGAAACGCCGCTGACTTTCTTCGGAGAGATGCGGGAGATTCGGACGCAGAAATTCTTTCAGTTTTTCTTTATATGCGGGACGGCATTTTTCGCAGCCGACTGAGTTGATCTTCAGATCGGNTTGTGTTATTCCGAGTGCCTTGTAATATTCGGCGGTCATTGCTATTATCTCGGCATCCGCTTCCGGTTGATGGGAGCCGATCACTTCGAGTCCGAATTGGTGGAATTGCCGCAATCTTCCTTTTTGCGGACGCTCCTGCCGGAACATGGGCGCGAGATAATACACTTTTGTTACGGGCTGCTGCTGACCGAGGTTATGCTGCAGATAGGCGCGTATGACCGCTGCGGTCATTTCGGGTTTCAGGGTGAGCGAGTTTTCACTCCGGTCACGAAAGGTGTACATTTCCTTGCCGACGATATCGGTAAGCTCACCGATACCCCGGGCAAATAATTCAGTCTGCTCGAACACCGGTGTTCTGATCTCTTTGAAATTATACCGGTGCGCGAGTTCCCGAAATGTCCGTTCGACATATTGCCAGCGAAATGATTCCGCGGGTAATATGTCTTTCGTACCGGTTATGGATTTAAACTTCAATGATCTCCCTTTTATGATAGTTGCTTGATCGGAATATCCGGAACGGAGTACCGCGCACTCCCGTTACGTGAACTGCATCGTTTCTTCTTTACGAAACGTTTCGATAATTTCATCGGGTGTTTTAAGGGTTAAAAGGGTATTCCTGAACGTTTCGCTATTCATCAGCCGGGATACGCGGCTGAGCAGTTTGATATGCGATCCTACCATGTTTTCTTTACCGATGAGAATAAACACCAGTCGCACCGGTTTATCGTCCAGTGCATCGTAATCGATCGGACGTTCGGTCACGCCGAAGCCGGCAACGATATCGGTTACCGCGTCGCTTTTCCCGTGAGGGATCGCAAACCCGTTCCCGACGCCGGTCGACATCACCTGCTCCCGGTCAAACACTGCACGACGCACTTTCTCGAAGTCCAGTATTTTTTTCGATGTGCTGATGAGTGTCAGCATCTCCTCGATGACGTCGTTCTTATTCCTGCCTTTGACCGAAGCACTGACAAATTCTGATGTTAAATAATCGGTAATTTTCATGCTACTTTGAACCCCTGTCACTGTCCCGCCAGGTAATGATCTTCTGCTCGTATTCTTCCAGTAATTGCTGACACCGGTTTTTATCCGGAGATTCGATGTTAACATGGAAGAGCGGACGCTCCTTATCGGGTATCAGGATAACGGTTGTCGGTTCATCGTCGATATGGATCTTTACACCGTCGATCAACTCGCGTTTGAATTGTTCCGAATCCTTCATCAGGTGACGCATCACTCGACCCTTTGCTTCCCACGCGCATTTGATATTGCGTTTGACCGTGTAAAATTCGGGGATTTGCCGGTTGAGTTCACCGATATGTACCCCGGCTTGTGCCATCATCTCGAGGATTTTCGTGACGGCAAACAAACCGTCGGTTGCGAACAGGAAGTCCGGAAATATAAATCCGCCTTTCGTTCCGCCGACGAACTGGACCGGATGTTCGTGCGCTGCCTCCATCATCGCGAGGTGGCTGTTCTTTGTAAGAATGACCTCGACGCCGTGTTCCTCTGCTATCTGAAAAATTACATTCGACGTGGTGACCGGCACGGCAATTTTTTTTGTGTCGGGATGTGTCATGAGAAAGAGTTTGGCGACAAGGATAAGCAGACGTTCGGCATCGAATGCGTCGAACACGTGACCGTTTTCATCCACGACAAATATTTTCTCGCCTCCCGCATCTATCATGAAGCCGGCATCGTATTTCAGTGATGTCACGATATGCGATAGCTGCGATAACGCGTGATCGAATTCCGATTT
>SL_3KL_010_SEDDRAFT_10005214_pt1 | contig 11702 bp, 15 predicted proteins | sample SodLakKL_010_SED_2_FD_10381 | JGI IMG/M metagenome (IMG submission 10381)
AGAGCTTATAATATGGATGATGGTTTCGGATACTGAGTCGCCGATAATTTGGACCTGCAAGAGATTTTTGAATTCACCCGTACAAGAAGAAAAGGGCATGGCAAGTAAGCTGAAGACCGCAAGAATTGATCATATACTTCGCCGGAATACGCACATATACGATCAATTTGCTTTTGTAGGAAGGAATAAACCATAAGAGACAGAGGAGTTTAAAATATGTCGATAATGTCAGATCTAAAGAAAAGTTTTGATGCAGATCGTGAGGCCTTAATGAAGGGTATGGATGCATATCGCGAGGAACTCAGGGAGATGGACCCTGAAAAACCGTGGTACTGCATTACTGACGACGGGGTTGTATTTTGCGTCCCTGGCCAGTGGAGGTACGCTTTTATCCAGGCATGTATCGATCTGGGACAGGCCTGTGCTGACGACGACCAGGATGCCTACGATAAGGCTTTTAACAGACTGGTACGACTGGACCGTGCAAGACCCACCCCGCAGATCTTGGAAGTTCATGGCAGTGCGTAAACCTTGATGGGTACGCGATTAAAACTGAAACGGGGCGGTGATTAAATTCTTCGCCCGGTTTTTTTTGGTTGCTGCAGGACCTGGATCATACTGGCAGGGTCCGCTAAAGCCTTCTCGACGAAATTGCCGGTGGTGTAGACGCCGTGTTTGCGGATGTCCGGGGCGACCTCGGATGTGAGCCATTTCCGGAAGCGTTTTGCGAAAGGTTTGCGGCTTGTGATGGTGAGGTGGTAAAGGCCGGACTCATTTACTATTGAGAACAGGCGTTTTTGGGTGCCGTCGGTAATACCGACATCAGCTTTTTCATCGTCATCCAGCCTATTCAAGGCATCCCTCGAGTTGGAGATCCCCAGAACCTTACAGACATCATTCGCCACGAACCAAGGTTCCCCGTCTTCCCCGGCCACGACTTTTACCTGGCCGAACTTTGCAGACTCAAAAATCTGGAAGCCTTAGGGCGCCGCCGTGAATTGTTCCGGCTGGTGCCGGGGTGGGCGCCTCGCATTCCTTGGCAGTCCCGTAACGCGGGAAAATGCCATGTTCAATCAAGTTCCGACACCACCTCATATTTCCTTTTATATACGGAAGCAGTGGACATCGCCGTCGCTGTCTTCTTGTCGGAGATCTGCGCTTTTGTTCGCATAGCCTCATCCCGCTCTGAGGCTATCCGGGCTTTCTCGGCCTTTTCCTTCTTCAGTCGCTCCAAAATCTGAATAATGCTGTCGGGGTCTGCGAAGGTTTTTTCGATGACATCGTCGGTTGCGTACATTCCGTGCTTCCGAATGGAGGGGAGGATGTCGGATGTGACCCAGTCCTGGATCTCTTCAACCTGGGGCAACTTGGACCGCATGATGAGGCGGAAAACATCACTTTCGGGGATAATGGTGACGTTTTGGGGACGACCGAACGAATCGTTCACCCATAACAACTGACTGTTTTTACAATGATCACGCACCGCTTTTTGTGGATTCGTGTACCCCAGCACCTTCGCGACGTCAGACGCCACGAACTACGGCTCCCTGTCCGGCCTAATACCAGCCCTTACCGTACCTGCATGCTTGAAAAGGACAACTTTTGGACGAATAAGAAACCTGTTTATCGGATACAACAGTGCAACACCGGTGCACATTGACGATTTCAATGTTGTATGAAATCGATATTTTTCGAAGGAGCACTAAGGTAAGCATTGTACACCGGAAAGCTGTTTTACAATGCCGTCGGAAATGACCAACAAGCTGCACAAGGACAGTTGTTCCGTAATAGTGGTTAAGCTGACAAGCTGAGTTGAACGGTTAAAATCACTGGCCACGGTGTGTCAAAAGATAAAACGCGCAGCTGGTTCCGGTCCAGTGCCTTTTTTTGTTCGGCCTAAACAGCGAATGGTTCAACCTTCTAATTCTTTTACCTTATCGAGAGCCCATTTGACAAATTCAGAATCAAACCCTTCATTAGATTGGGCAAACTCCGCTGTTTTTTTGTAGTACTCGATGGCTTTTTCGTTATCACCACGGGCTTCATAAAGCATTGCGAAACGTTCGATACCGTCAACTTCATCGGGATAATTTTTTATTAATTCATTACAAGCATTTTCAGCTTCATCAAGTTTACCCTCATGGATAAAATCAACTACGCTATTTGAAAGTTCATTTAATGCATCGGTTTCTGCATAAAATTCTGCAATTTCTTGTAAATTATTTTTGTTTAATGCGACAGTTTCAGTATTGTGTTTATTTTCAACTCGTTGTTCATCATTACGCAAGCAACATTTTTTATATTTTTTTCCACTGCCACATGGGCAAGGTGAATTTCTTTGAATTTTTTTGGTCATTATGCATTCCTGCTATTGTAAATAACTCTAATTGTGGCCGTTTCGCTTCTGGACAGCAACCTGTTCAGCCGTTTTGAATGGAATTGCCACTAAATCTTGTTATAGTCAGAATGGATACACCTCTGCACGACCACCGTAGAAGTGTTCTATCCTTTCAATATTGTGTCTCTTTCAACTCCATTGCCGAACATCGCTTTTCAGCGGCGCGGCTTTTTGAGTCCGCTGCAAAAGCCTCGTTAGCACTATTCATTGCTGCAACACACGAATACCAGCCCCAATTCGCTGCCCCACATATTGATGAATTATATTCATCAAGGTACATCCTCTGCGTGCTGAGTGCCATTGCAACATGCGGCTAGCCCCTCCAGTAATGCGAATATCGGCCCAGACAGGATTGCCAGATCCAATGTGCAAAATTCAGGATGCCCGGGAATACTGAATGTCGAGGCAAGTGGCGCACTTTTATAAGTCAGGGAGGTCATAGCGAATATTTCATTCGTGGAACTATGTTGCGAACCAAGGGGGCGGAGATTGTGTTGAAAAACTATTTGGTCCGGAATTATGCCTGCGAGTGAGTATTTCCATCAATTGCCCTGGAAAGCGCCTCGCCGACCAGTGAATTTATGCTGACACCTCTTTTCCGGGCCTCTACGGAAACGCGCTTATGAAGTTCAGGATCAACCCGCACCATCAGCTTACCCGAATACGGCTTTTCAGGATTCTCGCCACGCTCTGCACAAAACTCGAGATAATCGTCGACTGAATCTTGAAAAGATTGTCGCAATTCGTCAACGGTTTCGCCTTCAAAGGTAATGACATCACGCAAATTGATGACTTCACCATGGAATATATTGGCGTCCTCGTCGAATACGACTTTTGCATAATAGCTTTTGTATTCCATCATATTATCCCCGATTCTAATAAGAAACGACGCACTGAACGGATAGTTGATTTGTTTGTCACTCTTTGCGGATGAGGCCGGTGAAAGACAGCTTTTACATCAGACAGAATGACTCTTACCCGCGATCCCTTCCCTTCGGATATCTCAGCTCCAAGCGCAATGAACAAACTTTCAATGTCCGACCATGAAATATCGGATCGATCTGGTTTCTCAAATATCCGTTCCAGTGTCTGCCGCTGTTTTTTATTCATAAAAGTATGATATCATTTTTTGATATCTTGTCAAGCAAAAGATGCCGGACCGAGACACATTGGGACAATTGGCATAAGTCATTGTTTTGTTTGTGCTTGATAACCGAATGAAAAAAGCAACACGGCTATGCTCCTCCAGTAATGCGAATTTCGGGCCGGACAGGATTGTCAGAATCAATGTGCAAAATTCAGGAGGCCCGGCAATACTGAATGTCGAGGCAAGCATGATGCACCTAAAAAACCTCCTTTAATCTCGTGGTTCAACATATTTCTGAAGCAGGCGTTTTCACACGGACAGGGATTTCATCATCAGGAATAAGACCAAAATCATTCTGCACATCAGATTCTCTAATTTGCCTATAGCCTGTATTGACAAAGCTCAATTAAAGATATAATATTCACATGAAAAATGCGCATAAGGAGGGCACATGAAAACTGATCTTTACAACGCCAATGCACCCAAAAAAGCTACAAACCTGAGCATCAACAGAGATCTTCTTCTTAAAGCAAGAGAATATCACATCAACCTTTCTAATGCTTTGGAAAATCGACTCATTGAAATATTGGCAGAGGCAAAACGCCGGGAATGGAAGGAAGAAAACCGAGATGCCATCGATGCATACAATCGCCGTGTTCAGGAAAGTGGCGTTTTCAGTGAAGGTCTCAGGAGATTTTAATGTCACAGTTCGATGTGTATGAAAACACGAATACGGAAACGAATCAAGCAATCCCCTATCTGGTCGATGTACAGGCAGACTTGCTCGATACTCTATCAACACGCGTGGTCGCACCTCTTATAAAAGCCTCTGTTGCGGAAAAAGCCATCAGGCATCTCAATCCCGAGTTCACGGTCAAAGAAACTCCTGTGATATTGTCCACCGCTGAATTAGCTGGAATTTCAATCCGATCATTGGGTGAAAAGGTCGGCACGCTTAAAGATCGACGCGATGAGATAATTGCGGCACTTGACTTTTTATTTACCGGCTTTTGAGTTAAAAGAAGTCGCTTCGGAAATTCAGCAGACTCAATCCTTTCGGCACGAACTCCTGATCTCCGCCAATGAACCGGTGAACCATGCCCGTTTGTCGGGATAAAAAAACCAAGAACTTTCACATGAACGTGATGCCGAGGTTCTGATACGAAAGGCGCCAATCTCTGCAGCTTTTTTTTCGAAAAAGCTAAACTCGACCCCACGCTTCTACACTGCCGGATTTTATCATTTCAAAGGTAAATGGTACCGGATGTCTTTTCTTTTGTGCTTTGGTTCAATGCATGCTTGAATTATAGTGAAGGCTTCGGCTATGCCTCGACAGTAATGCTAATAAACAGACCGGAGCACGTTGGCAGATCCAAGGTACAAATTTCTGGAGGTTCGGGAATGTTGCGTGGGGAAGTTATGTTGCACTCGTACCCCATGCCATGTCATATGCCTACTCCTGAGAAATCGCCTCCCGCACTTTGACCGCCAGATCTTTCATCAAGCACCCCGTGATGTGAAATAACATCGGCCGTATAACTTGACATGTAAAGAGCTTTAAGAACATGGTGGTTTTTGACCAATTGGGATGATAAATCACGACCGTTCATCTCCGGCATGGTCACGTCGGTTATTCGCAGGTCAAGCCTTTCAGGAAATCGTTACACCTTTTGCGGGGGCTTTGCTTTCCTTTTCCTGTCCTTCCATCCACTCAATTTCTATCTCTAAGGATTTTTTGGTTTCATCCCTCCTGCCGGCTTCTTCCTCTGCTTTAAGTTCCAGGGTGACATTTTCAGGAATTTCAAGCGACACCTGATCCTCACCCATAGATAAAACGAGTTGTCCTGAGTCGAGTTTATCGGCAATGGTTCGCAGTGCGGCGGTCACATCGCTTCGGGCCATTTTTTGCTCGCTTTTAAACAGTACCGTTTCTTTCATGAAAAATCTCCAATTCATTATTCAATCCGTAAGCGCCGGAACCGATGCTGCATTCCAATGCCGGACATCGGAAAACCCCTGACCGGTTCGGCCCGATTAAACAACCGACAAAAAAATCCGGAAAAGAAAGATGTCAGCGCCCGGCTATCCCTCCTCATCGTTCACATTTTCCATTTCATTTCTTAATACGTCATATTTTTTGATGGATATTAATCCTAATGATAACTGAACCGATTCCGGGTTGCAATGTTGCAATGGTAATGTGTGAATTGGCAGGGAAACATTTATCAGAGGGGCTTCAGTGCACCTTACGGCTATGACCCTCTATCAATGCAAATTTCAGACCGGAGGGGATTGCCAGAACAAAGGTGCAGCTTCCATGATAACCACACGTGTCCATTACTAAATAGTGATGCGCGAACCTCGGTTGTTTTTACTTAAAAAGTTTGCATGGCAATACTATGTTGTTGTATATACAAACTTTTCAGGAGAAGAAAGAACCTCGGTCAACCGGAGCACGCTACTAAAAGGTCTTTTTAATGATAAAAAAGTTTTTGCTGGCACTATCCCTGTTTGTTTTGGGACTGGAAGGCCATGCGTATGGGAATAATGCAGGAGATCACTACCCGCACATACAGCTTCATGGCCGATTTCAACTCGACGCGGCTTTCCATGACGAAGACAATACAGCCTTTGGCGACGGCCTTCGTGCCCGCCGGATACGTATGGCGATGTCAGGTGATCTGGACCCTCGCTGGTCTTTTATGCTTGACTACGATTTTGCGGAAGAAAAGCTGGGCGCCCGGTTTGTAATGCTGACCCGAAAACTGGGCGATGGTACACTCAAAATCGGACAGTTCAAGGTTCCTATGAGCCTCAGCGGCCAGGGAGGTTCGTTGAATAGCATGTTTATCGAGCGATCTTCCAACGTGAATGCCATTACGGATTTTTTCCGAATGGGAGTCGGGTATGACTGTCACTTCCGTTTTTACGGCGTGGAAACCATGATCTACTCCCGTTCCATGGGAAGTGGGGGCGATAGAGGAGACGATATGCCAATCGGTACTGCCGCGCGCATGTACGTCAACCCGGTCCGTCATGACGGCATGGTGGCGCACCTGGGCATCTCCGGTGCATGGGAAAACCGGCGGGATTATGATTTCCTACGGTTAAGCGAGCGCCCGGAAGCCTGGGTAGACAGGGAAAATATGCTCATTGATACCGGAAGAATCGAAGATGTTAATACCTCTTTCAAATCCGGAATGGAACTGGCCTTTCAGCGGGGCCCCTTACTCCTGGCAGCAGAATACCTCATGGCGGATATCCGCAGAGATGGGGCGCCTGATCTTCGCTTCGACGGGTATCACGCGGAGATCTCCTACGTGCTTACCGGCGAATCCCGCGGTTATCGCTACGGTGTTTTCGGAGGTCTTCGTCCAAAAAACAGCACCCTGGGCGCTTGGGAGGCTGCTGCCCGCTGGAGTTCCATTGATCTCAGAGACGAAGATATAGAAGGCGGGAAACAGGAAAATCTCACGCTGGGTATCAACTGGTATGCCACTGACAGTATCCGTTTCATGGCAAACGTCATTTTTGTCGATGCAACCGAAAGTCCGCCAGCCAATGGAGAAGATGATTCCCCAACGATATATCTGCTGCGTGCCCAGTACCATTTTTAAATAATTGCGGTGACTCTGCCGGCGTTGAGAAACAGAAAAATCAATGGAAGTGATAATCACCTGCAAAGACGATGCAAAAATCACCTATGCCATACTTTGCCGGAGCCGTAAAAACCGCTGATCCAGACACCTGGCTGCTCCATTTCATCCGTATTTTTGAGGTAGGTGTCCAAGATGTGGCGAAGCCCTTTTTCATATTGACCATCGCAAACAAAGGTTTCCAGTTCGTAGCGCAGCACTTGAAGCGCCTGGGTGGTCACCTCGTCGCTTACCCTTGCGACGCCCTCGTTGACCAGTTTCTGGGTGGATGGGTCTTTTTGGTAAATCTCACGATTATACATTTTTCATCCTTACTTTATATTTCCTTGTCCGCAGTGATCGGCACTGCAAGATAGTTCCACCCGTCATATCCGTCCAGTAGCCGGTAGTTGTTGTTCTCATAGCTTCCGGGAAAAAAGATGACAAGTCGCCCCGTAACCTTGGGGGCCAGCTCTTCAACAACCTCTTTGACCTTCAGAAACCCAAACAGGGCACCTACGCCCTGTATTGCCACGACAGTGTTTTCATCCGACTGGGTTTCGGCAAGGAAATGCTCAAATGTATCGACAATGTAGTCCATGTATTTGGGCATCAGGGTAAACAGCAGGTTGGGCTTCCGGAAATAGCTGTGTGCGTATTTCTGGGAGGCGAGCCATACGGCAAAAGTGTCTGTCAGATCGAAAAGCGCCCACCCGTGACCGGCCTGCCGGGTAGCAAGCTCGAACTCATCAACCCGGGCCCGGAGCCGGAGTTCTTCAGTTTCATTGTAGACGCAGAAAATGACCCGCTGGGCGGCAGCCGCATCCTCCCGCCAGGGAATCGATATGTGTTTGCTATATGATTGAATCAGTCGTTTAATCTTACTCACGGAGCCACTCCATTTCCTGGTCGGTGATGAGTTGCGGAAACATGACCTCCATGACATCGCCGATGCGCTTGAAAACGATCCACCCTTTTCTGGCGGCCTCCTCGGCAAGCTCAATGGCCTTGTAAGAGGAGCAGTCCATCAGTTTCATGTATTCGGTTTGAAACAGGGATTCACCGCGCGTACCTGAAAGATAGCCAAGCAGCAGCGCGTAAGATACGCTGCCTGGACCCGGTACAGCTCGGGTCCTGAATTTACGGGTCCGACCAGCAAGATGCCCGGACTGGGTCAGGGTGGAATTGATATTTTGCGCGGTGGATTTCAGCGTTGCCTTGCTGAATCGCCCGGGCTCTTTTTTATCAATAAACGCCTCAACTGCTTCCCGGGTGATCCTCGTATCTTCCTGGTGTTGCAGAATAAACGGGGCATTGGAACGCAATATGGGGTCCCGGGCATAGGCGCACAGGAGCGCTACAAGCGGGCGTGCAGCACGATCGCGCTGCCAGAAAAACCCCAGTGCCCGGAATAAAAGAACAGCGGGGTCGAGGGTGTACAGGTCAGTGAGGTGTCGGTAAGTCAGTTGCCGGGTTTTGCCGGATCGTTTACCCAGGCAGTTGTCCTGGTCAATGGCGTGAATATAATCCGACTTTGCCGCTCCTGGATCATTTATATAAGAAAGCAGGGCTTCCATCTCGGCAAACATCATGGTTCGGGCGGTGTGGACGCCGCCCCGCGCAAACCGGAATCCGAATTGCGTCAATTTGTCTATATTTTTATCTGTCATGTCCGTCCATGTTGATTGCGCCATTTTTTACAAGCCGTTGCAAGCCAGGGTTCTTGGATATCGCCGACATGGACATTTGCCAAAAAAGCACCATCTGCTGCCACAGAAGTGCTAATATGCTGCACCACTGGGGTTCGGAGCGCATAAAAATACGACTTATCAAAAATTTAAGTATTTTATACTATTATTAGGGGGGCATGGGTGTCAAACCTTTTCGTTTACGATGCTGGAGCGAAGAAGCTTTCCTGGAAGGGGCATATTGAAAAACGAGATGCCGAAGTGCAAAGGGTTTTATTTACCGGCTTTGTGTTGGGTATAGTGTTGGGTATTAAAAAATTGAGGAAGAAAAATGGCTCAGGAAAAACTTCCTAAGCCATTGATTTTGTTGATTGGTGACCCCAAGGGGAATCGAACCCCTGTTTCCGGCGTGAGAGGCCGGCGTCCTAACCGCTAGACGATGGGGCCACGTGGGCTGAAATCAAATCATGGGGCGTTTATAGAGGTTTGCGGCTCATTTGTCAACGGTTTTGACATTCAGGCCGGAATCAGTTTTTTTTTCCCCCGTCTGCGACCGGTTGCCAGGTAAATAAGCCACCCGATAAACGGAATGGTCGCCACGAGCCACCAAGCAATTTTTTCCCGGCCTTCTCCCGGGAACTGTTTGGCGGCTACGTCCAGGAGCGCCCACACGGTCAGCAGAAAAAACGGCAGAACAATCAGCACGACAAGCAGAATGATGAGTATGTTCATGACTTTTCCTTATAAACGGTCATAGATCCGCAGGAGGACGTTTGCATAATAGGTGCTGCGGTTGTAATATAGCAGCACGCCTTTGGCCTGTTCACGCCCGATGCCGGAGTGCCATCCATGGTGGCGCAGGTAATTGGCGATGCTGAAGATGGCATCCTCATGCTCGAACAGGTTGACCCGTCCGTTATTGATTGCACCAACGCCCAGGCTCAGGATGTTTGTCGGCATGAACTGGGCGAAACCCACCGCTCCGACATACGAGCTTTCGATTTCAAAAATATTAAAATTATCACGTTGCGCTTATTCAATCAAGTCTTTAGTTCCCGGTAGGCCCATTCCGCCCGGGCATCGGCCCGGCTGTCGTAGCGCCCCCGGGGAGATGCGCCCCTCCTCGGGGATCTGCGCGTAGAAGAAGTTTCCCGTGCTGGTTTTCATTCGGGCGCTATATCGGTATTTCGTAGCGGTTTCGGCGGTTGAACCCGGTCAGGTTGCGGTATCCGGCATTGCGAAGAATGGCGGTGGCCTGCTGAAACGCCCGGCCGACCTGCTCGGGCCGGTGGGCATCGGATCCAAAGGTGACGGGGATTTTTTTCTCAAAGCACCGGCGGAGGATCTCCGGGGCCGGGTAGACAGCGCCGGCCGGGTGGGAGAGCCCGCTAGTGTTGATTTCCACCACGAGGTCATGATACTTGATTCTGGTCAAAATTTCATCCATTTTGTCAAAAAAACGCGCTGGGGGATGGTTTCCGAATTTTTTTATCACATCAAGATGACAAATCACGTCAAAACCGCTATAATCCAATAATTTGCCGAGAAGCTCCAGGTAATGGTCATAGAATCCGGCGTTCGGAGACGATGTGCTGTTGCGGTTTTTTGAGCTGACGATGTTCTCGTCGTCCACGAAATGCACCGAGCCGCCGATGACATCGAGGGAAAAACGATCCAGGATTGCGGAGGCTTCTTCGGCATGGGCCGGGGTGTAATCCACCTCCATGCCCACCTTGACCTCGATACGGTTTTTGTATTTTTCGGCCAGGCGGCGCGCGGCATAGATGTAGAGCGGCACCGCCACGGGATCCATGGCCAGGTCCCGCCCCTGCTTGTTTAAGGTCAGGTGGTCGAGAAAGCAGATTTCTGAAAGCCCTTTGTCAATGGCGCACCCGATGTATTGTTCCATGGTGCCGTGGGCGTGGTTGCAAAGCCGGGTGTGAACGTGGTAATCAATCATTTTGTTTTTTCCGGTGCCAGCAAATTGGTGTCTGAACGATACATGGCAATAATGCCGGTTCGGCCGGCCCTTGTCAAATGGGAAAGGCGGAAACGGGCGCCTAAGCGGCCTGTAAGTGGATAGACAAATGAAAAAGCAGCCGAAAATCATATATGCCTGCCGGGAGTGCGGGCACAGGGTGCCCAAGTGGATGGGGCGCTGCCCGGAATGCGGCGAATGGGAATCTATCAGCGAAGAGGCCGTGAGACAGAACCGCGGTGGGAAATCCGGAGCGGTTGGATACCAATCGCCCGTGCCCATCGATGCTGTCTCCATCGATGGCGAAGAGCGCCTTGCCACGGGAATGGCGGAGTTCGACCGGGTACTGGGCGGCGGTATCATACCCGGCAGCCTGGTGCTGATCGGCGGGGATCCCGGCATCGGCAAGTCGACGCTGCTGATGCAGGTGCTGCACCGGCTTTCCGGGGCGGGGCGCAGGGTGCTCTACGTGTCCGGGGAGGAGTCGGTCCGGCAGCTCAAGATGCGCAGTCTCCGCCTGGCCACCCTGTCGCCCAATCTCCTGGTGGTATCGGAGATCGACGTGGAAGCCATCCTGGCGATGACCGGCTCGGAAAAACCCGACGCCCTGGTGGTCGATTCCATCCAGACCATGTACACGGCGGATGCCGCATCCGCTCCGGGCAGCATCACGCAGGTTCGGGAAGCCACCATGAAGCTCATGGCCATGGCCAAGCACTCCGGGGTGCCGGTTTTTCTTGTCGGGCATGTGACCAAGGACGGGGCCATTGCCGGACCACGCATCATGGAGCACATGGTGGACACGGTGCTGTATTTCGAGGGGGACCGCAACCATGGCTTTCGCATTCTGCGCGCGGTGAAAAACCGTTTCGGATCCACCAACGAAATCGGTGTGTTCGAGATGAAAGAGGCGGGC
>SL_3KL_010_SEDDRAFT_10005215_pt1 | contig 11697 bp, 8 predicted proteins | sample SodLakKL_010_SED_2_FD_10381 | JGI IMG/M metagenome (IMG submission 10381)
TTTTTGAACCGAATGGCTTTTCAAGACCATTCCGGTGTGATAGGAGATTTGGTTTTGGACTTGGGCCGATACAATCAGTTTGAAGAGTACAAAATGGTTAACATGACCACAACCATGCAAACCTTCATATTCGGCATCATGGACAAGGTGATGATAGAGACCGTGCAGAAAAAACTTCAGGATGGATTGTTTGAACTGATTCACTACGATGATGAAACTGTAGAAGAAATCAAGCAGCGGTTCGAAAATGCCGGCCCTTACGATTACCGGTCGATTATTGAGTACACCTCCATTTTGAAAGAACGGCTCGATGAAACCCAAATAGAGAGAGCAGATGCCACCCTGATTCTGGATGAATACAGAAATGCCGTCCGCATGATACACCTGGGGGCGCTGACCAAAAAATATATCCTGTACAAACGCGAGCACAGTGCCGCAGAAAACATTGAATTGCTGCAACAGCTCAAACAGCTAAACGAAGTGGTGATTGATGAGCACAAACGGCTCTGGCTTGCAAGAAACCGAAGCGGAGGTCTGGATCGTAGCTTGCAGATGCTGAACAATCTTGATGATCAGATTATCCGTGAATTAACCCTGATGAACAAAAATGCCATAACAAGATTTATCTCCTTACAGGGAGAAAAACTCGTTGCCGCAGCAGCTTCAATTTATATAAATTTGCAATAGTGATTTATTTCTCAAGGTCATTCTGAGCATCTAATTTTGCCCAAATACATGGCAAAATTATATTTAAAGTGACAGTCCAAAAAGTCCCTTCTCGAGAGGGGAAAAGTCCGGTTGAAAACGCGAAGCGTGATTCAACCGGGCGAGGGGTGTGTTCTTGAGGGCAAAAATCTTTGATTCAAGCCCATAAGCAAAAAAACCTATCATGGGCAGTATCCCTTGCAGGGTACAGCACAGGCACTTGCGCCAAGTTAGAGCACAAGGCCAATGGCACAAGCGGGGACGCTTGCGCCAGGTTACATTCAGGTTAGATTTTTGAATTGATTAAGATTATTTAAATCACTCTGCAAATTCACAGAAATCCATTATTTTTTTGTATATATCATTGAAGCCTGTGAAATTGGCTTCAGAAAAATTTTCAACGGTTGTACCTGAAAAACTGCGTGCTTATTCATCATGCAAAAAAAGACGGATTTTATATTCAAATACCCGCCCAACCTGCAGGAGCTGGATCTTGCAACCATGGTGAGTATGTACCGCGACCGGGGTGAACCGCGCCGGGCAGCACCGGGAAAATACCTGGCCTGCTCCATTTCACACAAACTTCTGAAGCACGCTAAATGGTGGTTTGGTCTTTATTACAGTCAGGCAGCGTGGGACAACCTGCTGACCAAATCTTCGGAGGGTTATCCGGTCACCGAAGCCGAAATGAACCTGCTTGGCCTGGTTTATACTTACAACGACGAACCTCTGCACAGGGAGTTTGTGGAAAAAAATATTCAGGTGATTCCGAAGCTGGGCTATCTGATTGTAAATGATATTCGGCAATTCGGCTTTATCCGCGAAGATGAGCACGGATATTTAACCATCACCCCTGCCGGAGAGCGTGCATTGCAGGGTGTATGCCGCAGGCTCTACGGCAAACGGTTTCAGCCCGAAATGCTCGATATTTACGAGTACGACCCAGCCTTTCTCAAGCAGAAAATTTCCGAAGAAGACAACGATCAGGCCTCGCTTTTTTAAATAACGTTAGTTCGACATAAGATCGTTGAATTTGGTAATATAAAGATGTTTTTTTTCAAAAAAGGGGCGTCATCCCGTGCTCCGACACGGGAACTCCACCTTTTGCATAAAGATGTTCTGGAACAACGTTTGGAGATTCCTGATCATGTCAGGAATGACGGCCATACTTCACAACGTCATCCCGTGCCCCGACACGGGATCTTCAGCCTTTGCATATAGATGCCCTGGAAACAAAGTTTGGAGATTCCTGGTCAAGCCAGGAATGACGAAATTGGTTATAACATTGCAACTTCACGCCCTTTTTGCATAGCCTCAGATTCATTTTCCAAATTCTTATGTCGCCCCGCGAGGGATCCACTGGGGAAACTCATTTTAAATATCACATCAGGGCAGATTACGGATGCTGAAAACTGTATATTTACCCATTCGAAATTGCAACCCGATAATCCAATTTTAAACCCCAGTTTTCGCTTTTTATGGAGCAATACCTTCAGGAATCCATCAGGCAGGCACTTACCGAAATCGGCCTGAACGAAGATCAAATCCCAGACATCCAGATCGAAAAACCGAGAGATCCTTCCCACGGTGATGCCGCCACCAATGTGGCCATGCAACTGGCCAAACCCCTCCGGAGTAATCCGAGAAAAATTGCCGAACAGCTTGTTGATGAGTTAGACCTCGATCCTGCAAGAATCAAATCAACCGAAATTGCAGGGCCCGGTTTCATCAATTTCCGGTTTGCCGAAGATTATATTTACAACGAACTGGCACAAATTATTGAAAAGGGTGATGAGTTTGGAAAAAGTGATGGTAATGCCGGCATCAAAGCTCTGGTTGAGTTTGTCAGTGCCAATCCCACCGGGCCGCTAACCGTAGGCCACGGCCGAAATGCTGTGCTGGGTGATACCGTAGCCCGCCTGCTGGAGTGGACCGGTGCCGATGTGCAGCGTGAATATTATTTCAACAATGCCGGGCGGCAGATGCGCCTGCTCGGGCAGAGTGTTCAGGCCCGTTACCTTCAGGAACTTGGCAAAGATGCTGATTTCCCCGAAGATGGCTACGAAGGCGAATATATCACCGACATCGCGAAAGATCTGGTTCAGGAATTGGGTGATTCGCTGGCGGATGAATCGGTTGAAAAACGGTTCAAAGAAAAAGCGGAAACTGCCATTTTTGAGGACATCCAGCAAACGCTGAAACGGCTGAATATCGAGATGGATTCTTTTTTCAACGAACAGACGCTGTATGATAACGGAGCCATTGATGAGACGATAAAAACCTTCCGTGAAAAGGAGATGGCTTATGATGAAGACGGAGCTGTCTGGTTCAAAACCACGAAGTTTGGAAAAGACCAGGATACGGTTTTGGTGAAAAGCACCGGCGAGCCGACCTATCGTCTGCCCGATATTGCTTACCACGCCAATAAGCTGGATCGTGGATTCAACCTCTGCCTGGATGTATTTGGCGCCGACCACATCGACACGTACCCGGATGTTGTGAACGGAATTGAGGTACTGGGCTACAACTCAGAAAAGGTTGAAGTTCTGGTCTATCAGTTCGTAACCCTTGTGAAAGATGGTAAACCATATAAAATGAGTACACGGAAAGCCAACTTCGTTACCCTCGACGAATTAATGGATGATGTGGGAGAGGACGTTACCCGGTTTTTCTTTTTGATGCGATCACCCAATACGCATCTCGAATTTGATGTTGCACGCGCAAAAGAAGCAGGCGAAAAGAATCCGGTTTTTTATCTGCAATATGCGCACGCCCGGATCCAATCGATCCTGAGAAAAGTTAGCTCAATGGCCGATTTTTCCGAACAGCCCGATCTCTCCGTGCTGACACATACATCGGAAATATCCCTCATCAAAAAGCTGCTTGATTTTCCCGATGCGGTGGCATTGGCGGCCGCCCACCGCGAACCTCACAGGCTTATTACGTATCTGAATGAGCTGGCATCCGATTTTACTTCGTTTTATCACGACTGCCGGATTATCGGCGAACCTGAAAATCTGATGCATGCACGGATGGTGCTGGCCCAGGCCACTGCCCGTGTACTGGCCAACGGGCTTACTATCCTGGGGATTTCTGCTCCGGACAGGATGTAAATCTTAATCTGATTGTTATGATCTGCCTGAAAGTAGCAAACTTTCAGAAAGCGAATACTTGCGCAAGCGTCCGCTTGTGCCTTTCGGGCTTAAATCAGCTTTGAAGTTCCCCGTTTGACCGCTCAAAGCGGTCTGACGGGTATTTGCACCAATGGGACTTGTACCTGATCAAGTATGGCTGCCTGGCGGGTATTCGCAGGAACGAAGTCGGAGCAGGTGGGATTTGGCCTCAAAAGAATTCTCTTTTTCCAAAAAATTGGCGGACTAAAACAGTTTCAACTGATGATTCTTATAATTAGCTTCAAAAAGCATCGTTCCATAGTAATAAACATCATGACATTACATCCCATTTGATGAAAACTGTATCTCACATTCTGATTATTCTGGGCATGATTCTGCTTGCCCCGTTTGCATTGCCCGCTCAGGATTCCGGCCTTTCGGATTCCGAAGAAGCCAGAGCACTCGGTTTTTTTATTGACGGTATCACCCATTTTGAAAATCAAGAGTACGAACTCGCCCTGGATAAACTGACCGCCGCACACCTGAAATTATCAGATGATCCGGGAATAAATTATGCATTGTCGGACGTATATCTTGCCACCGGTGATTTCACCAATGCCGCTTACTACGGACAAATTGCCGCCGATCTGGATCCGGAAAACAAATGGTACCATATCAAACTGGCCGAAATTTACCGGGAGTCCGGCCGCAACGAAATGGCAGTTGAAGCCCTGCAAACCGTGCTGGAACATCATCCGCGTGATATGGACGTTCTCTACTCACTGGCCGAAAATTATCTGGAATTTGGTGAACTGGAAAAATCGAATGAAGTGCTCGACAAAATTCTTGAATACCGCGGAAGTTCATTCGAAATTCATCTTCAGAAATTTCAAAATTACAATGCCCTTCAGCAAAACGATCAAGCTCTCGCCGAACTTGAAAAGATGCGGGAGATCAATCCGGGCAATCTGACCACGCTGCACACCATTAGCCAGTTTTATCTGGAGCTGGGAGATATCGAAGCAGCTGAAGAAGTTTTAATGGATGCCCGTAAACGAAATCCAGGAGATCCAAAAACACTTCTGCTTCTGGCAGAAATTTTTATCCACAATAACGACTGGGAAAAAATGGGGGATACGTTCGAGGAAATGATAGAAGATCCGCTGATCAACCCCTCTCAAAAAATGGAACTGGTCAGATTTGTGTACATGCAACAACAAGGTAATCCGGGGAATGTAGTACTGGAAAATCAAACCGAAAAACTGATCCGCGCCATTAGCGATAATGAACCTGAGTTTGGTCCGGCACAACTGATTGCTGCTGATTATTATCTTCAGCAAAACAATCTTGAGCAGGCACTCATTACCCTCGAACGGGCAACCGAAGCCACTCCGGATGAAGCCGATGCCTGGAGCCAGAGAATGCAGGTGCTGTTTTCTCTTGAGCGATATGAAGAGGTTATTGAACTCTCTGCAGATGCTGTTGAACATGCATCCGACAACGCTTTTGTTCTGTTTTTTACGGGTGCATCCTACATGCTGACCGACCAATACGAGGAAGCAGCTGAATGGCTTGAAGAGGCAACCATTGCACCATCTCGAAGAAATTTCAGGTCCGTAATTTATGGAACCCTTGGCGACGTAAAACATCAGCTGGATCACTGGGATGATGCCATGGAAGCCTACGAAATGGCCCTTCGGCTCGACAGTAACAATCACACTGCACTGAATAATTATGCCTATTATTTGTCCCTGCGGGAAGAAAGGCTGGATGAAGCTCTCGAAATGTCGGAACGGGCTGTTGCCATGGAGCCCGAAAACGCAGCCTACCTGGATACGCTTGGCTGGATATATTTTAAAATGGGCAAGTATGAACCGGCCCGGGAATACATCCAAAAATCTGTGGATACCGGAGAGGCGAGTGCCGAGGTTTATGAACATCTGGGCGATGTATTCGAAGCGCTGGGCGATATGGACAATGCCCGAATCTGGTGGGAAAAAGCTTTTGAAAAAGACCCCGAAAGAACCTATCTGCAGGATAAGATTTGATGTTTAGCCTTAAACAATATCGCACAGTACTCATTGGCATCGGTTTTTTACTGATGCTGACTGCATGCAGCACAACGGAAGAGCTGACTGCAGTTGAAGAGATGGAGCGGGCAGCCATCACTGCAGATGAGCTTGCATTATTTGTGCCGGATTATAGGGAAGAACTGCTGACTTTAAGCGGCAGTGGGCGTGCCATTGTAAGCGAGCCGGGCAACAGCGACCGGGTTACGCTCCAGTTTCAGTCGAACCGGAATGAAAGCCTCATAAACGTTCGAACCAGCGCAGGGATTGAAGGCGGTCAAATTTTTGTGGATTCAGACTCGCTGCTGATTTACAATCGTGTGGACCGATTTGCCGAAAAAGTGCCGCTGCACCAGGGAAAACTGAGCAGTGTGGGTTCCATTGCATCAGTCAATATGATAGATCTTTTCAATTTCACTCTTGAAACGGATGAAATTGAAAAAATCTATGAAGACAGTCGTTCATATGTTGCAGTTCTACATAACAGAGCGATGGTTACCATTTCAAAAAGTTCAGGATTGATTCAAGGAGTTGTGCATGCAAGTACAAATCAACAGGCTCCCTACAGCCGCATCGAGTATGAGGGCTATGCAGAAATCGAACAATTTCAATTGCCGCGACGAATTACGGTGATCAGTAGCGACGGCCGGTCCCGGGCCACTTTATTGGTGCAAAGCCTTGAAATCAACGTCACACTTCCGGAACTTGGAATTGATCTTCCGGATGATATACCCGTGTACCGTCTATGATCTATCGACTCTTCATACTGATTTTTCTGACAGGCTTATTAACAGCTGAGACTTTGGTCGGCCAGTCTTCGTACGATCATTTACGTTCTCAAATCCTTGAAAGGCAGCAATCCACCCGCTCACAAATTCAAAACCTCGACCAACAAATTGAAATTTATACGAAACGGCTTGAGGAAACTACCCTTGAATATGATGAGGTGTATCAGCAGTTTGAGGAGTTAAACCGCCTCATTGCCCTGCAGCAGGAACGGCTGAGGCAGATGAACCGGGAGCAGAGACAAATTCAGGAAGAGATAGATTTGATTGAAAACAATCTGGCCGTACTTGAAGAGCGGCTGAAGGAGCTGGTTGATCAATACAAAGAAACGCTGACCTACCTCTACAAGCATGGCAGAACCACAGAACTTGCACTGATTCTGACCTCCGCCTCTATGAATCAACTGCTTGTACGTTCCTTTTATTTATCGAGATTTAATGATCACCTTCAATCCCGGATCGACGAAATTGAAGAAACACAACAACTTTTAGAGCAATCCCGGCGGGATTTGATCGATTCCAGACAAAGAAATGAAGTTGTACTGGCCAATATTCGGGAAGAAAACCGCAATCTCGAACAGCAACAAACCCAGCAAAAACAGTTGGTAGAGGAGCTGCAGGAAGATATTAACAGCCTCGAAAACCTTCGGAACAGACATGAACAACAGCGGGAAAACCTGGAAAATACCATGGCCAACCTGATTCGGGATGAACAGCGTTTGCGGCGGGCTGAATCTGAAGGAGACGTTCCGGTCCGCAGAGAGTTTTCTATGAATGAGGAAGAGTTGATGGCCTTTGAAGAGCGTTTCAGAGAACAGCGAGGGCAGCTTCCCTGGCCGGTTGACAACGGCACCATCACCGAACGATTTGGCGTGAGGGTTAATCCGGTCCACAATACACGCACTCCCAATCTCGGAATTGATATTGCCGCACCGGCCAGCTCGTCAGTCAGTGTGGTGAGCGACGGTTATGTTTTTGGAGTTCAGCCTATGCCGGGATATGGTGATGTTATATTTGTGAATCACGGAAATTACCGAACGGCTTACGGCAATATGAGCGAAATATTTGTCAGGAGAAATCAGATATTAAGAAAGGGAGAGGTGATTGGCCTTTCTGGTGATGAAAACTCAACCCGCGGATCGGTGCTTTTCTTTTTAATTCGTGATGGCGGAGAAATGGTGGATCCCGAACAATGGCTGCAAGATCCTCAGCCGTGAGTTTTCAAAAAAGACAACCGATCTAATGAAGTTGCCGGAAAATTACCTGGCATCCCTGATGCATCGTACGGAAAGGCCAATATGTTTATTGGCTTCTCTGCGAATCATGAAATTTTCCCACGTCCAGATGTGGCGAGCCCATACATCGCTTCCTGATTGCTGTGTAGAAGACCACCAGGAAGCTACATGTCCCAAATCCCGATAGCCTTCTTCATGGGTGCGAAAACCACTGGCATACGCTGTAAAGCCAAACTCATCTCGTCCGAAGTGGTTTTCATTTGCACTCCAGCGCGGATGCACATCCGTGTCGTGTGCTCCACCCCAGGGATGGCCAACCTGTCTTGCAGCTTTCAGGGCATCGCCTACCCCCTCAAATCCAACCTGCATTTTATCGTCCACAAAATCCCTTAAGTCAGACCACTCATCACATTCCGGAATCCGCCAGCCTTCGGGGCACAAACCCCTGGGATCTCTGGTTGCGTGCCAGTTATAAAGTATTCCGTACGCATTGACCATCTCCTGATCAGAATCAATGCCTTCCACGTCCTGGTGCGGATAAATGGCATAAGCTCCTTCAGATGAAGATTCCCATTCTTCCCTATTCAGTCCGGTTATAATGGGAGTACCGTCACTGTATCGGGTGGTGCGCAGGTTTTCGGCCATCCAGATGTGTTCCCAGAGTTTTACCGTTCGATATTCGTTGCCGTCAATATCGGTTAATGGCACCGGATCATAATCATCCTCTCCGTTGCTGTCAAACAGTTTACAGGTGGACAATAACAAAACAAAAAACAACCCTGTCCACAGCAATATTTTCCATGACCTGGTTTGATTTTTCATCGCAGTGGCACATTTCTTTATAAGAAATTACGGAAAGAAAAGTTGGTGAAACATTATAATATGCTCACGAAGAGCAAAATATTTTTGATGTTGGGTAAATCGGTGAAAAATGCTATTCTGCCTTCATAAGGTTGCTTTATAATCAATATTTCATCGGTTTTTAACAGTAAAAAATTTCAACAAATTTAAATACTTCCCTTCATCATGAAATCCTCAAACAAACTTCCAAAAAAATATTATGGTATCTTATTTTCACTTTTACTGTTGATGACATTCAGCCCGGCTTTATCCTGCGAACAGCACAGTGAGGCTGCAAATTCCGATGATGATAAAGTACTGATGGCCATTTTTGCCCATCCGGATGATGAAACTCTCGTTGGCCCTATTTTGCATCAATATGCCAACCGGGGGGTGGAAGTCATACTGGTAACGGCAACCGACGGACGGCTCGGTTTTACCGATTTTTTCGGAATTGATGATGAAGAGGAGCTGGCTGCTGTGAGAAGGGAAGAGCTAATGTGCGCCGCGGATCTGCTTGGAGCTGAACTGATCCATCTGGATTACGAAGACCAGCTTGGCATCTCGGCAGGCCACAACAACCTGATTGACCAGACTCGCGGCATTCTCCAGGACCTGCACCGGATCATCGAAGAGCGAAAACCGGATGCCATTATTACTTTCGGCCCGGACGGTTTTTCCAATCATATGGATCACCGGCTGGTGGGAGCAACGGTCACACAGGCGGTTTTAAACAGGGAGTGGGAGAAAACTCCATCGCTGTTTTATGTGGGTGTTCCCGCATCGCTTCTGGATGATGAAGATGAAAAAATGTTTATGGGTGTTGATGACCGGTATCTCACTGTTCAGATGGCATTTTCTGAAGAAGAGGCCGAAACGGCGATAAATGCGGCTCTTTGCCATGAATCGCAGTTCACACCGGAATTCGTGCACGGCTGGTTCGACCGGCTGCAGGCCTGGGGAAATGTCATCTACTTCCGCCCGTTCGAAGCTCCAGGTAGCAGAACAGATGATCTTTTAGAGTACAGGAAGCAGTAAAGAATATTGCTCAGTCCCCTTTCCTCCGGTTTCTAACAATTTTGTGTTTAACGAGCTGAATCATACAACCTGCCAGAGTGTCGTGCTTTTTCGGTTCCTGGCTGAGTTGTGAACTATCAATATGAAACCGTCCAAGAAGGACGTTCAACAAGATTATTCATCATCGATACCGTCATGCCGGGCCTCGATCCGGCATCTCCTGCTTTTATTAAAGAAAGGAGATATCGCTTCGCGTTCAAAAAATGAGCGCATCGCGTACGGGATGACGCCCTTTTTGGACTGTCACAGCTTCAGACATTCAAATTCATTTTTCGCTCGTTTAACAGATACTCGAATAATTTCAAAATCCTCAATCCCGTTTAATTTTTATAAAGCAGATTTGCTCTATCTGTCCTTGCTTNGTATAACTGTGCATTCTAAATAACAGCCTTTGGTTTTCCGGCTGGAATAACGGTAACATTCAGATTTCTGAATCATGCGGAAGGGGGTGCTCATATCAGTCATGCTCATGTTTCTGCCGTTAATAACGATGGCTCAAACAACGGATATGCCGTTGGAATATGAAATGGTTTTTGTTGAAGGAGGGGGTTTTTATATGGGAGATCTGTTTTATCAGAATAATCCCGATGCTCTGCCGGTACATCCGGTATATCTGGATGATTTTTATATTGGAAAATTTCCTGTCACATTCGAAGAATATGATGCATTTGCCTCTGAGCGTGGATTTCCCCGCCCGAATGATGGTGGGCGAGGACGTGGCAGCCGGGCGGTCGTGAATGTTACCTGGGATGAAGCACTCGCATTCTGCAACTCTTTGGGCTACCGTTTGCCAACAGAACAGGAGTGGGAATATNCAGCCAGATCGGGAGGCAGNCANGAAGTATTTTCAGGAACAAATGCACGCGACAGCCTCGATTATTTTGCACATTACAGTTACAACAGCCCGCCCGCAAGCCGTCCTGTGGGAACCAAGCTACCGAACGGGCTGGGTATTTATGATATGAGCGGTAATGTTTACGAATGGATTGGTGACTGGTACATGCAATACCACAGCAATCCCCGACGGAGATATAAATTTTCACTGGAAAGAAGTGATTTTCGCGTAATCCGGGGTGGAAGTTCCATGCAGCTTCCATTTACCATCCGGACTTACTGGAGGGTTTATACATTCAGCGATACCAGAAGCCCACAAATTGGCATTCGGTGTGCTTCATCAGCTCAAAAGAAAGAAAATCAAATTACAGAAGAACCATAATTTTCTCCCAAAATCAGCGCGAAACCAAAGTAGCACTGATCACTTCATCCTGGCGGGTACGAATGCTTTCCAGAATTTCTGCAGAGGGCTCTGTGTCGATCTGAATGGTGCAGCATGCAGTCTTTTTACCGTCAAAAATCACGTTGCTGAGCTCCTGAGCATTAATGTTGGCGTGCTTCAGTTCGCTCATCACATTGGCAATGACGCCGGGTTTATCGTAATGGCGCACCACGAGCTGCCAGGGAGCATCGGTCTGTTCACATCGGTTTAGCCAGTTTCGCACACAGCCATCCTGAACATAACCTCGAACAATATCCACAGCATCAGCAGCCACGGCAAGCTGAGCCTGCTGGGTACTTGCCCCGATATGGTGGGTTACATACGCATTTTTCAATTCACGGAACCGGCTGGTAAATTCACCTTGCTTAAATTCCGGTTCATCACTAAACACATCCAGGCCGGCTTTCAGTCGACCGGCTTTAAGTTCTGCCACCAGGGCATCTTCATCCACTACTTCGGCTCGTGAGGTATTGATCAGAAAAGCTCCGTCTTTCAGTTTGGCAAGAATTTCTTTGGAGATAACTCCTCTCGTTTCCGGTTTCAAAGCGAGATGCACACTTAACACATCACACTTTTCTGCAACTTCTTCGATGCTTT
>SL_3KL_010_SEDDRAFT_10005216_pt1 | contig 11697 bp, 10 predicted proteins | sample SodLakKL_010_SED_2_FD_10381 | JGI IMG/M metagenome (IMG submission 10381)
CCTCGAGCGGCCAGCGTCCGCATGCGGACGCTTTCGCAAGCCAATGTTTTATAACGACAAAACGGCGCCGTTAACCGCAATGAAACTTTTCGCGGCCCGCCTTGCCGGTTCAGGACGCAAGGTCAGGACGCGCAGAGATCGGCGAGCAGCCGGTCGAGGAAGGCCTCGGCGGCGGCGAACTGCGCGAGGCTGACGAACTCGTCGGGCTGGTGCGCCTGGGCGATGTCGCCGGGGCCGCAGACGACGACCGAGTAGCCGCGCGCCTGGAACTGCCCGCCCTCGGTGCCGTAGCTGACGACGTGGCTGGCATTGTCGCCGGTCAGCCGCCGGACCAGTGCCTCGGCGGCGCCGCCCGCCTCGGGCGCGAGCGCCGGGGCGTGGAAGACCTGCTCCAGCGTGATGCCGGTCTCGGGGTGGACCCTCTGCATCCCCGCCTCGATGCGGTCGGCCTCGGCGCGGGCGCTGGCGATCCAGTCCCCGGGATCCTCGCCCGGCACGACGCGGAAGGTCAGGTCGAAGGCGCAGTCCTGCGCGGTGATGTTATGCGCGGTGCCGCCCGCGATCCGGCCGACATTGAGCGTCGTGAAGGGCGGATCGAAGGGTGCGGCCTCGGGCGACGGCGGGTGCGCGGCGTTCCGGGCATTGGCGCGGTTGGCCCAGTCGATCAGCTTCGCCCCCTCCATGATCGCGCTCACGCCGTAGGGCTGGCGCGAGGAATGCACCGCATGGCCGCGCACATGCACGCGGTAGCCGATCCCGCCCTTGTGGCCGGTCACCAGCCGCATCATCGACGGCTCGCCGACGATCACCGCCCGCGCGCGGGGCAGCGCGCCGACCATCGCCTCGACCAGATCCGCCACGGCCATGCAGCCGACCTCCTCGTCATAGGAGAGCGCGAGCTGCAGCGGTCGGGCCAGCGGCATGGCGGCGGCCTTGGCCATCGCGTCGATGGCGAGCGCGACGAAACCCTTCATGTCGCAGGTCCCGCGCCCGTAGAGCGCGCCGCCCTTTTCGGTCAGCCGCCAGGGATCGGTCGTCCAGGCCTGTCCGTCGACCGGGACGACGTCGCTGTGGCCCGAGAGCACCACGCCGCCGGGTACCGCCGGGCCGGTCTGGGCGAAGAGATGCGCCTTGGTGCCGCAGGGCGAGGGCACGCGCGTCGCGGCGATCCCGTGCGCGGCGAGATAGTCCGCCACCCAGTCGATCAGCGCGAGATTGCTGTCGGCGCTGACCGTCGGAAAGGCGATCAGCCGCTCGAGGATGGCGCGCGGCGGCAGGATCTGGGGGCCGGGCATGGATCACTCCGGCGACGCGGTCGGCAGGGCCCGGCGATGCGGCGTCGCGCGCAGGAACCGGGCGGATCGGTCGTCCCGGCGAAAGCCGGATTGCAACCACTGGTTTTTTTCTTGCCGGGTCGCGGGATTGTTGTAAAGGTGGCCCGAGACGCGAACCCGAAAACGGGCGCAAGACAACGATATCCCTGGGGAGGGAAGCATGCCCGACGGGGCCGCGCCCGTTCTTGACGTCAAGGACCTGAAGACCGTGTTCCGCACGCGCGCGGGCGATATCCACGCGGTCAATTCGGTCAGCTTCAGCCTGAAGCCGGGCGAGCTGCTGGGCGTCGTCGGCGAATCCGGCTCGGGCAAGTCGGTGACGATGATGTCGCTCCTCGGCCTTCTGCCCTCGCCGCCGGCGGAGGTGCGCGAGGGCGAGGTGCTGCTCGCCGGCCGCGACCTGCTGAAAGCCACGCCCGAGGGGCTGCGCAAGGTGCGCGGGCGCGAGGTGGGCTTCGTCTTCCAGGACCCGATGACCTCCCTGAACCCGGTCTTCACCGTCGGCTTCCAGATCATGGAGCCCCTGCGCAAGCACATGAAGATGGACCGCCGGCGCGCCCGCGCCCGCGCGGTCGAATTGCTGAATCTCGTCGGCATTCCCGATGCCGAGCGGCGGCTGAAGGACTTTCCGCACCAGTTCTCGGGCGGGATGCGGCAGCGGGTGATGATCGCCATCGCGCTCGCCTGCGACCCCAAGGTGCTGATCGCCGACGAGCCGACGACGGCACTCGACGTCACGATCCAGGCGCAGATCCTGGAACTGGTGAAGGAGTTGCGCCAGCGGCTGGGCATGGCGATCATCTGGATCACGCACGATCTCGGCGTGATCGCCGGCATCGCCGACCGGGTGCTGGTGATGTATGGCGGCCAGGTGGTCGAGCACGGGCCGGTGCGCGAGGTCTTCGCCAACCCGGCGCATCCCTATACCCGCGCGCTTTTGCAGACCGTGCCGAAATTGCGCGAGCCGCGCGAGGCGAAGCTCAAGGTGATCGAGGGGCAGCCGCCGATCCTCGGCGCGCATCCCTCGGCCTGCCCGTTCCGCGCCCGCTGCGAATTCGCCTTCGACCGCTGCCACCGCCAGAACCCGCCGCGGCGCGACATCGGCAAGGGCCACGACACCGCCTGTTTCTGGGATCACCGGACGGGGGCTCCGGTATGAGCGCGGATACGGGCGAGGGCCGCCGGAAGCTGGTCGAGGTGACGAACCTCAAGATGCATTTCCCGATCCTCGGCGGGCTCCTGCGCCGGCAGGTGGGCAGCGTCAAGGCCGTCGATGGCGTCAGCTTCGACATCTACGAGGGCGAGACGTTGGGCGTCGTCGGCGAGTCGGGCTGCGGGAAATCGACCTGCGGGCGCGCGGTGCTGCGGCTCTACGACATCACCGAGGGTTCGATCAGGATCGACGGGACCGAGATCGGCCGGATGAGCCAGACGCAGCTCAGAAGGCTGCGGCCGAAGATGCAGATGGTCTTCCAGGATCCGCAGGCCTGTCTCAATCCGCGCATGACGGTGGCCGCGATCATCGCCGAGCCGCTGGAGGAGCACGGCAGGCTCTCGGGCAAGGAGCGGCTGAACCGGGTCTACGAGCTCATGGACGCGGTCGGGCTCAACCGCAACTTCGCCAACCGCTACCCGCATGCCTTCTCGGGCGGGCAGCGGCAGCGGATCGGGATTGCGCGGGCGCTGGCGCTGAATCCGAAGTTCATCGTCTGCGACGAGCCGATCGCAGCGCTCGACGTCTCGATCCAGGCGCAGGTCGTCAACCTGCTGGAGGAACTGCAGGACCGTTTCGGGCTGACCTACATGTTCATCAGCCACGACCTGAGCATGGTGCGTCACATCGCCGACCGGGTGGCGGTGATGTATCTGGGCAAGATCGTCGAGCTCGCCCCGCGCGACGGGCTCTACGAAAAGCCGCTGCACCCCTATACCGAGGCGCTGATGTCCGCCGTGCCCGAGCCCGACCCGGACATCGAGGCGCGCGTCGAGCGGATCATCCTGACCGGCGACGTGCCCTCGCCCTCGAACCCGCCGGAGGGCTGCAACTTCTGCACCCGCTGCCCGAAGGTGATGGACATCTGCCACCGGATCGACCCCGAATTCCGCGAGGTCGCGCCGGGGCGTTTCGTGGCCTGCCACCTGCATGACGCCACGCAGCCGCAGTCAAGAACGCGCACCGGTCAAACCGGCGCCACGACGAGGTCCGAGCATATCCAACAAGGAGAGGATGCATGACACGCAGAACGAAACTGATGGGCGCGGTCGCGGCCCTGGCGCTTGTGCCGGGACTGGCGCTCGCCCAGGAGCGCGAGCGCGGCTCGAGCGGCCATCTCAACATCATCTACTGGCAGGCCGTCTCGACGATGAACGTCTTCCTGTCGGGCGGCACCAAGGAAATGAACGCCGCCTCGATCGTGCTCGAGCCGCTGGCGCGGTTCAACGAGAAGGGCGAACTCACGCCCTGGCTCGTGGACGAACTGCCGACGCTGGAAAACGGCGGCGTCAGCGAGGATCTCAAGTCGATCACCTGGGTCCTGACCGAGGGGCTGCTCTGGTCCGACGGGACCGCGGTCACCGCCGAGGACGTGGTCTTCACCTATGAATACTGCACCCATCCCGAGGGCGGCTGTGCCTACCGCGACCGCTTCGCCGGGATCGAGAGCGTCGAGGCGCTGGACGACCGCACCGTCCGCGTCACCTTCGAGGATGCGACCCCCAACCCCTACCAGCCCTTCGTCGGCGCCGGTTCGCCGATCATCCAGAAGGCGCAGTTCGAGAACTGCCTCGGCGCGCGGGCGCCGGAATGCACCGAGCAGAACTTCGCCCCGATCGGCACCGGCCCCTACCGGGTGGCGAATTTCCGGCCCAATGACGTCGTCGAATACGTCATGAACGAGAACTACCGGGTGCCGACCCAGCCCTATTTCGCCTCGATCACCTGGGCCGGTGGCGGCGACGCCACGGGTGCCGCGCGCGCGGTCTTCCAGACCGGCGAGATGGACTATGCCTGGAACCTGCAGCTCGCGCCCGAGGTCATCGCGCAGATGGAGGCCGGCGGCCGCGGCAGGCTCCTCGTCGATTTCGGCCCGCTGATGGAGCGGATCGAGATCAACTTCACCGATCCCTCGCCCAGCCTGCCGGAGGGCGAGCGCGCGACACGTCAGCACCCGCACCCGATCCTCAGCGACATCCGCGTGCGCGAGGCGCTCTCCCGCGCCATCGACCGCGAGCTTCTGACCGAGATCGGCTTCGGACCGATGGGCCGGCCGACCTGCAACTTCATCGTCGCCCCGCCCGCCGTGGCCTCGACCAACAACGACGACTGCCTCGTGCAGGACATCGACCGCGCCAACGAGCTGCTCGACGAGGCCGGCTGGGAGCGTGGCGCCGACGGCATCCGCACCAAGGACGGGCGCCGGCTGGAGCTTCTCTTCCAGACCTCGACCAACCCGGTGCGGCAGGATTTCCAGGCGCTGATCCAGCAGTGGTGGCGCGAGATCGGCATCGACACGCGCCTGCGCAACATCGATGCGGGCGTCTTCTTCGGATCGGACCCGGCGAGCCCGGACACGTACCTCAAGTTCTACGCCGACGTGCAGATGTACGCCTCGCTCTTCGAGGGCACCGACCCGACCCCGCATCTGGAGCAGCGCCGCTGCGGACGCGAGCCGCAGCCCGCGACGCAGTGGCAGGGGCAGAACATCAACCGCTACTGCAACGAGGAGTATGACGCGCTCTGGGCCGAACTGAACCGCGAGCCCGAACCGGCGCGCCGCAACGAGCTGGTGATCCAGCTCAACGACATGTTCGTGCAGGACTACGCGCATCTGCCGCTGGTCGCCCGCGGCCGCGTCTCGGCCGCGTCGAACACGCTCGGCGGCATCGTGCTCAACGTCTGGGATTCCGAGCACTGGAACCAGGCCGAGTGGTACCGGATCGAGAACTGATCCACAGTTGATCACCCGCCCCGGCCAGCCGGGGCGGGCTTTTTCCTCGACCACCGCCCGACCCGCGGGGCCAGACGATGTTCACCTATACGCTCCGGCGCCTTGCCTTCGCCGTCCCGACCGTGCTGGTCATCAGCCTGGTCGTCTTCCTGATGCTCGACATGGCGCCGGGCGACCCGACCGCCGACCTGCCGCTGACCATCCCGCCCGAGGTGCGCGAGCAGATCCGCGCCGCGCTCGGCCTCGGCGAGCCGGTGATCGTGCGTTATTTCAAGTGGCTGCAGATGATGGCGATTACCGAACCGCTGCACATGATCGCNGNCGCCACCGGCTGGGACATCGCCCCCGACGGGCCCCGCATCCTGTCTTGGCAGACCCGTTCGCCGGTCGGCGACATCATCATCCAGCGCATCCCGCAGACGCTGTGGGTGGTGGGGCTGGGCTATCTCTTCGGCATCCTGATCGCGGTGCCGATCGGGGTGATCTCGGCCTACAGGCAGTATTCCTGGTTCGACCAGATCGGCACCTTCGTCTCGATGGTCGGCTTCTCGGTGCCGACCTTCTTCACCGGCGTCGTCTTCATCCTCGTCTTCTCGGTCTGGCTGGGCTGGTTCCCGTCGATGTACGACACCACGCTGCGCGTGACCGACTGGGACAGCTTCGTGCGCCAGGTGCGCCAGATCGTCATGCCGGTCGCGGTGCTGGCGCTCTTCAACGCCAGCCAGATCAGCCGCTTCATGCGCGCCTCGATGCTCGACAACCTCAACCAGGACTACGTCCGAACCGCCCGCGCCAAGGGCCTGCGCGAACAGACCGTGGTGCTGGTCCATGTCCTGCGCAACTCGATGATCCCCGTGGTCACCGTCATCGCCATCGGCATCCCCACGGTCTTCACCGGCGCCATCATCACCGAGCAGATCTTCCGCGTGAACGGGCTCGGCGACGCGCTGATCCGCGCGATCTACGTGAGCGACTGGCCGATGGTGCAGACGATCACCTTCATCTTCGCCATCCTGATCGTCCTCTTCAACCTGATCGCCGACGTGCTCTACGGCATCCTCGACCCGAGGATCCGCTATGACTGAAACATCGATGCCGCCCCCCGCCGCGCCGCCGCCACAGTCCGCGCCGCCGCCGAGCGCCCCGCCACCCGCGGCCGAGGACATCCACGACCTGCGCCCGCCGCGCAACCAGTGGTGGGACGTCTGGGACCAGTTCAAGACCCACAAGGGGGCGATGGCCGGGATGATCGTCTTCGTCTCGATCATCCTCTTCGTCGCCGTCGGGCCGTGGATCTGGCAGGTCGATCCGGGGCTGATCGACATCCGCTCGCGCAACCAGGGGTCGAGCTGGGCGCATCCGATGGGAACCGACCAGCTGGGCCGCGACCTGCTCGCGCGGATGATGTATGGCGGCCGGGTCTCGGTCGCGGTGGGGCTGACGGCGATGCTGCTCGGGCTGCTCCTCGGCACGCTGATCGGGGTGCTGGCCGGCTATTTCCGCCTGCTCGATGCGCCGCTCATGCGCACCACCGACCTCTTTCTCGCCCTGCCGCTGCTGCCGCTCCTGCTGATCCTCGTCGCGCTCTTCCGCGACGTGCTCGAGGGCACCTTCGGCCAGGCGATGGGGGTCTTCACCCTGATCGTCGTCGCCATCGCGGTGACCAGCTGGATGCAGACCGCCCGGATCGTGCGCGGCGACGTGCTCGCCCTGAAGGAGCGCGAATTCGTCCTCGCCGCGCGCTCGATCGGCACGCCGTCGCGGCGGATCAACACCCGCCACATCCTGCCCAACGTGATGTCGCCGATCATGGTCTCGGCGACGCTCGGCATCGCCTCGGCGATCATCACCGAATCGGCGCTCTCCTTCCTCGGGCTGGGCTTCCCGCCCGACTTCCCGACCTGGGGCCGGATCCTCTATGACGGGCGCGACTGGATCGAGCAGTATCCCGCCCGCGTCGTCTGGCCGGGCGTCTTCATCTCGCTCACCGTCTTGAGCGTGAATTTCATCGGCGACGGGCTGCGCGACGCGCTCGACCCCCGCATCCGCGGCCGCTGAGCGCGCGACGGCCGGTCGCGGCGCTGGATGCGGGGGCGAAGCCGCCGCGGCGCGAGGCCCCCTCGACGGGGGCCGAGCGCCGCCCCCGCCCGTCGGGCCAGAGGTTTCGTTGCGGTTAACGGCGCCCGTTCCACAAGCGATATCAGAGACTTGCCGGAGCGTGCAAATTTGCACGCCGCCATGTTGCGGCCTACCGGCCCTGCGCCAGCCGCTCGATCAGGTCGCGGAACTGCGGCACCTGGTAGCCGTAGCGCGCCCCCGCCGCGACCAGCTCCTCGGTCGGCCGGGTCCCGGCGAGGGCCAGCGCCCAGACGATCGAGGACCGGTTGCCCGAGGCGCAGTAGGCCAGCACCTTGCCGCCCATATCGATCGCCGCCTTCTGCGCCTCGACATTCTCCATGCTCAGCCCGCCGCCGACCACCGGGTTGACCACCAGCCGCAGCCCCGCCGCCTCGATCGCCGGGCGCAGCGCCTCGGCATGCAGATCCGGCGGGATCTCGCCATCGGGCCGGTTGCAGATCACCGTGTCGAAACCCGCCGCCACGATCGCCGGGATGTCCTCGGGCGTGATCTGCGGCGCGACCGCGTAGTCCGCGCTCAGGGGGCGTATGTCCATCGCGTCCGGTCCTTCTCTTGCTCCGCCGCGCCCGGCCGGCGCCGACCCGCGTCACGGGCGAACATAGCTGCAGTCCGCGCGCCGCGAAAGCCCGGCCGGCGCGGAACACCGTCCTCGCGGCACGGTGTCCCCGGGCGGGCGCCGGCCTCCGCGCTGGACGGAACTTTCAACGAACTCTTGACATGGGTCATGGTCTCGACCGTAGACTGTCGCCACCGGTGCCATCCGAGTGCAACAGGAGAGCGACATGACCGAGATCCCGCAGGCTGAACTCGATCGGCGCAAGGCGCAGCTCGTCGCGCGCCTGGCCGAACTCGATACGCGCCTTCAGGGGATCGAGCGCGAGCTTCTGTCGCATCAGGCCAAGGACTGGGAGGAACTCGCCACCGAGCGCGAGCATGACGAGGTGCTGACCTCGATGGGTGACGAGGGCAAGCAGGAGATCCGCATGATCCATGCCGCATTCCAGCGCCTGGCCGAGGGCGAGTACGGTTTCTGCACCAAGTGCGGCGAGCGGATCGCCGATGCGCGGCTCGACCTTCTGCCGGCGACCCCGTTCTGCAGCAACTGCGCGCCCTGACGGCTCACGCGAAGGCGATGCCGAGGATCACCAGCATCAGCCCGATCACCGAACCGAAGAGCGCGACCAGGTTCAGCAGGACGCCGCGACGCAGCCGTTCGCGCAGCGTGGCCTCGTCGAGCCCGGCCCTGCGCAGGCGCAGCGCGTAGACGCCCGAGGCCACCAGCCCCGCGACGCCGATCAGCGTCACCGCCACCCCGATCCAGATCAGCCAGTCGCCCATCGCGCCCTTCCTTCCGTTGCGCCCCTCTCTAGCCGGTCGCAGCGGCGAGGTGAAGCCGTCCGCATCTACCCGACCTGCAGAAGCCGGATCGCGCGGTCCTGCTCCATCAGCCACAGAAGCGTCCGCGCCGCCTGCCCGCGCGGGCCGGCAAGCTCGGGGTCGTCGTTCAGAAGCCGGCGGGCATCACTCTGCGCTACCTCCATCAGCCCGGCCTGGCGCTCGAGATCGGCGAGGCGGAACCGCGGCAGGCCGGATTGCGCCGTGCCGATCATGTCGCCCGCGCCGCGCATCGCCATGTCCTCCTCGGCGATGCGGAAGCCGTCCTCGGTCTCGCGCATCAGCTTCAGCCGCCGCGCCGCCGCCTCGCCCAGGGGCGGGTCGTAGAGCAGAAGGCAGGTCGAGGCGCCGCTGCCCCGCCCCACCCGGCCGCGCAGCTGGTGCAGCTGCGCCAGCCCGAAGCTCTCGGCGCGCTCGATGATCATGATCGTCGCGTTCGGCACGTCGACGCCCACCTCGATCACCGTCGTCGCGACTAGCACCCGCGTGCGCCCGGCGACGAAATCGGCCATCGCGGCGTCCTTCTCGGCGGGCGGCAACTGACCGTGGACGAGGCCGACCTTGCCTTCGCCCAAAGCCGCGCGCAGGGCCTCGAAGCGCGACTGCGCGGCGGTCAGCGTCACGGTCTCGGATTCCTCCACGAGCGGGCAGACCCAGTAGGCCTGCCGCCCCTCGGCGACGGCACGGGCGAGATGCGCCACCACCTCGTCCATCCGGTCGGTCGGCGCGAGCGAGGTGACGACCGGCTGCCGCCCCGGCGGCTTCTCGTCCAGAAGCGAGAGGTCCATGTCGCCGTACTGCGCCAGCGCCAGGCTGCGCGGGATCGGCGTCGCGGTCATCACCAGGACGTCGGGGCGGTAGCCCTTCTCGCCCAGCGCCATGCGCTGCGCGACGCCGAACCGGTGCTGCTCGTCGATCACGGCGAGCCGGAGGTCGGCGAATTCGACGTCGCGCTGGAACACCGCATGCGTGCCGATCAGGATGTCGATGAAGCCCGAGGCCAGGTCGGCAAGCTTCTTCGCCCGCTCGCGCCCCTTGTCGCGGCCGGTCAGCAAAGCGACCCGCACCCCTGCCGCGGCCGCCATCGGCGCGATGCCCTCGGCATGCTGGCGGGCGAGGATCTCGGTCGGTGCCATCAGCACGCCCTGCCCGCCGCCCTCGACCGCGGTCAGCAGCGCGGCCATCGCCACCAGCGTCTTGCCCGAGCCGACATCGCCCTGCAGGAGCCGGTTCATCCGCGCCGACGCTTCCATGTCGGCAGTGATCTCGGCGATGGCGCGGCGCTGCGCGGCGGTCGGCGCGTAGGGCAGCGCGGCGAGCACCTTGCCGACCAGCCGCCCGTCGCCGCGCGTGGCGATGCCGGGCTTGCGCCGTGCGCGGGCGCGGGCGAGCGCGAGGGTCAGCTGGTGCGCCAGCAATTCGTCATAGGCCAGCCGCTCGCGCGCCGGGGCGGCGGGGGACAGGTCCGCCGCGCCCTTCGGCGCATGCGCCCGGTCCAGCGCCTCCGCCCAGCCGGGCCAGCCGCGCCGTTCCCTCAGCGTCGGATCGATCCATTCCGGCAGGTCGGGCCGCCGGGCGAGCGCGCCCGCGACCGCCTTCTGCACCTGGCGCTGGGTCACCCCGGCGGTCAGCGGGTAGACCGGTTCGTGGTCCGGCAGGCTGCCGGCCGCCTCCGGGCGCAGGATGTGGTCGGGATGGACCATCTGCGCGACGCCGTCGAACAGCTCGACCCTGCCCGAGACGATCCGCCGCTGGCCCGACGGCAGCTGCTTCTGCAGCCAGTCGGCGCGCGGGTGGAAGAAGACGAGCTGGAACTCGGCCCGCGTGTCGCGCACCAGTACGCGGTAGGGCCGGCCCTTCTGGCGCGCGGGCAGGTGGTTGCCGATCTCGACCTCGACGGTGACCGTGGCGGGCGGCGTCACCTCGCGGATCGAGCTCCGCAGCCGGCGGTCGATGCCGGAATGGGGCAGCAGGAACAGAAGGTCGCGCGGCTTCTCGACCCCGAGCCCGGCGAGCAGTTGCGCGGTCTTCGGCCCGACGCCCTCGAGCCCTTCGAGCGTGCCGAAGAGCGGAAAGAGGACTTCGGGGCGGCCGCTCATGCGCCGATCAGGTCGAGCCAGGCGTCCTCGTCGATCACCGTGACCCCCAGCGCCTCGGCCTTGCCGGCCTTCGACCCCGCCCCCTCGCCCGCGACCAGGAGGTCGGTCCTGGCCGAGACCGACCCCGCGACCTTCGCCCCCAGCGCCTCGGCCCGCGCCTTGGCCTCGGCCCGCGTCATCCGCGTCAGCGTGCCGGTGAAGACCAGGGTCTTGCCGGCGATCGCGCTGTCGGCGACCCGCGGCGCCTCGGCGTCCTCGATCTCCAGATGAGCGGCGAGTTCGTCGATGGCACGGCGCTCGGCCTCGTTGGCGAAGGCGTCGATCAGCGATTGCGCCATCACCGGGCCGACGCCGTTGATCGCGGTCAGCTCCGCCATCGCCTCCTCGGCCGGGCCGGTCAGGCAGGTCTCGAAGGCCCGCCAGCTGCCGAAATGGCGCGCGAGAAGCTGCGCCGCCGTCTCGCCCACGTGCCGGATGCCGAGGGCGAAGATCATCCGGTGCAGCGGGATGCGACGGCGTTCGTCGATGGCGCGGAAGAGGTTGCGCGCCGAGGTCTCGCCCCAGCCCATGCGGTTCTTCAGCCTGGTGAGGTTGGCGCCGTCGCGTTCCTCCAGCGTGAAGATGTCGGCGGGGGTGCGGACGGGTAGCTGGTCGTCGTTGTGGAAGGCCTCGATCTGCTTCGCGCCCAGACCTTCGATGTCGAAGGCGCCCCGCGAGACGAAATGCTTGAGCCGCTCGACCGCCTGCGCCGGGCAGATCAACCCGCCGGTGCAGCGGCGCACC
>SL_3KL_010_SEDDRAFT_10005217_pt1 | contig 11696 bp, 11 predicted proteins | sample SodLakKL_010_SED_2_FD_10381 | JGI IMG/M metagenome (IMG submission 10381)
TTGAAGAAGAGTGGATTGATGATGGGTATAATACCTGGACTCAGCCGACAGCGCTTCATATTGATATGTTTATTGACGGCACAAAAGAAGGTGAATTAATATTTTCCGCAAGCTACCAGACTGACGGTGAACCCCAGAGTGTTTCAATCGATCTCTTTCTGAATCCGATTCACCTTGACCTTTCATTCGGTGATTCCGGAAGCCAGTTTTCTGTTGCGGGAAGCCTCAAGCTTCACGATCTCACCATTTTGTCGGCTGACCTGAATTTAGACTATATCTTAGTGGAAGATGATTATGGTTGGGAATACGAGGAAATTACTTTCGTTCAGGGATTCGTACATTACGGACCGATCAAAGTTCAGGGCAGTATGAACATAGCGGAACTGGATGCACTTGAACATCCTGCTGTTGCTGATGATATCAACCCTCATGTTGACCTTACTCTTTATTCATTTCCTGACGGTAGAAAGATGGCTGACATAGTTGCAAAAGACGATCCCGCATCAGGAGAGCCCGTGCCTTACCTTATCTTCCCCGACGGTTCAGAGGAGCCTGCATTACAATATATCATGCCTATACTTGAGGATTTTCAGCAGCAGCTCACCGATCTTACGGGTGAGCCGGAATTAAGATAATTACAATATATTTCTATTATTTCTTCGCTTTTATATCCGGAGGCCTGCGAATTTCGCAGGCCTTCGTTTTTTAGCGATCTTATAATGACAGGAATCTCCTTTCTTCCTGTGTAAGGTTAAATTAATATTAATAAGTAAATATTTATATATTGCAGGAAAATAATAATAAGGTATTTCAACATATGGAACCTTAATACTTGTTTATATCATTTTGTCCGCCAAAGGCTGATGAGGGCTTTACTTGTTACTAAGAGGCCGTGTGCAAAACTCATATTTGAAGTTATTCGCAAATCTTTAATTAAAATTATTTTCAAAAACAGGAGGGGGTTAAAAATTTTGAATTGCAATAAACGTTTTTATAAGATGATTTTTGTATTTTGCGTTACCGTTCAGCAACATAAAATTTGAAAATATGGAAAATATAGTAGTTATTGCCCATGATGCAAAAAAGTCCGAAATGGTAAGGTTTTTACAGGAGAGGAAAGAGTGGCTTCTGGGCGTGAACCTTATAGCTACGGGACGCACTGCTGAGTTTATTGAAAATGAGGGGATAGAGGTCCGCCACCTAAGTCCCGGCACATCGGGGGGTTATAATGAGATTACCCAGATGATAAAAAAAGGGAAAGTGGATATTGTGATTTTTTTGCGGGATCCAATGGTAAATCAGCCCCATCATGAGGATATCCGCAAATTGCTGGAAGAGTGTAATATCAGCAATATCCCGCTTGCAACAAATTATGCAAGTGCAGAATTACTAATCCTTGGTTTGATCAAAAAACAGGCTGCAGAAAGATTGAAAAGCAAAGAGTGATAAGTTAGAATCGCACTATTTGACTTTCCGTTCATTTTAACCTTTTAAAACCCGCCTTTTTTCTCAGGTGGCCTCATCCTTACAGGGTTTCGCCCAAATATATATATTGTTTCAAATATTTGACTTAAATTTATAATCTGTTTTTTTAATATTATTGAACTAAATTTTTCATTAATTATATAACCTTAGATGTCAAAAAAAATAGCAGTTATTGGCGCAGGGTTTTCCGGTCTGGCTGCAGCAGTTAAACTTGCTCATCTCGGCTACGAAGTAAAGGTTTTTGAAAAAAATAGTATTCCCGGAGGCAGGGCACGCAAATATGAAGAGAATGGATTTTTATTCGATATGGGACCGAGCTGGTATTGGCTTCCGGATGTTTACGAGCATTTCTTCAACCAGTTTGGTAAAACCGCATCAGATTATTATGAGCTGAAGCGTCTTGATCCCTCATACCGCCTTTTCTACAGCAGTGAAGAGGTGGTTGATATGCCCGCAGGCAAAGAAAATGTAATAAAACTCTTTGAGTCGTTAGAAAAAGGGGCAGGCAAAAAACTCGAAAAGTTCCTGAATGAAGCGGAATACAAATATAAAGTTGGAATGAACGATCTTGTTTACAAGCCTGCACGCTCACTTTTTGAATTCATTAACTGGCCTGTAATCAAAGGGTTTTTCCGGCTTCAGATCCTTAGTTCATATTACAGGTATGCAAGAAATAATTTTTCGGATCCGCGTTTATTCCCCGTTCTTGAATTTCCGGTAATTTTTCTGGGTTCAACTCCCAAACGTACCCCTGCTATGTACAGCCTGATGAATTATGCCGACATGGTGCTCGGAACATGGTATCCGATGGGAGGGTTTTTCAGGGTAATTGAAGGAATGGCGCGCCTTGCTGCAGATATGGGTGTTGAGTTTATTTATGATTCACCTGTTCAGGAAATAAAGGTAGATAATGGAAAAGCTACAGGTGTTGTTATAAATGAAAAGTTTTATCCTGCCGGCTATATTATAGGTTCAGCAGATTACCACCATACCGAACAAAATCTTTTATTACCCGAATACAGGCATTATTCAAACAAATACTGGGATTCAAGGGAAATGTCTCCTTCTTCACTCATCTTCTATCTGGGGATAAATAAAAAATTAAAAAGGCTTAGCCACAACAACCTGTTTTTCGATGAAGATTTTCCTGCCCATACTGCAGAAATATTCGAAACACCCAGATGGCCAGGCAAACCTTTGATTTATATCTCCGCCACATCAAAGACCGATCCTGATGTTGCTCCTGAAGGGATGGATAATCTTATGGTTTTGATACCTGTGGCATCAGGACTTGAAGATAATCAGGAAATACGTGAGAAATATTTCAGGCTGGTCGTTGAAAGAATGGAACATATTCTTGGAGAGCCTGTTGCTGACCATATTATTTTCAAGAGATCTTATGCGCATAACGATTTTATTTCAGATTACAATGCCTACAAGGGCAATGCGTTCGGGCTCGGGAATACACTTATGCAAACAGCAATTTTAAAACCACGGATGCATTCTCCCAGGGTAAGGAATCTTGTTTTTGCCGGACAGCTAACTACACCCGGCCCGGGTGTCCCGCCCGCAATTATTTCGGGTCAGGTTGCAGCATTGGAAGTTCACAAAATGGCAGGTAACAAATGAAAGAGCTTTTTGACAAAATATCCTTTAAGACAAGTAAAATGTTAACAAGGGAGTACAGCACCTCTTTTTCCTTTGCTATAAGAATGTTTCATAAACGTTTTCGTGACCCTGTTTACGGAATTTACGGGTTTGTCAGGCTAAGCGACGAGGTAGTGGATACATTTCACGATTATGAGAAGACAAAATTGCTTGAATCACTTAAAAGTGAAACATATGAGGCAATAGAAAAAGGGATAAGCCTGAATCCCCTGCTAAACAGTTTCCAGTCAGTTGTAAACAAATACGGAATAGAAAGAGAGCTTATCGAAATCTTTTTCCGGAGCATGGAGATGGATTTGTATAAAAAAGAATACGATCCGCATGATTATGAGCAGTACATTGTGGGATCGGCTGAAGTTGTCGGCCTGATGTGTCTTCGTGTGATAACAGAAGGGGATAATGAAAAGTACCAGCAGCTTAAACCTTATGCCCGTCATCTTGGATCAGCCCTGCAGAAAATTAATTTTTTGAGGGATATTAATGTCGATTACAGTATGGGAAGGGTTTATTTCCCTGGTATTAACATCAATACCTTTACAACAGAAAGTAAAAGGATAATTGAAAAGGATATTGAAGATGATATGCAAAAGGGGTATGCCGGGATGTGTCAATTGCCCCGAAGTGCTGAAATGGGAATATACCTGGCTTACAAGTATTTCTCTGTTTTGCTTGAGAAGATAAAAAAGACGCCTCCGGAGAGGCTTTTTAAAGAGAGGATCCGTATTTCAAATGCCCGTAAATACTGGATACTTTTACTGGCAGTTGCGGGTGTGAGGCAACAATAAGAATTTCTTTGATAAAAATAACAGATTATGACCTGGTACCTTGCAGTTTTAATTATTTTGGTTTTAACCGCGTTTATGGAGTTTGTTGCATGGTTCACCCACAAATATGTAATGCACGGATTTTTGTGGATACTTCACAGGGATCATCATATAAGGGATGGCCGCAAAGTAGAATGGAATGATCTTTTTGCCCTTATTTTTGCTGTTCCAAGTATTTTGCTGATATATTTCGGTACACGTGGCGGTGTTTTGGATTTCCGTTTTTTTATGGGGGTTGGTATTTTTATCTATGGGTTGCTATACTTCCTTTTTCATGATGTGCTGGTTCATGAACGGATAAAATTGTTCGGAAGTGTAAGGAGTAAATATCTTAAGGCAACGGTAAGGGCACATATGGATCATCACAAACCCAGGGTGCAGCACAATTACGGTTTCCTTGTTGCACCAATGAAGTATTACAGGGAAGAATTTTCAAAAAGGAAGGATGTTGCCAATTGATCAATAAATATAAATAGTGGTTTAAATAAATATTTGATCCCATGTATACATATCTCCTTGTCAATTTTTTCAGTATCATTATCCCGCTTGTGGTAAGTTTTGAGAGAAAATGGCTGCACTTTGCAGGGAAATGGAGACACATCATTCCTTCGCTTGCCCTGCCCGCAGCATTTTTCATTTTATGGGACATACTTTACACATACCTGGGTGTCTGGGGTTTCAATCCGCGCTATCTTACCGGTATTGAGATTATCAACCTTCCACTTGAGGAATGGTTGTTTTTCATATGCATCCCTTATGCATGCCTCTTCACCTATGATGCACTGAAATATCTGGTGAAAAAAGATTATTTTGCTCCTGCTGTGCCCGTTATTTCCCCTGTTCTTATATTTGTTTTCCTGCTGGTAGCAGTGTTCAACATTGAAAAGATATACACATCGGTTACCTTTGCACTAACAGGTATTTTCATCCTTCTTCACCAGTACGTTTTCCGTTCTGCTTATCTGGGAAGGTTTTATTTCATGTTCCTGATTATCTTATTTCCTTTCCTTATTGTAAACGGCATACTTACCGGATCTTTCATTGAAGAGCAGGTTGTATGGTATGATGACACCCAGAATCTGTCTATAAGAATATTCACCATTCCTGTTGAGGATTCGGTTTACGCACTTTTGCTTTTACTTGGCAATGTCACCATATTTGAATATCTGCAGGGAAGAACTGCCAATAAACGTTAGCCCTTCCTGATGTATCGGGTAGTCCGGTTTTAGCGATTTTTCAATGATGGTTCTTTTGTTTAGCAGTCCTCTGATTGTATTTTCCGCAATTGAAAATTTTGTATTTTTTCCTGTTTTTCAGCATTGTTTAATTTTTAGTTAATCACCGTATATTTTTTTTTATTAAATTGCCGGCTATTAATAACCAAAACCAACAAAGATGAGTTTTTTCAAAAATTTAGCAGCAGTCCTGCTGCTTGTTATTCCTTTGACCCTACAGGCCCAGCATGTTGAGCCTGTCGATTTGGAAATGGTCAATAAAATAAAAAATGAAGCATTGTACAATTCTCAGATCAGAGATCTCTCCTTTTATCTGACCGATGTTATCGGCCCCAGGCTTTCGGGATCAACCGGATTGCAAAATGCTTATGAATGGACGAGTTCCCAAATGATGGAGTGGGGACTTGAGAATGTGGAAGTTGTTCCGTGGGGGGACTTCGGACGTGGATGGGATAATGAAAAGTTTTATATAGCAATGACAGAGCCTTATTATCAGCATCTTATAGGTGTGCCCCAGGCATGGACAAGGGGGACTGACGGCTTTATAAGTACTGAACCGGTTCTGGTGGATATCAGCAGGGAAGAAGATATAGAGCAATACCGCGGCAAACTGGAAGGGAAGGTTGTGGTGACTCCCGTTGCACGCGAACCTGAAATGGAAGAAAGATCGTATGTCCAGCGGCTGGATGAAGAGGATTTGAAGGAGTTGCAAATACTTCCTGAAGTACGTTCTCCCCTCTACGGACACGGGCCTTCCAGGGATAATACGGAGATACTGAGACAAAGAGCGTTGAGGCAAAAGGTAAACGATTTCTTTGAAGAAGAAGGTGTGGCAGCAGTCCTCGGTTCCGGGGGAACATTCGGCACTGTCAGGGCACACGGGAGAGGATACTCAATGGATTCTGAGCCCGGATTACCCCAGATATCGCTAACTTTTGAACATTACGGAAGGATCGTCAGGCTTCTAGAGGAAGGGATTGATGTGGGACTCGAACTGGAAGTGCGTAACCGTTTTCTTGAGGAAGATACCAAAGGATATAACGTGATAGGCGAGATACGCGGCACTGATCGCAATTTAAGGGATGAGGTCGTAATGATTGGCGGTCACCTGGATTCCTGGCACGGAGGCACAGGCGGCAATGATAACGCTGCGGGTGTTGTTCTTATGATGGAAGTTATGCGGATACTTAAAGAACTTGAGATTGAACCCCGCCGAACTATCAGGATAGCATTGTGGGGAGCCGAGGAGCAGGGACTTCACGGTTCAAGAAATTATGTTGCTGAACATTTTTATGACAGGAGCACCGGAGAAAAGAAGGCGGATTTTGATAATTTATCTGCATACTTTAATGTTGATAACGGATCAGGCAAGATCAGGGGAATATGGCTTATGGGCAATGATGAAGCCAGGCCGGTTTTCGAACAGCTGCTTGCACCATTTGAAGATATGGGAGCAGGAACAGTGACGCTGAGAATGACCGGCTCAACAGATCATGTGGCATTTGACAGGTCAGGTCTTCCCGGTTTCAATATGTTGCAGGACAGGCTTGATTACCGCAGGGGATACCATACTAATATGGATACACTTGAACGGATGCAGCTTGGCAACCTGATGCAGGGTGCTGCAGTTGTTGCAAGTCTTGTTTACCACGTGGCACAACGCGACGAAAAGATCCCGAGAAAGGCTTTTGATTATTAAGAGCAGTGCCTGCTTTTTATAAAACACAGGACTACTGATTCAATTTGCCACTGTCGGTTCCCTTCAGGGGACCGGCAGTGCTATTTTATAAATAGCTTAATACTAATGTCATATCCGTTATTTTAACCCGATTCGATTTCGCTCAATTCAACCCACCTGTCAGTTTTAACATTCAGTTCATCTTCAATTTCTGCAAAGCGCTTTGATTTTTTTTGCAGCTCTTCGGCTGAAAGTTTACCACCTGAAAGAGCCTCTTCCACCTCGTTCATTTCAGCTTCAAGCACATCTATTTCCTTTTCAAGCTGTTCCAGTTCCCGTTTTTCTTTAAATGTGAGCTTTTGCTTTCTGTTTTTTTCAGCTTTTTTTCTTTCGGTTGATTTACCACGGTTACTTTGAATGGCCTCTTCACCGGCTTTGTTCTGTTTCAGATAATTACGGTACTGAGAATAGTTGCCGGGAAAAACTTTAATTAAACCATCGCTTTCAAATACAAAAAGCTGTTCTGCAACCTTGTCAATGAAGAATCTGTCGTGTGAGACAACCAGAAGGCAGATCTTTGCCTGTGAGAGATAATCTTCAAGTATATTGAGTGTATCAATATCAAGATCATTTGTAGGTTCATCAAGTATCAGGAAATTGGGATTCTGCATAAGAACAGTTACCAGAAAGAGCCGCCTTTTTTCTCCCCCGCTGAGTTTGCCGATATAATCGTTTTGCCTTGCAGGTGGGAAAAGGAAGTGGTTCAGGAACTGTGAAACTGTAAGTACGGAACCGTCACTCATTTTTACGGTATCTGCAATTCTTCTTGCTGCATCTAATACTTTTTCGCCATCGTTGAATGAGATACCCTCCTGGCGGAAATAACCGAACTGAACTGTTTCTCCTGTCTTTATAATTCCGGAATCGGGTTCAAGAGAGGATGTTATGAGGTTCAGGAAAGTTGTTTTGCCGGTTCCGTTTTTTCCGGTAACCCCAATTTTCTCAAACCGGCTGAAAGTATATGAAAAGTTTCTTATAACGTTGTTTTGCCCGAAGCTTTTATTCAGGTTTTTTATTTCCAGTATTTTGCTTCCAAGCCTTTTACTGCCCGATCTGATTGATATATTTTCTGTATGATCTTTTTCGGCCGACTTGTCTTTAAGCTCGTGAAATGAGCTTATACGTGATTTTGATTTACCGGTTCTTGCTTTCGGGGTCCTTCTTATCCAGTCAAGCTCTTTTCTCAATAGGTTGCGGGCTCTTTCGGTTTCAGCTTTTTTCTGTTCAAACCTCTCTGCCCTTTTTTCCAGGAAATAGGAGTAATTACCATTGTATTCAAAAAGGCTCCCATTGTCTATCTCCATTATCCTGTTGCATATCCTGTCTAGAAAATAGCGGTCGTGTGTTACCATTATGATTGTCATCCCCGGTGCGGAAAGATAGTTTTCCAGCCACTCTGTCATTTCGGTATCAAGGTGGTTGGTCGGTTCGTCAAGGATTAAAACCCGGGGATATTCCAGCAATACTTTAGCAAGGGCAAGCCTTTTCTTCTGTCCGCCTGAAAGAAGACTTACCGGTTTGTCAAACTCATTCAGGTCGAGCTTGCCAAGCACCTGTTTGGCTTTGGCCTCACTATCCCATGCCTGGAGGGCATCCATTCGCAGAGCCATCTCATTGATCTGTGATTTATCGCCCGATCTTACAGCCTTGTAATACTTTCTGACAGTCTCTGCTATTTCCCCTGAAGAAGCAAAAACCTGACCTATAACCGTTTCGTCATCATTGAGGATTGGCTCCTGCTGCAGGTAACCCGTTATTAAACCGCTTTTTGATGTAACAGTCCCGCTATCGGCAACATCTGTCCCCGCAAGAATGTTCAGCAGGCTTGTCTTGCCTGCACCGTTTCTTGCAACAAGCGCTATCTTGTCGTTTTTAGCTACTGACAGCGATATATCAGTGAACAGACTCTTTTCTCCGTAAGATTTGGTGACTTTTTCCGCCTGAAGCAGTGTTTCCATATTATTACCTCCTGTTGTGCCAGCCATTTTTACCAGGCCGGATTTCTTAAAGTTTTGACAGCTTTCTTCAATCCGGCAAACATCCGTATGTTGCCTTTTAGGCCCGGCCAGTTTGCAAATGCCGGACTTATTCTTTTACAGAATTTTCAGTCAAGTTGTAAAGACCCTTTATTGGAATGCAAAAGTAGCGATTATTGAAAAAGATTTTATCTTTATCAGAATTAACTGTTCAGGATTAATATATGAGAAAGGAAGAAAGGTTCAGAAAAGTGATAGAATATTTCCGCAGGGAGCAGCCCTTCCCGGAAACGGAACTAAGATACAAAGAACCTTATGAACTGATTGTGGCTGTAATCTTATCTGCCCAGTGCACAGATAAAAGGGTGAATGCAATAACCCCTGTTTTTTTCTCAAGGTTTCCCGATCCCGCATCACTTGCTTCAGCATCGGTTGAAGAGGTCTACGAAGTTATTAAGAGTTGCTCCTATCCAAATAACAAATCTAGACATCTTGTGGGAATGGCCCGTGTACTTACAGAAGAGTTTAACGGTGTAGTTCCCCCGGACACCGGACTTCTTCAGAAACTGCCGGGAATCGGCAGAAAGGGTGCCAATGTGATTGCATCGGTAGTTTATAATATGCCGGCCCTGGCCGTCGACACACATGTTCATCGCGTAGCTGCACGGATAGGGCTCACTGCCAATGCCAAAACACCACTGGCAACTGAAAAACAGCTGGTGAAGCACATTCCCCGGGAGCTGATTTCGAAGGCTCACCACTGGCTTATACTTCACGGCCGTTATGTCTGCAAGGCAAGAAAACCGTTATGCGGTGATTGTGGGATAAGGGATTACTGCAGGTACTACGGCAAAAAAAAATAACCCGTGGCCGGCAGTTCACAATTATTAATCCCGGCACAGTTGAGACTCCTTATTGTTGCGGGAAAAATTAAAAATAATTATATTTGCATGCTCAATGACTCCGTAGCTTAACTGAATAGAGCACCTGACTACGGATCAGGAGGTTGGGGGTTTGAGTCCCTCCGGGGTCACTTGAAAAACAGGGGTTGCAGCTTTAACAGGTTGCAGCCCTTGTTTATTTGACCATGCATCATTCAAACTCCCTGATTTAACTTTTTTATAACAAAATTGTTTTACATTAACAAGCAACAAACAAGATGGGAGTATTAATAAGCTGCCTGCAATTTTATTAATGCATTACGCAGAAGCATCATACAGATGACTGAAAAGTTGCCCACAGGATGCTCAATACTTCATCACATTCGATGCCGAACCGAAGCCATGCTTTGACAGCGCAGATACAATGAAAAAGTATAAATCATGAAAATATCATTAGTTAGTATCCCGGTTCAGGATCCAATCAAAGCCCACGAGATTTACACTTCAATTCTTGGGTTCAAATCAATAGAATTTAACCCTGATGCACAATTGGCTGTTGTAGTATCTCCGGAAGAGCCTGATGGGACGGCACTCCTTCTGGAGCCTTGTAGCGGAACATTCGGTGAACAATATCAGAAGTCTGCTATGGGTGCAAAATTGCCAATTATTGTATTTGGTGTGACAAATGTTGCAGCGGAACTCAACCGGTTGAAGGAAGCGGGTGTAACTGTCCGGCCTGATTTGGATAAGCCGGAGTGGGGGCTTAAGAACATGTTTGAAGATGGCTGTGGCAACTTAATAATGCTCCAGGAACTCTCTTCCTGACGCTGGTTCCAACCGTTGTCCTGATACCTGACTGAATGAACACTGGTTCATAAATTGTTATGGATCAGTGAGCAGCAGCATTAACATTAAGAAAGTCAGATCATTATCAAAGATATATTGAAATGGCAAGGATAAGGTGAATAGTAGCCATTAAAATTGTAATAGAGGCCAGTGTTTTATGATATTTTACATGAATAATAACAATCTGCCTTCTGGTTAAAAACATTGTAGTAGCGGTTGCAAGGAGAAAAACAAAAGTGATAATCCCAAGATGACCTGCCACGGGTAAACCCCAAATCATATAATAACCTATATTCTGTATCAGCTGCATGAACGGCTCCCAAATAATATTTATAAAAGTTCCACTTAAAGTTCCACTTCAATTTTTGTACGCTGAGTGTGACGCTGAAAAAAATTATCTGAACTATTATGATAGCTTAACATAATAGTATGTACTTCTCCTTGTCTTAAATCATAACGGGAATCTTCACCAAGGGGAATTACTAATTCTATTCGCGAAAGATCATCACTTCTTTCTCCTGTTGAAATTTTGATATAAGTTTCATCAATTTTGGAATGGGAAGTTATCGCTACGCCATAATGTTCTTCTAATGTGAAAGTCTCATTTACAAAGCCCGCAATTATAATATCGGCATCAGCCATCATGTTAGTTGGATCAAATCCCACTGCCATCCAACCACTGCCAGGACTTTCCAAAATAATATACAATTCCTGTTCTTCTTTAGAAAACTCCCAGAAAAATTCCATCTCAATATCTGAAATTAAATGGTTAGTATATACTAATCCATCTATCATTCCGCTTTCAAGAGATGCATTCCTGTCAATCTTTACAGACTGGTTTTTATTTTCATTACAACCAGTAGCAAGTAAAACCATTAAAACCGAGATGAAAACCAGACTAAAAGTTTTTTTATATAACATCTTTTCCTCCCATAATTAATGACTAAAGTTTCGCACTAAATTAATATGCTAAAAAACAGCAAAAAAAGATAAAAAAAGCAGCATGGTACTTATGTTAATATACAGAATATTAGTATATTAAC
>SL_3KL_010_SEDDRAFT_10005218_pt1 | contig 11696 bp, 24 predicted proteins | sample SodLakKL_010_SED_2_FD_10381 | JGI IMG/M metagenome (IMG submission 10381)
TGAATTTGGCAGCGGTCCTAATTGCACCTTTAACAATCTCTTCACCGTAATAATCTTCTGATTGGTGCATTACATGCATCGCAGCTAAAGCATAATCTTGACCACACCCGCAGCTAACAAAGTTATTTGTGACCTCTAAAACTGCAAAATCATTCTGAATTGTAAATAGATCACCATTGAATCCCACTAACATAGTACCGCCATTCATTTTTCGGCATCAGACTTCTTACCATAATAATTTTTATCAATTAAATCAATTAAAGATGGGATAAACTTTTCAACCATGTAGGACATATTAGATTCTCCTACTTTAAACTTGGGGATTTCAAGCTTGTATTCCATCAACTGCCCTAACCTGAAACTAGTTGTATAACCAATAATCATTTTAGAGGTATAAGACCCATCACCTTCAGCTATGCTTACACCTTTATAAAATACTTTAGGATGTGCAGTCGGGTATGTTTCGTAGCGCCCAGTATTTGCAGCCATACGATCACCAGCCATGAAAATCTTCCCCCTATTATCTTTATACCCAACAATACATGTCATAATCTGTTTCCTAAAAAGTTGAGAGGTATTGTATGGTCTTTAACTAGCCCCGTCAACTAAATATATTCAAGCTCGTACTCAAAAATAATATGAAAATTCAAACTATATTGAACGAGGTCCCCATTCAAGATGTTGACCATGAAGGGGATTTTAACAAATCTAGCTCATTTAGACATGCTCGCGATAGGAGAATTGTTAGCAATCCAGCGTATATTACTAAGGTTAGAGAAAAATTTGGGAAAGTAAAACAAAATATCAACATACTCTTCGTTAACACTCCGCAAGGAAATCGTCACACTGAAGTGGGTGAGGTAAGTAAAGATTGGATTAAAGATGAGTTGGGTGAAAATACACTTAACAAAATTAACAACATGAATACGGGCAATGCTATAACAATTATTTTTACTAATAATAAGGGCGACCAAAGGGTTAGCATGACTCCGTGGATTCTAGCACATAGAATGATGCACGTATTTGCGCGAGAGACTCCGGGAGGTAGCTCAGATGTGACTAAATCTTATCGCGCTGCTGCAGATAATATATTAAGATACACATCTGAGTATATTATGCCTTATTATTTTGGGTACAATAAGAAGTTTCCTGATTCATATTCTGGTATGACGCGCTCACAAGGACGTCATGGATTTTTTACCGACGATAGCCAACGCAAATCCCAAAGGGAAAAGCAGCTATTTTTTAAATATCTATTCCAAGAGATTGGAACATTCAGATCTGCTAGAGATAATAAACTACGTGATTGGTTTGAAGTGATTAATGAGCTGGGCGCACAATATTTGATAACTGGTAAAATAAAATTTAATGAAGCTCCTAAATGTATAGGTCCTAAAAATAACAGACGGTGCGCACCCGATGATCGCTTAATGAAAGATCAAGCTGATGAGGCTATTCAGTCCATGGGTGATTACTTCGAGCTTAAAATGGAGAAAATGCTTGATATTGCTGTCGGTAGAATATTTGTAATGTGACATCGTAATTCACTAAATATCAATATGACGAGTAAGGAAATATCATGTTAGAGAATTTATTTTTTATTGCAGTTGGAATGATAGTTGGTTGGAATGTTCTACCACAGCCAGCATGGGTACAGCGCCTCTATGCTATAGCAAGTCAAAAAGTCAAAGATCTTTTCAGTAAAGACGAAGACTAAGCACTTTCGGTAAATTGTGAATATATTACATATTCTTAGGGAAGCTGACGTATTAAATCCTAAAACTTCTGTTGATACACAGTCTCCTTTAAAAGACAATAAGACAATCAGAGTATATCACGGCTTCAATGATGCAAAAGACTTAGCAAACACGTTAATTCATGGATTGTCGGGATCTAGAAGGGCTAAAAGATTATATTCGTATGAAGCTTCAAACAACCCACGCGGTTTATTCGTGACTATAGACTTTAATGCGGCTAAACGCTTCGGGGCTTATGTCATTGAGTTCCATGCTAAAGTATCTGATTTAGAGGCTCCCGTATGGAAAGGGGGTAATTACACAATTCAAGGGGGTTATGCTCAATACTACAAGGATGAGGATGAGAGAAAGCGGGATCAAGCACAACTAAGAAAGGATCAAGCACAAAGCCCCCACAAGGCGATATCAAAGAGTGACAGACCTGATGTAGCCCACCGACTATTCGACTATTCCGAGAATCAGGCATTATTCACTGGGGATTTAAATCACAATTCCATTAGAGCGGTTTGGATATCATCGAATCCGAAAAGGGTAAGTCAAACCTATAAAAGGTATTCACCGAAACAAGCCTTGAGGATGATACAGAAAGGTGAATTAGAAACTGCTTACGGGGCATACTCGCATGAAAAGAATCAAACGGATGATCATCATGGATACCATCTTAAACAATTTAAACCTCGTGAGAAAGCCTCGCTTGCAAAGCTGGTAGATAAGTTAGCAGCGAAACATACCATATCCAAAGATGAAATTAAGGGATTTTTAATGGAGCCTCACGGTAAAGAGTATATCAGGCAATCTACATGGTCAGAAAAGCAGTATAGAGATATACTAAAAGATATAGCTAATGTTACTTAATTTTTTGTAACGTATAATTTATACTTAAAACATTATCATTTTCTTTACCAATTAAACGATATCCCATCTTGTTCGCAAATCGCGTGATCATCCTATCATACAATTTAATTCTAGATGATTCCGTATTATCAACAGAGAAATATATTCTAAGTGGTTGAACTTGTTTAATAAAATCTCTAAATATTTCTAAGATAGTAGCAAATATCCTAAAAGCATCTCCCTCTCCGGTTACATTAAACTTTTCCTTGGATCTGTCTCGCCCTACAACCCCTCTTGTAAAATCAACATACCACTCCTCCCGTTCCTTATTATTCAAGAGAAACATTACTTCTAGTCCAGAACCCTCATTCGTAGTGAACGTATAAACGTGCTTCGTTTCGTTAGGGCCATCGAGTTTTCTAAAATTATATGCTTGATCAAATGCTTCCAATATATTTTGTATATTCATATCTATTTAACTCTTACTAGTTGGTAATGCTTTTCATAGTCAGTCTCTCGGGCGTTCGCTAGACGGTACCCCATTTGACTGGCAAACCGTGTAATCATCCGGTCATATAATTTAATTCTAGAAGAATGATCATCTTCCTCTTTCCATGCGGAGAAGGCAACTTTATCAGGTTTCTCCCGCTTAATAAAGTCTCTCACAATCTCTAACACTGTAGCATATATTCTGAAGGCATCCCCTTCACCAGTAACTTCTGCGGAGGCGCGGAGGCGCGGAGACGCAGAGAACCCTTACGAATAAAGTCAATGTCCCATTCCCCGTTTCCATCCTCTTTGCAGTCCAACCTAATAACTGAGCCATCATCTGTTTTAAATTCATACCTATAGTAAATAACATCATCCTCAACCTCATCCTCCTCATCCCCGAAAAGGTCGTCAAATTTATGGTCAACCAATTTGAAAGGATACACATTGTCAAATGTCTCTAAAATTCGTCTTATGTCCACAAGCAATTTTAATCCATATTGAACTATTTATGCACAACACCTTTGACATATCTATATCGTTCCCATTATACTTCCCCCATAAATAAGGAAATAACTATGGGCTATATGCAGAATAACGGTATTACGTGGAAGAATTTGGAAGAAGCTAATGAGGTTAGAATTCCACAGTTTAAAAATAAACATGGAGAACCTGCTCATTCAGAGCCTGATGGTTCAGACTGGTCACCTGCCCAATGGCTTCAGGCCACTATGGGTGAACTAGGTGAATATGCCAATGTTAGGAAGAAATTTGAACGTGGTGATATCACACAAGAAGAATTCAATGAGCTAGCCGCCTATGAGCTTGCTGACACGGTTATTTATTTGTCCATCTTAGCCAAACAACTGAATATTGATCTAGATGAAGCTGTTAGGGAAAAATTCAATATCGTATCTGACCGTGTAGGCTCTTCAGTTTACATTGGATGCGATTGGGAATATCATTTAAAGGAGAAAAATAATGATTAAATCTAAACAAACTGAAGATATTTTACAATTAGAGAAAGATGGAATTATAAACTTCACTTTTCAGGAAGTACCCGTTCCAGAGATAGCAATGAACCCAGAATTCCACCACTTGGGTGAACAAGAAGGTGGGGCATTTAATTGTGCAAGGATGCGCCTAATCATAGGATGGGATATTCCTAAAGAGTTAATTCGAGATATTCCGGAAGGTCAACCTATTCCCGGTGGTGGCATAACTTGTGAACATGATAATTATGACAAAAACGATGACGATATTAGTGAAGCGTTGGAAGCATGGCTGACATGTGTTTCTGATAATCGATTGCATCAATTGTGTGATAGTCCATACACTCCCGTAGAATTGAAGAATATTTTAGAACCGTTGGTATTGACCCCCCCCTCCCTAAAGTGAGGGGATTCCTCCAGCGAGACGGTGCCCTACCGCGAGAATGTTCTTAGCCGCATTAACATCTCTGTCATGCATTGTGCCACAGTCTGCACATGTCCATTCTCTTATTCCAAGTCCTGCCCTACCTTTCGGACTCACGTAGGATCATATCCCCATTCATGTACAGAGTCTCCGTTAGTATACAAGTCACGAGCCTTAACAGTCTTTTCAATAACGCGAAAATTATTCTTCAATTCATTCCTACCATGCTCAACTGCATAACCCCTATTAACCGTCACCCAATCACCAGCAGTGATCTGTATCTTGTCAGCACTACTTAACTGTTCCACATCTGAGACAATTGCATCATACACCGCTTTTTGTTTATCATCATATTCCAAATCTTCAAACTTGTCTTCATAATCATGAACAATAGAATTTCCCACAGGAAAGAATCCAAACTTGTTATGATAGTTGATTAGTTTACGTAGTTGCTGAAGGCGTACATCATTATCCATCTTAGGAACTGCACGATATATCTTCACACTCTTGTTAGGCTTACCTCTATACTGTTGAATGATTCCAATAACATGACTATCATCATTACGACCGTCACCATACTGCCTAGCAGCATCACTAGAATAGATATCATCAGGATAAACCCTCTGAGAGACATTGTGAAGAGGATCGCCAGTGTGTCGATCAGGTGCCCCATGTTCTCCCCGATATTCAGATTCCCTTAACAAGGTAAGTATATGCACAATTAAACCTTTTCAAGTTTCTCGACGTTCACGAACTTCCATCATCCTCGGGTCATTCTTCCCTAATGATGCATTACTATAAAAACTATACTCAACAGGGATCTCCCGCTTAGCTATCTTATCATGAAAGTAATCAAACAGCTTCTTGATTCTATTCACTCCCATCTTCTTAGCCGCCATTAATAATGTGTTCTTAACTTCCCCGCTATCATCCACACCTTTTGCCTGTAGATACTTAAGCGTGTGCTCAATAGCACGATCCATTCTTGAATGCTCATCAGACCATCCCATAATTTCATTAATATGCATGATATACTATATCCCTTCCTGACCATTTTATTTATCTCAAGCCAATAAATATTAGCACATTCCAAGTATAACATGATGATCATCAGTAAAGTTCTCTCTTTAGTAGAAAGTCTAAACAGTAGAGTCTACCTCCATGGTGGCCCTGCTCAATTAGATGGTGGCAATCTTAAAAGAGGTGGCAGAAAAGGTCACGACATGGGTGCATTATTCTTCGTGCCAGAGAATGAAGACGGCTACAAACATGCTATCGGATACGCCATCTCAAGATCGCCAAGAGACTGGGCAGTGTATAGAGTGAGACTTAACGCCCCCGATAATAAGATATTCAATTTCACTAACCCAAGACATAAAAAGATTGCCCAACAACATTCCCCATCACAATACCAATCATGGGAACAATCCAAGGGAACATCAGGACATTTAGATTGGACAGCAGTAGATGAAGAACTTTTAGAAGAATGGGGATTCAAGGGTGCTATATTCCATGAGAGAAGTAAGGATGTTGTCAACTCTAATCAGGATATCATATCAATAGGAATATTCGACCCTAATGATGCTTCTATAATATCTAGGCTAACTAAACAAGATATTATTGAGAAGATGCCTCATCTGTATCAGGAGGGTTGACTCTCTATATGCCCGAACTCTCCTCATAGTCTTAACTTTCTTTAAACTGAGTCTTCCTCTGCTTCTTCCAACTTCTCTGAGCTTCAGGTGTCATATCATGCCATGAGTCAGGTAGATTTTTGGCATTTCGCTTTGCGCGAACTTTAGGTTCATCTTCATCAGCAACTACTGCTTTCTTACGTTCCTGTTGTGTCTTAGGATGCCTGTGATAATATTCGTCTAACGCCTTTTTATCTTCTTCAGTCAAAGTCCCTGCCCACTTCTTCAACCATAGTACATTACTTTCATCTAACTTGTTCATAACATTTCCTTTTAAATATTTAAAACGTTTCAGGTATTTATTGTATCAACCTTTAAGATCAAAAAATTCTAGCGAAAATAATATAGAAAGCCTAACATCCTTGAAAATGACCCCCAATTGCCTAATATTATTGGCCAAGCTTGTTTTCAGTTCACCGGCCAACCTAGCTATGATATATCTATCACATTAGTGTGAGATACTTTCTCTAGTAATAACGCAACCATTCTATGATGACCATCTAGCATTCTATCTTGAGCCACAACCTTAATAGAATTTTTTGCCTCGTTTAAGCCGCCCTTCCTGTAATAATTGACCGTTTCTTTCTGATTGGGTGTTGATTTTTTATATTCTTCTAATAGATAATCGAAAATTTCTACAGGCACACTTTCAATTTGAAACTCCTCATTTTCAAATTCATCAACGCTGATATAATTCCAAATCATTTCATGTTCATCTGGTGTTTCCCCACCATAAACATTTAGCAACGTTGTTTTAGATTCTTGCGCTTCCATAACTTCCACTAACCTAGAATCATCAGACCTCAACGATACATTACTATAAAAACTATACCTCGACGGAATTTCTCTAGACCATCCCATAACCTCATCAATGCGCATAAACACAATACCTATACAATTAGAATTATTTATTAAGTTATTTATTGAAAAAATTCTAGCAAAAAATTTTCATAATCAATGAATACTACAGAAATTGACCCCCCAGACTTGTATATATTATTCCCAAACTTGTTTTTAGTGTGCATTTTTTGCTGTGAAGGTACTCTGAAGAAATTGTATAATTTTTATACAGTGTTCGCTTAGCACCGACCATGGTGACCTTTTAAAAATATTTTTCATAGTGTAAAAAATATCCCAAACTTGTTTTCAGTTTTTGAGATCCAACCTTTCATTGTACCACAGTACTGGACTGTTGTCAACTACAGTCAGCACTTGACAACCCTGACTGTTTATGATAGGGCTTATCAGTTGACCCATGACCTATTGCGTTGGACCCATGTATAGTTCTGGTCAGCAGTAGTATCAAAGAACTCTAGCGCGTTGATAGCACTGCCACCATAACCAGCATTAGAGAATGCATCAGCAATGCCACGACCTGATACAACCTCAGTCTTACCATCTCTCCAATAGAGTCTGTATTGTTTGTTCATGATTCATCCTTTGCATCTTGTTCGATGCGGTCTATGAGCTTCTCAATAGATCGTATGGCATCTTCACCACGATCATCAGGGTTGATGGCTTCTAGTGCATTACCGAGTGCCTCAACTTCCAATTCCTTGACGGCATTACGAAGCGCTTCCCATTCTTCCTGTTTGACTGTGAGCCTCTGTATCTCCCAGAGAGTATCACCACCAACATTGTCCATGATCTTTAATGCGTTATTCATGATCAGCAATCCTCCATATAGTCAATGATGTTAACCTTGAAATAATTATATACGATTAGACCATCAATGTCAAGTCTCAGTTTGCATATTCATGTAAGACTTCCGGGGGGTTGTCTTCGACGGCTTCCACGATCCAGTAGGGTGAAGACATATCATTGAGGGCTTGGTATGCTTCAACTTCGGCACCGCTCAGATAGTATTCACCCTTCTTTGGATTCCTGAAGCCTAGCACCCTTACCCAGAATTTGGTATTGTTACCAAAGAACTCACCCGATCCACGAGAAAATGGAATCTTGTGTGGCGGAAGCTTTGGACGAGAATGAAAAGGTTTCTTGTTCATGATCTGGTTCCCTTGGTTACTGGTTCAAAAACGTTGACAGTCTTGGTTCTTGCTGCACCATACAGGGCACAAGCTGCTGCATTTAAGCTTTCAGCTTCACCTTGCAGCAATATACGCACGTTGTCACCACTGATGATCAACACTGTTACAAGGGTGTCATTCGCGTCACTGGGGTTGGTGTCAATACGGACAATCATTTCCTGATCGCTACCGGGACAATCATCGGTTGGTAGGCTTACACGGTTTTCGTATCGGTCCCGTTCGATACCCTGAGAGTCTTCAAATACGCCCTTGTACTTGAATGCTGCTATGTTCGTCGGCTTTGCCATTGTTGTTGCTCCGAGTGTCGGGGCCATCCCCGACTTCATGGATAGTATCTCATAGTTTAGGGTTAATTGTCAAGAGTTAATTTAATGTCGAAAAAGCTTGACAGGTCCAACCCACTGTGGTAAAGCCCACTGTCCGGGATAAAAGGAAACCCGCTTAGGCGGGTTTCCAGATTTGACGGTTTCCAGAATTCAGTCATCACGGTCCTGTTCTAATTCGCTGACATACTGGGCTTGCGTCTTGATAGCTGCGCACAGTTCGTCCCAGTCTTCGCGTTGCATATGGAAGTACTTAGCCCATAAGGTGTTCGCTTTTTCGTGGTTGATACGTTCGATGACTTCTAACGGGGTAGGTGTAATCACGGTTACGTTCCTCTTAACTAAGGGTAGGGGTTTCATTCTCATTGCGCACTTTTTGCGCGTTGCTGAATGTTCGACGTTTACCGTTTAACCAGTAACCGTCAGTACATGAATCTGACGGTGCGAAGCGACCGAGTCGCTTCTCTATGTTCAGAAACAATCCAAATGCTGCATAGATCGTAACGTAGCAGCCGGGATAATCCCGGCTGGCAATACGTGCAGCATTCTCAGCTTCGCCTAGCGTTTTTCCTGCGCTAATCATACCTTGCGCTCCCAATACCAGTAGGCGGTCATACCGGGGCGGTCATGATCGCACAGAAGGCGTTTGTTACTGAAAGGTACTTTGGACAAGGTAAGTAAGTCACGCTGTATCGTGCGCATGGTAGTGTCCAGTCCATTGAATCCCGGCAACGTTGCGAGGTCGTCGCGTAGGTGGCGCACAGTGACCGCATTTTCCTGACCATCAGGAATCAAGTCAGTCATGATTAGCAAACGAGTTTTACTAACACTCATACTGGTTACTCCGCAAATGTCAGGGGCCATCCCCGACTTCCAGAACAGTATAGCGTGGCGCATCGCTAAACGTCAAGAGTTAATTTCACTGATTTGCATTTGATGATTTAATGTCGAAAAAGCTTGTAATGTGGCGCATTTTTTGGTAAAGCCCACTGTCCGGGATAAAAGGAAACCCGCCTAAGCGGGTTTCCAGATTGCGATGGTTTAGGCTAGTTCGACATGACTCCCATCAATCAGGAATCCGTAGTTGCGGAACCAGCTCTCGGCTGATTGGTCCATACCGTCCCATGGTTCAGACCAGTACTTGTCACGGTCTGGGAGGTTCGTGGCTGGGATAACAGGCGTACCCTTTGGGATGGTCGTAATCCGTCCATAAGGGGCGGCACGGTATTCGATAGGGTGGTTAGTGACTAGCATGGTTTATACTCCTTTAAGGGTTGAGGAGCCGATTGACTTCGGCAAGCCTGAAACGAAGAGCGTCTGACTCCCGTACGAAATAGGCGATTATGCCGGCATCGTCCGTAACGGCGAATCTATATGCTCGTATGCACCGCGGAGGTTTTTCCAACTCTTCGACTTGTATGCGTTCTAAGGCTTCGTCAATGCTACTCATAGTTCTAGCTCCGTAAATGTCAGGGGCCATCCCCGACTTCCAGAACAGTATAGCGTGGCACATTGCTAAACGTCAAGAGTTGTTTTCACCTTTTTTGCACTTGATGATTTAATGTCGAAAAAGCTTGACAGTGAGTAAGATATTTGATAAAGCCCACTGTTGGAATAAAAATTAGAGGATGCTGATTTAGCATCCTCTAATTTCGATATTGCTTAGGCTGCGACTGACTGTTCTACCTCCGCTTCATCAGTCCGACACTTCAGAATGTACTCACTGGCTTGGGCGGCCTTGCTGGCGGCAGTAATGATCGCGGTATTGTCTTCTTTGATCTTTTCAATCCAACCCTTGATATATTTAATATGGTCATCCCGAGTTATCGACTCGAAACCCAATTCAGCGCACGTGAAGGCTGCGGAGAGTTCGGCAATCAACTCTTCCATACCATACGCATGATCACCGAAGCGACCAGTCAGGTTGCGGTCTAGGCGAGTCTTATGACCAGTCCAGTGTGCGAGTTCATGAAACATCGTGGCATAATACCCGTGACCATTGTGGAACGTTTCAAACCGTGGCATATTGATCTGGTCAATACTCGGAATGAAACAGGCACGGTCACCGCCATGAACAATGTCTGCACCCGTAGCATTGACCAGTGCATCCGCTTCGGATACCCTTTCGTCGTCCGTCAAACCGCTTGCACGGGTTTCGACTTCGTACCCTTCAGCATGGGCGCAATTGAACACGGTAGAGTAGCGGAGCAATGGGATTTTCTTAATCTCATTGCTGCCATCGCTGGCGGTCTGTTCACGTTCTAGGATTTTCCAGAACACAATGGTCTTTCCCTTTCCCTTGGCATTGACAAGCTTATGTCCCATTTTTTGCCATTGCTTGAACGTACCCCAGATTGAATGTTCGTACCCTTCATCCACTTGAGCACCCCAGAGTAGCAGGGTATTGATACCACGGTAATTGTTTTTCGTGGCAGCATTGCGTGGCAGGTCCATACCCTTATTCCAGCATGGCGACCATGTACCATCGACCATCCCGTTTTCGAGCATGGCAACAAACTGGTCAGTTACGATCTGAGCAACCTTGGACATTTGAAACTCCGTTAACCATTGAATGAAACTGAATAATAGCATGACCAGATTCTAACTGTCAACAATTGTTTTCACCTTTTTTGCACTTGATGATTTAATGTCGAAAGTGCTTGACAGCGTGAACGTTTTTTGATAAAGCCCACTGTATGAAATAAAAATTAGAGGATGCTAAATCAGCATCCTCTAATTTCAGGTTTGGGTTGCTAGACTAACAACCCTTCCAGCTCAGGGTCTGGCTCAATCTGCGCATGGCTGATACTCACCTTGTCGAAGTTTTCACCTTTCAGCGAGTAACGACGATACCTGGTCGAAACCTTTGGCAGCAAGCGTTCAATGGCGTGACCCATGACAGTAGGTGCGCGACTGTTCACCACCTTGTAGCTCCCCTCAGCGATAACACGCTTTTGCACGGGCAGTCCCGCGACCATGATATGCTCCAAGGTGTAAACTCCGTTAGAGTCAGTTACAGGAAGTCTCAAACGCTTTCCATCCTCTACCACGGTTTCGCAAACCAAGTGTCCGACGATCCCTTGAGCAATGGTCACATAATTGCGGCGGTGCGCTTCATGGCTTGCAGTCGAACGG
>SL_3KL_010_SEDDRAFT_10005219_pt1 | contig 11695 bp, 10 predicted proteins | sample SodLakKL_010_SED_2_FD_10381 | JGI IMG/M metagenome (IMG submission 10381)
GCTGGTGCTCACGGACGTCAACCAAGTGGCGCTGACCCATCTCGCCGAGGAGCTCGGCGCCGAGCCAGTGGCTCCGGAGACGATCTTCGATGCCGAAGTGGATGTCTTCGCACCCTGTGCCATGGGGGCCGTGCTGGACGAGAGTGTGGTCGAGCGGCTCGAGGCCAGGGTCGTGTGCGGCGCCGCCAACAATCAGCTGGCCACGCCGGCCATGGCCGAACGGCTGATGGCCCGTGGCATTCTCTACACGCCGGACTACGTGGCCAACGCCGGCGGGGTCATTGAGATCGCCTGGCAGCGACGGGACGACTATGACCGGTCGGCGGTGATGGACCATATCGAAGGCATCGGCACCACCCTGGACGAGCTGTTCGCCCGCGCCGCCCGAGAGGAGGTCAGCCCCGCGCTCATCGCCGATGCCATGGCCCGGGAGCGCTTCGGTCGCTGCTGAGCCGAGCCTGAGTCGCGTCGGCCGATGAGGCCAGCGAATCGCCTCCGTACTTCAGCACGAGGCCGGCCTGACGCCGGCCTCGTCGCTAGCGGGCTTCAGTCCTGCTTGCCGTCCATCAGCTCTCGCCTGACCACCACTGCGGTGTTGCGCGGCACGACCGGGCTGCCCCGCTCGGCCAGGTGGCAGCGGGTAAAGGCGGCGCCGAACAGCAGAATCAGCGAACTGTAGTAGACCCACAGCAGGATCATCACCACCGAGCCCGCGGCCCCATAGGTGGAGGCGGTGGCGGTGTGAGAGAGATAGAAGGCAATCGCCGAGCGGCCCACCGAAAACAGCACCGCCGTGACCACGGCACCGACCACCACATCCTGCCAGCGCAGCACCACATCGGGCAGCACCTTGAAGATGGTGGCGAAGAGCGCCGCGATCACCGCCAGGGAGACGAGGAACTCGGCACCGGTGGTCAGAAAGCCCACAAAGGGCAGCAGCTCATCGGCGGCCTGCAGCATGGCGCGCACCAATATCCCGAGAACCAGCGACACCAGCAGGATAAAGCCGATGGAGAGCACGACGGTGAGCGAGAGCAGACGGTTCTTGATGAACACCAGGGCGCTGTTGGCGCTGGGGCGAGCGGTGACCCCCCAGATGGTGTTCAGCGAAAATTGCATCTGGGCGAAGACCGTGGTCGCCCCCACCAACAGCGCGCCGAAGCCCAGCAGCGTGGGCAGCAGCCCCGACTCCTCGATGCGTGAACTGGCGACGGCCTCCTCGATGGCGGCGGCCGCCTCCTTGCCCATGGTGCCCTGCAGCTGGGCAACGATCTGGCCCTGGGCGGCATCTTCCCCCAGCACCAGACCGATCACGGTGACCGCGATGATCATCGTGGGGGCCAACGAGAAGAGCGTGTAGAAGGCCAGCGACCCCGCATAGCTGAAGGCATTGCGCTCCAGCCAGAGGCGAATCGCGTTCTGGGTCACGTTCCACCAGAAGCTGAGCGTGGCGCCGAGGGCGGACGGCATCAGTGTTCGAAGATTGATCATGAGGTTCCCCGCATCCCTGTGTCGCCAACAGGATACGCGAATGGCACCCCCTAGCGCATTGCAAAGCCAGGAATGAGCCGACCATAATGAGCCCGCTATTGCCCACTCCCCCTTCAGGATCCGACATGCCAGCCTGCCCGGATATCGACCGCGACGCCTACGACTTCGACTGCCTGGTGTTCATCGGCCGCTTCCAACCGCCCCACCTGGGCCATCTGGCGGTGATCCACGAGGCGCTCAAGCGCGCTCGACAGGTCATCGTGCTGGTCGGCTCCTCATGGCAAGCGCGTTCGATGCGTAACCCATGGCACTTCAATGAACGCCGTGCCATGTTGCGTAGCGCCTTCGATGATGAGGAGAACGCTCGGCTTGCCGTGGTGCCGCTGCTCGATGCTCTCTACAACAACGATGTCTGGGTGCGTGACGTGCAGCGCAAGGTGCGTGACATCGCCAGCCCTCGGGGCGCCCGATTGCCGCGGATCGGCCTGATCGGCGCGAGCCGTGGCCAGTCGAGCTACTACCTGTCGCTGTTTCCCCAGTGGGAGTCCGTGAGCGTGCCGCTGGTGGAGGGCATTTCGGCCAGCCAGATCCGCGAGCGGCTGTTCCGCTCTGCCTCCTCCGCCGATGACTATCTGACGACCGGCGCCTACCATGACTTGCCGCCGGGGGTGGTCAGCGCGGTGCGCACCTTTTGCGTCGGCGAGCACTATCGGCAGTTGAGCGAGGAGCAGCGACTCCTGGATCAGTACCGCAGTGCCTGGGCTCAGGCGCCCTATCCGCCCATCTTCGTGACGGTGAATGCGGTAGTGGTGCAGTCGGGGCATGTGCTGCTGGTGCGCCGCACCGCGGCACCCGGCAAGGGGCTGCTCGCCCTGCCCGGCGGGTTCATCAACTCCCATGAACGGCTCTTGGATGCCTGCCTCCGGGAGCTGCGTGAGCGCATTCGACTCAAGGTGCCGGAGCCGGTGCTCAAGGGATCCTTGCGTGGTCAGCGGTTGTTCGACGAGCCCCATCGCAGCTGGCGGGGACGCACCCTGGCCGAGGCCTTCTACTTCGCGCTGACCCCCGATCAGCAGCTGCCCAGGCTCAAGCCGGTGAAGGGCGGCGATCACGCCCGCTGGGTGGCGCTTGCCGACCTGGACCCGGAGGCCCTCTTCGAGGACCACTTCTTCATCATCCAGGATTTTCTCGGCCTGCCCGCCGACTTCGGCGGGAACTGAGACGCGCCGATCACGCCTGAAGCCGATTATGCTTGGAGAAAGTCCCGCGGCAGCTTCTGCATCTGCCGCCACAGCTTCTCGACGCCGGGCTTGTGGACCAGGGAACAGCGGTAGAGCCGAATCTCCAGAGGCACATCCCACTCCTCGCCTCCGGCCCGCACCAGGCGCCCGCTCTTGAGCTCCTCGCGGATGCAGAAGTCGGGGATCCAGGCCAGTCCGAGGCCTTGAAGCACCATGCCCTTGAGGCCCTCGGCCATGGCGGTCTCGTAGACGGTGCGCAGTCGCAGGCGAAGGGCATCATTCTTGAGCAGCATGCGTACGCTGCTGCCCAGGAAGGCCCCCTGAGTGTAGGCGAGATAGGGAATCGACTCGCTGCCCGCCAGCGGAAAGCGCGGCTTGCCATCCTCGTTGGGCAGGCTGACGGGGAGCATCTTCACCTGACCGATGGAGAATGAGGGAAACACCTCCGAATCGAGCTGCATGCTGGCGTAGGGATCATAGTAGGCCAGCATCAGGTCGCACTTGCCCTCCCGCAACACGTGGATCGCCTCTCCCACGTTCATGGCCACCAGGCGAGTCGGCAGTTCCCCAATGCCCTGCTGGAGGCGCGAGATCCACGGGGGAAAGAAGCTCAACGCGAGTGAGTGCGCGGCGACGATATCCAGCGCCTCGTTGGCGATGGCCAGACCACGCAGATGCCCCAGGCTCTCGTTGAGCTGCTCCACCAGGTTGCGGGCAGTGACCAGGAACAGCTGCCCCTCCGGGGTCAGGTCTACTGGCGTGGTGGAACGATCCACCAGGGTGGCGCCCACCGTCTGCTCCAGGGCCCGAATGCGGCGACTGAAGGCGGGCTGAGTGACGTGGCGCTGCCTCGCCGAGGCGGAAAAACTGCGGGTATTGGCCAGAGCGACGAAATCTTCCAGCCACTTGGTCTCGATGTTCACCGTGACTCCCGGTCCGCGGATGGCAGGGTGGCCGCCGAGGCGGCCATCGTGAAATGATAATGTATCACTGGATAGGGGACAGGAGGTAGGCGGCCCGCGAGACCAGCTTGCGCCACAGCGAGCGCGACGTGATCTCGTCGAGGCTGACGCGCCGGCAGTTGGCGAAGTCCCGCTCCAGCATCAGCCGAACCTGAGCGGCAAAATGCCGGTCCGGCAGGAAGGCCGTGATCTCGAAATTGAGTCGGAAGGAACGATTGTCGAGGTTGACGGTGCCGACGCTGGCCGCCGAGTCATCGATCAGCATCACCTTCTGGTGCAGAAAGCCAGGCTGGTAACGGTACACTTTTACCCCGGCCCTTAGCATGTCGGGCAGGAAGGAAAAGGCCGAGAGGAAGACCAGCAGATGATCGGGGCGCTCGGGGATCATGATGCGCACGTCGACGCCACGCATGGCGGCCAGGCGCAGGGCATCCTGGACGCCTAGATCCGGCACGAAATAGGGGCTGGTGACCCAGAAGCGCTCCCGGGCGCTGTGAATGGCATGCTGGACCAGCAGGCTGGCGGTCTCCTGACGGTCCGCCGGCCCCGAGGGCACAATCACCACCTTGTGGCACTCCTCGCAGGTGACCTGCGGGGTCCAAGAGAGCGAGATCACCTCACCGGTGGCCCAATGCCAATCCTCCCAGAAGGCCTCCTGAAGACCCAGCGCGCTGGGTCCGGCCAGCTTGAGATGAGTATCCCGCCAGGCCCCGTGGCGCCCCTGCCCCAGATACTCCACACCGACATTGAAGCCGCCGACCCACCCCTCGCGGCCATCCACCACCAGCACCTTGCGGTGGTTGCGGAAGTTGAGCTGGAAGCGATGGCGAAACCCTCGCGCCGAACGGAAGGCACTCACCTCTACCCCGCTGCTGGCCAGGTCGCGCAGATAGCCCTCGTTAAGCTTATGGCTACCGATCTCGTCGTAGAGGAAGTAGACCCGCACCCCACGCTCGGCCACGCGCTGGAGGCGCTGCTTGAGTTCGATACCCAGCGCATCGTGTCTCACGATGAAGAACTGGATGAGGATGTACTCCTCGGCCTGCTCGATACCCGCGAAGAGGCTGTCGAAGGTGGCCTGCCCGTCGATCAGCAGCTCGGCGCGGTTACCGCTGGTCATCGGCATCATCGCCAGCTGCTCCACGGCGCGCACATCGGGGTCACGGGTATCGGCCACATAGGGCTCCAACTGCTCGCGATAGCGGACCAGTACGCGGCGCAGCACGGTATCGCGCTCGCCGCGGGCGGAAACGTAGCCGTAGAAGCGCGGCTGGCCGAAGATCCAGTAGGCAGGCACCGCCACATAGGGCAGCGTGATCAGGGAGAGGATCCAGGCGATGGCGCCCTGGGAGGTGCGGCTCGACAGCAGCGCCAACACCGCCGACACGAAGCCCAGCAGGTGAATGAGGAAGATGGCCAGGCCAAACAGCCAGGAGGTCATGTGCTCTCCCTGAAAAAACAGTGTCCTGCAGCATATCCAAACGCAAGCGGCCCCGCCAGATAGCGGGGCCGTTTGGTGGCCATGTGGCGGAGATTAGACACGCTCGGCGATGATCTCCTTCCACTTGGCCGGGCCAGTCTGGTGGACCGAGGTGCCCTGGCTGTCCACGGCCACGGTCACCGGCATATCCTCCACCTCGAACTCATAGATGGCCTCCATGCCCAGATCCTCGAAGCCCACCACGCGAGACTTCTTGATCGCCTGGGCCACCAGGTAGGCGGAGCCACCCACGGCCATCAGGTAGACCGCCTTGTTATCGCGGATCGCCTCGATGGCAGTCGGCCCACGCTCGGCCTTGCCGACCATGCCCAGCAGGCCGGTCTCTTCCAGCATGGTGCGGGTGAACTTGTCCATGCGGGTGGCGGTGGTGGGGCCAGCCGGGCCGACCACTTCGTCACCCACCGGATCCACCGGACCCACGTAGTAGATGAAGCGCCCCTTCATGTCGACTGGCAGCGGCTCGCCCTTGGCGATCATGTCCACCATGCGCTTGTGGGCGGCGTCGCGGCCGGTGAGCAGCTTGCCGTTGAGCAGCAGGGTGTCGCCGGGCTGCCAGGTCTGCACCTCCTCCGGGGTCACGCTGTCGAGATTGACGCGCTTGACGTTGTCCCCCGCCTCGCGGGTGATCTCCGGCCAGTCCTCGAGCTTCGGCGCCGGCAGCGCGGCGGGACCGGAGCCGTCCAGGGTGAAGTGGGCATGACGGGTGGCGGCACAGTTGGGAATGATCGCCACGGGCTTGTTGGCCGCGTGGGTCGGAAAGTCCTTGACCTTGATGTCGAGCACCGTGGTTAGGCCGCCCAGGCCCTGGGCGCCGATGCCGCTCCTGTTGACCTTGTCGAAGAGCTCCAGGCGCAGTTCTTCGGCGCGATTGGAGGCACCGCGGGCTTGCAGCTCCTGGATATCGATGGGATCCAGCAGCGCCTCCTTGGCGATCTCCATAGCCTTCTCGGCGGTGCCGCCGATGCCGATGCCCAGCATGCCGGGCGGACACCAGCCGGCGCCCATCTTGGGCAGCTGTTCCATGACCCAGTCGACCACGTTGTCGGAAGGGTTGAGCATGGCGAACTTGGACTTCGCCTCGCTGCCACCACCTTTGGCGGCCACGTACACCTCGAGGGTATCGCCAGGAACGATCTTGTGGTGGATGATCGCCGGGGTGTTGTCGCCAGTGTTCTTGCGGGCGCCGTCCGGATCGGCCAGCACCGAGGCGCGCAGCACATTGTCGGGCAGCGCATAGGCACGACGCACGCCCTCGTTGACCATATCGTCCAGGCTCATCTCGGCTTCCCAGCGCACGTTCATGCCGACATGCAGGAAGACGGTCACGATGCCGGTATCCTGGCAGATCGGACGGTGGCCCATGGCGCACATCCGCGAGTTGATCAGGATTTGAGCGATAGCATCCTTGGCCGCCGGATTTTCTTCGCGCTCATAGGCCTGAGCCATGGCGTCGATGAAGTCCTTCGGGTGGTAGTAGGAAATGTACTGCAGCGCATCGGCGACGCTCTGGATCAGATCGTCCTGGCGGATCACGGTCATGGGCAAGGGGCTCCTTGGCGTTGTCGGCATGCTCGCTCTCGGACGGCGGTGCGTCCGGTATGGCGGGTTAGAATCGCGAATATTATACCCCACCCCTTCCTCTGCTGACACGGCGGCCACCGAAGGTTGCAGGGTGTTCAAAATTGATGGGTAACGGTATAAATAAGGTAGGTGGCGAAAGCTACGAGAACTGAGGCTGGCAGTAGTGACAACAGTAGAGTCTTCTGGAGGCGACCGACGTCCGCTCGATCTGTGTGCCGCAGACATGGCACGGCAGGCCGTCGCGATCGAAGACGGCGAAGCGCCAGCGCCGGCGGGAGGCACCACGACGCCGAGCCGCGGCGGCCCATTCGGCCCGATTGGTGACCCCCGCCTGGTCGTAGGCCTGCCGCGTCACCTCGAGAATGGCGTGAGCCAGTCGCTTCAAGGCGGCCTCCTCCAGGTCGGCAGGCTTCGTCTTGTAGTGCAGACCCGCAAAAAACAGGATCTCCGAGCGCAGATAGTTGCCGATGCCGGCAAACAGCGCCTGATCTAGAAGCAGGCCGCCGAGGCCACGGCGACGAAAGCGGGGGTCCTGCAGGCGCGTCATGGCCTGCCCTACCGAAACACCGTGGGTCAGCAGATCGGGGCCGAGCCGCGACAGGAAGGGGTGTTCCGCGAGCCTGCTCTCTTCCCACAGCGAGACGTCCGAGGCGCTGTAGAGGCTAGCCGCCCTGCCCTCCGCTACCAACCGGACGCGAAGGGAGCGCCTGGTATCGGGCTCGCGCTCGGCGTCGTGGAGCTTCCAGACACCGTAGAGCTGGTTGTGGGAGTAGAGCACTCGGCCATCGTCGAAGCGGGTCAGCAGCGCTTTACCCCAGCTATCCACGGCCGAGACCTCGCACCCGACCAGCGAAGCCGCCTGTGACACCAGATCGGGAAAGGCGAACCACACATGCTCCAGCCGTCGCCCGGCCAGCTGATCGTGAACCCGGTCGGCGGCGCGACGAATCTCGGGACCTTCGGGCACTAGATAGCCCCCAGCACCAGCTGGCGCTCCTTGAGCTGATGCAGCCGGTCGCGCAGTCGCGCGGCCTCCTCGAACTCCAGGTTCTGGGCCGCCTCGAACATGGCGTCCTCGACCCGGGTCGTTTCTCGAACCAGCTCCGTGGGTGACATCTCGGCGGGGTCGTAGATCGCCTCCTTCTCGGCCACCTTGCGTTCCCCGCGCCGGCCCTTGCCCTTGCGACCCGGGGCCTGGGCAGCCTCCAGGATATCCGCCACCGAACGGGTCACGGTGGTGGGGGTGATGCCATGCTCCTCGTTATGAGCGACCTGCTTGGCACGGCGCCGGTCGGTCTCCTCCATGGCGCGGCGCATGGAATCGGTGACCCGGTCTCCGTAGAGGATCGCCTTGCCGTGGGCGTTGCGCGCGGCACGGCCCATGGTCTGGATCAACGAGCGCTCGTTGCGCAGGAAGCCCTCCTTGTCGGCGTCGAGAATCGCCACCAGGGAGACCTCGGGGATATCGAGACCCTCGCGCAGCAGGTTGATACCCACCAGCACATCGAACTTGCCCAGGCGCAGGTCGCGGATGATCTCCACCCGTTCCACGGTGTCGATGTCCGAGTGCAGATAGCGGACGCGCACGCCATGCTCACCCAGGTACTCGGTAAGGTCCTCGGACATGCGCTTGGTGAGCGTCGTCACCAGCACTCGCTCGCCGACGGTCGTGCGCAGGCCGATCTCCGAAAGCAGATCGTCCACCTGGGTACTGGCGGGCCGCACTTCGATCTCCGGATCGAGCAGCCCGGTGGGACGCACCACCTGCTCCACCACCTGGCCGGCGTGCGCCGCCTCGTAGGGCCCCGGCGTGGCGGAGACGAAGATCGTCTGGGGGCTGATCGCCTCCCACTCCTCGAACTTCATCGGACGGTTGTCCAAGGCCGAGGGCATCCGGAACCCATACTCCACCAGAGTCTCCTTGCGCGAACGGTCGCCCTTGTACATCCCGCCTACCTGGGGAACGCTGACGTGGGACTCATCGATGAAGAGCAGGGCATCCGCCGGCAGGTAGTCGAAGAAGGTCGGCGGTGGCTCGCCGGGATTGCGACCGGAGAGATAGCGGGAGTAGTTCTCGATGCCGTTGCAGTAGCCTAGCTCGAGCATCATCTCGATGTCGTAGAGGGTGCGCTGCTCCAGGCGCTGAGCCTCCACCAGCTTGTCGTGCTTGCGCAACCAATCGAGGCGCCCCACCAGTTCGGCCTTGATCTCATCGATGGCCCCGAGGATGGTCTCACGAGGCGTCACGTAGTGGGACTTGGGGTAGATGGTCATGCGCGGCACCTTGCCCCGTATCTCACCGGTGAGCGGATCGAAAAGGCTGATGGTGTCGATTTCATCATCGAACAGCTCCACGCGCACCGCTTCGTCCTCGGCATCGGCCGGAAAGATATCGATCACGTCGCCGCGCACCCGATAGGTGCCGCGCTTGAAGTCCATGTCGTTGCGGGTGTACTGCAGCTCCGCCAGGCGGCGCAGGAAGGAGCGCTGATCGATCAGCTCGCCCCGGGTGAAGTGCAGGCGCATCTTCAGGTACTGCTCGGGATCGCCCAGGCCGTAGATGGCCGATACCGAGACCACGATCAGCGCGTCGCGGCGCTCCAGCAGCGCCTTGGTGGCCGATAGGCGCATCTGTTCGATGTGCTCGTTGATGGACGCATCCTTCTCGATGAAGGTGTCCGATGACGGCACATAGGCTTCGGGCTGGTAGTAGTCGTAGTAGGAGACGAAGTATTCGATGGCGTTGTCGGGGAAGAACGCCTTGAACTCGCCGTAGAGCTGGGCCGCCAGGGTCTTGTTGGGCGCCATGACGATGGTTGGCCGCTGCAGGCGCTCGACCACGTTGGCCATGGTGAAGGTCTTGCCCGAACCGGTGACTCCGAGCAGTGTCTGGTGGGCAAGCCCCGATTCCAGTCCCCCGACCAGGCTGTCGATGGCCTTGGGCTGATCGCCGGCGGGTTGGAACTTCGAGGCGAGGCGAAAGGGCTTGCTCATTGAATCTCCGTGTATTCCATCGTCGGATGTATCAGGCTTCGACGCTGGTCCGAGTGCTGACCTCCACGGTGGAACTGGTCATCAGGCGATGGATGGGGCACTTGTGACTGATTTCCTCGAGGCGCGCGCGCTGCTCGGGATCCTCGATGCCGTGGAAGGTCATCTCCACATCGAGTCGATAGGTGCCGTGACGCTCCTCGCTATCGTCTCGATGCACCTTCACGCTCACGCCCTCGAGGGGCCACTTCTTGCGCCGGGCGTACATCATCGAGGTGATGGCCTTGCAGGCGCCCAGCGAGAGGTCGAAATAGTCGTGGGGGTCGGGGGCACTCCCCTCTCCGCCGTAGGCCACCGGCACATCGACGAAGAGGTCCTCGAACCCGTCCAGTTCGACTCGCTGACGGAAGATATGGTTGCGCACGCTGACAACGTCAATGGTCTTTTTCACGAAAATCTCCTGTTCAATTGACCTTGATGGGAAGCTTGAGGGCCTCGACGGCCTTGATCAACTCATCCCGGCGGACGCGCCCTTCGACCTCGGCACCGTGGCGACCCACTTCGGCGCTATCGACGCCCTCCAACATCATCAGTGCGGTGGTGATACGGTTGATCTGGTCGGCGTTATCGACGCCCTTGAAGCTCAGCGATTGGTGTGCCATTGGACGGCTCTCCGATGTTGTGGCGAGGGAGTGGCAAAGCTGCCCTGAGCGGAATATGCGGACGAGTCTAACATGGCGCCGAGACGACCACAGCGGTTGCAAAGTCGTACGGCTACCCGCATAAGAGGAGCCAGCCACTCAGCAAACGACAAGGAGCACCCCATGCCCGACTGGATCACCGCCCCAGGCGGACGGCAGGACGCCGAGGACAGGATCGCCTTCGAGACCTCAGAGCCGGCCCGCCAGGCCCTGGACGGCACCGTGGTGGCGCCGCTGGTCCACCTGGGCGTGCTGGATGTGTTTGGCCCCGATGCGGAGCGATTCCTACAGGGTCAGACCAGCGCCCAGGTGGGCCTCGCCGACGGCGATCTTGCCCCCCTCACCGTATTTTGCACCCCCAAGGGGCGCATGCTGGCCAACGCCCAGCTGCTGCGCGTTGCCGAGGGCCACTATCGGCTGCTGATGCCTCGCGGTCTGGTTCACTCCCTGGCAGAGCACCTGGGCAAGTTTGCCGCCTTCTACAAGACGGAGTTGAAGGAGCGCGACGATCTCGCGCTGATCGGGCTGATCGGCCGCGAGGCCCCGGCGCTGGCAGAGGTCAGGCTGGACCTGCTTCCGCCGGCGGTCTGGCATCAGGCCGGAGACGCCGACGTCCAGCTGCTGGCCCATCCCGGGCCGCGCCCTCGCTTGCTGATCTGCCTGGCCACCGAGCACGCCTCAGCGCTGTGGCTGCGGCTTACCGAGCAGGCCACACCGGTGGGCAATGCGGTGTGGTGTCTGCATGACATCCAGGCCGGCCTGGCCTGGCTGACGTCCGTCCATCGCGATGCCCTGCTGCCGCAGATGATCAACTGGGAGGCGCTGGGCGGTATCAGCTTCAAGAAGGGCTGCTATACCGGGCAGGAAGTCGTGGCCCGCGCCCATTTCCGGGGCCAGGTAAAGCGCCGCCTGGTGCGCGCTCAACTGGAAGGCAGCGAGCTGCCGCCACTGGGCAGTCCAGTGGAGACAGTCGGCGGCAAGGCGGTCGGTGAGGTGCTGGCCGCTGAGCTCGACGCCTATGACCAGGCAGAGATCCTGGCGGTGCTGAGCACGAAGGAGGACCTGGGCCCCCTGCGCGTCGCCGGCCAGGCGTTCAAGCAGCTCAAGCTGCCCTACCCCATCGAACGCCTGGACCCCGAGAGCCTGGCGGCCAAGGCCTGAGCCTCCAAGGCACTCATTCACCAAGGCACTCGTTCACCAAGGCACTCGTTCACCAAGGCACTCGTT
>SL_3KL_010_SEDDRAFT_10005220_pt1 | contig 11694 bp, 10 predicted proteins | sample SodLakKL_010_SED_2_FD_10381 | JGI IMG/M metagenome (IMG submission 10381)
GCATCACTGGCCGCCTCCACCGCCCGCATAAGGAGGGCGCCCACCTCGGCGGGGAGGGTGCCCCGGATCTGATACATCCCGTTCNCGTCGGGCCGGATGGAGAGGTACCGGGCGGCGTGGCGCCTCCGCTCCAGCTCCGCCTCCTCCACTCGACCCCCCAGGTGCTTGAACCCCCGGATCATCTGCTCCACCTGGGCGGTGGTTTGCCGCTTGGCCCGAGCCACCAGCTGGGCCTCGGCCTGGGCGTCGGGAACGTCGCCGACCGCCCGCGTCATGGCCCGGACCTTCGAATACGAGAGTTCGCCCCGCTTCATGGCCTGGGAGGTCAGCGGCATGGCCGTCAGCCCTCGGGCGGTGCGCACCTTCTCCCGGGCCGCCCCCAGGGAGAGGTCCGTCTCCACATGGAGCCAGTGGGCGCAGGACCGGTGCCCTTCGGCCTNCCACGCCCCCCGTCGGTCGAAGGCGGCAATGAGCTCCAGCATCCGGTGATNCGCCCGGCCCATCCACCGGGACAGGCCCTTGATCTCCTGACCCAGCGCCTTGTCGCACTCGGGGATGGGGCCGGAGAGACGCACGTTGGCAAGGCGAGGGGTCGAGCTCGATCCATGGGAAGGCGACGTCCCGTATGGCGACCCCTGGCCCTGCCTCCTTCGTCGTGGCGACCCCTGGCCATGCGACCTTCGCGCTGGCGACCTCCGGGCTGGCGACGACTTCGAAGCTAACCTGGTCGCTCCCGATGAAGATCCCTTTGCCTTCGCCCCTTCCCTTGCCGCCGCCGCCACCCCGTTTCTCGCCCCATACACCGCGCTCGATTCCGCCACTTGAAACCCCATGACACACCTCCCAAGTACAAGAGATACAATGACTTGTAGAAATATAACGAGGGGGTTTTCGACCTCGAGAATCGCCGCAGGACGAGAAGAGTCGACCTCGAAGGTCTCCGGGCGAGGGGTGGCCCAGCTACGGCCTCAGAAGGGGCACGGAGGGGCACCCAGAGCCGCGGCAACGACTCATCCCGACCCTCACCCATCGCGGAATCTCAGATCCGTCCATGGCAGGTTGGCACTCCGGGATACGGGTTCGGGCGGTGGGAGTTGGGGCGTGGGTTCGGGCCCGACCACGCCGGGATGCGGGTTCGGGCGTGGGAGTGCAGGGTGTGGGTTCGGGCAGGGTGGAAGCGCATCGGTGCAGGAATCGGTGCGACGCGCGACTGGCGCGGGCCCGGTAGAGCGCCGGGAGCCGGCGCAGGCCCTGTCCCACGATCCCGGAACGCTTCAGCTGGAACGTTCGTCGTCCGCATGCGCGGTCGCCGCAACGGGCCGCTCCGGCATTCACCCGAATCCATCCGAGCCCGAAAACCACACGACCCCGAATCCATCGGACCCGACCCAGCCGTCGCCAACCTCAACCTCAACTCCAACGCAGTCCGAACTCGGCCGACTCGCGACCGGATCGCCTTCACATTCGACCGGCCCCGAGTAACCCAGCGCTCCCAATATCCAAAAGGCTCCTCGACCGGACGGAGCCACAGCCCTTTATAATGAAATCACATACCCTGCTGCATCCATTCCCACCTGGGAGGCCCGTCCCCCGGTCCCGGCCAGCCCTCGTGAAAGATCTCGACCAGGATCTCGAGGGAGTCCACCAATCGGGGCCCGGGTCGATTAAAGTACTGATGACCATCGATCAGGGCGACCCGTCCCTCGACCACCGCCCTCAATCCCGGCCACCCCGGAAGATCCCTGAGCGCTTCCGCCGCTCCCCGCGTCCTCGCCAGATCGAAGCCGCAGGGCATCACCAGGATCAGGTCCGGGTCCAGACCCTTCATATCCTCCCACTCCACCCATGGGGAGTGCTCGCCCGCCACACCCAGGAGATTCTCTCCACCTGCCATCTCGACGAGTTCAGGCATCCAGTTTCCGGCCACCATGAGGGGCTCGATCCACTCGATGGTCAGCACCCTGGGACGGGGACCCTCGGCTGGACTCCCCCCTTCAGGAGCGGCTCGCCCCTCTTCCTCGGCCGGCGATCGACGCCTTCCGCCTGGAGACCCGGTGCCTCCCGTCCTCCCGCGCCACTGGGTCGACCGCCGAGCCCGAGCGGAGATCTCACTCATGGCCTCTCTCATCTGGTGGACCAGCGCCCGACCCCGCTCGGGGACCGCCAAAGCCTCGGCAACCCGAAGCACATCTCCCAAAACCGAATCCAGGTCGTTGGGAGACAGGGAGACGATCCGAGTGGACTCATCCAGAAGTCGTTGCACCGCCTCCTGGATCGTCTCGAAGGGCACCGCGCAGACCCGGCACTGGTCCTGGGTCAGAATCACCTGAGGCGCCGTCCGCTTCAGCGTGTGATCGTGCACCCGGTAGATGGAGAGGCCCTCCTGGATCAACCTCTGGATCCCCTGGTCGATCTCCACACTGGAGTCCGGCGGCTCGTCCCGGGGCTCGGTGGCCCAGGGGATTCGCGCGACCCACTCGGGGTGGTCGCATTCGTGCGACCGGAGGACCAGACGGTCTCCCAGGCCCAGCGCACAGACGATCTCGGTGGCGGAAGGCAGGAGGCTCGCAATCCGGGAAGGAATCCGATGGGGCTCCTCACGCCGAGCCGTTCGGTCGTCCTCACCCGCATCGACCCTCCCCGAGCCCGTCGATGCCCCGGAGTCCTCAGGCGCGTGCGGCTCCGTCATCCCTTGTCGACCTGGGTCGTCCACCCGTCGTGGGGTCCCTCGGCGCCTTCCTCGTTCTCGAGATATCTTCGACGGGAATCCAGGATCACCTCCTCGGCCGCTTCCTGGGAATCCCAACCCTCCACCTGGACCTCCTTCATCTCCAGGTCCTTGTAGATGGTGAAGAAGTGTTCGATCTCCCGGAGAAGGTGGGGGTGGACCTCGTCGAGTCTCGTGATCTCGGCCCAGTGGGGGTCATGGATGGGAACGCAAAGCACCTTCTCGTCCGGCCCCTTCTCATCGGCCATTCGAAACAGGCCCACCGGGCGTGCCTCGATCAGACAGCCCGGAAACGTGGGTTCCCAGACCAGGACCAACGCGTCCAGGGCATCCCCATCCCTTGCCAGCGTGCCCTCGATGAAGCCGTAATCGGTGGGATAGTGGACGGGAGAGAATAGGAGCCGGTCGAATCGGATCTTCCCCCGGTCCTTGTCGTACTCGTACTTGTTTCGACTCCCCTTGGGCACCTCGATCATGACCGGGAGGACCGGGAATTCGTTGGAATGGCTTCCGCGGGCTGGTGAATCGGTCACGCAGTAGACCTCCGGCGAGAGAAAGGGATGAGGGGACGCTCCAGCGAGGGAGTGAAACCCGGAGTGAACGCGGCTCTACCTCGACCCATCGAATATGCCACGCCGACTCCCTCCCCTCAAACCAGAGGGCAGACGACGCCGGCGTGGTCGCTTCCAGCCCAACCATCCGAGGACCCAGGGACCCAGATGAAGCCCCCCAACCAGATGACGCCCCCCAACCCGTCATCCTCCCAGGAGCTGAGCGGGACTCTCACTCGCATCGACGGGCGTGGATACAAGGCCTACAAGGAACTGCGGGGCGCCTGGGCCCTTCCCTCCTTCACCCTCCAGGTCGACCACGTCCAGGGGGATCCCTTCGCCGCCCCGAGCCGCGTCCGGGTCCTGCTCCCCCCTGCCACCACCGGGCTTCCCAAGGATCTCTGCAGGCCCGGCCCGAGAGCAGTGGGGATCGGCTGCCTCCTGGCCCGACGATTCGGCCAGGTGGCTGGCGCCGTTCCCGAGCCCAGGGGGAGCGGCCGCTCGGGCCAGATCCGCATCGAGGCGCAGGGCCAGGAGGTCATTCGGAACACCGCCGTCCAGGTGGGACCGGAGGGGGAGGTCGAGGCCCGATTCCGCCTCGGTCTCCCGGCCCGGGGAAGACGGATTCTGGGCCATCAGGCCGAGGAGCTCCTCCTGGCGACCCTGCCCGACCTGGTGGAGGCCTCCCTGGTGGCCCGGGCCTTCGACGAGGGCGAGCTGGAGATCCACGCCCTGACGAACGAGGACGCCGAAGCCCTTCGCAGCGAACTGGCACCCCGGAACCTCGTCGGCTTCGTGGCCGACGGGGCCCGACTCCCCCGGCGCAGCGGGGTGGACGACCGACCCATGGAAGGCGGAGGAGTCGTCCCCTTCGAATCCCCTTCAGAACTCCGGCTCACCCTGCCCACCCCCAACGCGGGCCCCATCTCGGGAATGGGCATCCCCAGGGGCGTTACCCTCATCGTCGGGGGAGGCTATCACGGCAAGAGCACCCTGCTCCGCGCGCTGGAGCGCGGCGTCTACAACCACCGGCCAGGAGATGGACGCGAGCGAGTGGTGGCCGATCCCGACGCAGTGAAGATCCGGGCCGAGGACGGTCGGCCCGTTCACTCGGTGAACATCTCGCCCTTCATCGGGACCCTGCCCACCGGCGACGACACCCGGCGGTTCACCACGGCCAACGCCTCTGGATCCACCTCCCAGGCCGCCGCGATCATGGAGGCCTTGGAATCGGGGGCCCGAACCCTCCTCATGGACGAGGACACCTCGGCCACAAATTTCATGATCCGGGATCGACGTATGCAGCTCCTGGTCCCAGGAGACCGGGAGCCCATCACTCCGTTCATCGACCGGGTCCGGGAGCTCCACGATGCCCTGGGGATCTCCTCGATCCTCGTGCTGGGGGGAAGCGGGGACTACCTCGATGTGGCGGATACCGTCATCGCCATGACCGGATTCCACCCCTCCGACGTGACCCGGGAGGCCCAGGAGGTGGCCCACGATCACCCCACCGGTCGAGTCGCCGAGCGGCCGCTCCCTCTCGAGGCGGCGATGGAGGGCCGTCCACCCCGGCGCCCCGTGCCCGGCTCCCTGGATCCCTCCCGGGGGCGACGCGGCGTCAGCCTCAAGGTCCGGGGTGAGGACGGGTTCCGCTTCGGCACCGATGACGTGGACCTCACCGGGGTGGAGCAACTCGTGTCCTGGGCCCAGACCCGAGCGGTGGCCGAAGCGCTCGTCCTGGCGCGACACCGATTCATGGGCGAGGGCCAGTCCGTCTCCCGGCTCCTCGACAAGGTCCTGAACGCCCTCGACGAGGAGGGCCTCGATCTCCTGGGCCATGGCCATGACGGCGACCTCACCCTCTTCCGACGCCACGAATTGGCTGCAGCCCTGAACCGACTCCCCACCCTGGAGGTGGATTGACCCCTTCCGTCAGGGAGTTCAGCTTGAGGCTGCAACCTCATCTCACTGCCGGAGGCCGTCCCGGCGAACCTGCTCGCCCCTGGACCTCCGACCCCCCGCCTGGGAGGCGCCCATGCCCGTGATCCGAAACCGCAACCAGATCCCCCTGGAGGACGTCTCCGCCGGCTCGAAGACCCAACGCCAGTCCCTGACCGAACGGGGGTCGGGAGCTGGATTCCACATGCGACGGTTCGTCATGGGTCCGGGCGGTGGGATGCCCCGGCACACCAACGCCGTGGAGCACCAGCAATATGTACTCCGGGGTGGGGCGGAGGTGGGGATCGGCGACGAGACCCATCAGGTGACCGCCGGAGACGTGGTCCATATTCCCGCCGGCGTGCCCCACTGGTACGACGCCGACGAGGACGAGGGCTTCGAGTTCCTGTGCGTGGTCCCCGACGACGAGGATCGGATCGAGCTGGTGGACGAATGACGGACCCGGCTCGATGCTGGGTCGCCCTGGGATAGTCGTGGGCCCATCCGTGCCGAACTCTCCGAAGTAACCGTGTCCCCTTCCTCGCCCTCCCCCTCCTCGTCCTCCGGTCCCGAGACGGGTGACCTGGATGCACCGGAGAGAGCTCCAACCCTGACCCGGCTGGCCGGTTTGGCCGCGCTGGTCGCCGCCGTCGTGATCGGGCTGAAGCTTCTGGCCTGGCACCTCACTGGATCGGTGGGCCTCTTTTCCGACGCCCTGGAGTCGGTGGCCAATCTGGCCGGAGCCCTCATGGCCTGGGCCATGCTCTGGTGGGCCGCCCAGCCCCCTGACGACGAGCACGCCTTCGGCCACAACAAGGCCGAATACTTCTCCAGCGGCTTCGAGGGCGCCCTGATCCTTGCGGCCGCCGCCGGAATCGCGGTGGCCGCCATCCCCCGCCTCCTGGACCCTCAGCCGGTGGAGGCCGTGGGCGTCGGACTCCTCGTGGCCGCCGCGGCCAGTCTTCTCAATGCGGGAATGGCCTGGCTCCTGCTCCGGGCCGGGCGCCGCCACGGCTCCATCACCCTGGAGGCCGGGGGCCAGCACCTCCTCACCGACCTCTGGACCTCGGGCGCCGTCATCGCCGGGGTGGGTCTGGTCGGACTCACCGGATGGAACCGTCTGGACGCTCTCCTGGCACTGGGGGTGGCGGTGCATATCCTGATCACCGGCATTCGACTGGTTCGCCGTTCGGCTCTCGGGCTCCTGGACACGGCACTTCCCCCCGCTGACCGGAGTCGGATCGAAGAGGTCCTCGCACCCTTCCGGGAGGAGGGGATCGAATTCCACGCCATTCGCACCCGACGGGCGGGCCAACGAAGCTTCATCTCCCTTCACGTCCTGGTGCCAGGCGAGTGGTCGGTACAGCGGGGCCACGACCTGGCGGAGGTCATCGAGGGCCGCCTCCGGGACATCCTCCCGGGCAGTCACGTCCTGACTCACCTGGAGCCGGTGGAGGACCCCGTCTCCTTCCAGGACGCCCGCATCCCTCCTCTCTCCTCGTGAACTCTCGGACCAACATGCCGTCATCGGGGCCTTCAGCCTCCATCCATCTCCTGCCCTTCGCCCAGCCCCTGGCCGGGCCTCCCGCCACCGCCTCCTGGTCCGTCACAGGCGCAGAGGGATCCCAGGCCGTCACCGGAGGAGGGCTGGTCGGGGTCGTGAACCGGGAAGATGGGCTTCAGGGGCTCTGGCGAGGAGCCGTCAGGGTGGCCGGCCCCCTGACGCTGAGGTTGGGCTCCGCGACCTCCCCCCTCGCGGGCACGGAGCTGCGGGTGGGGCCGGGAGGATGGGAACGGCGAATCTCCGTTCCTGGAGGGATGATCCTCTTCGAACGGGGGGTGCTGCCGGATTCGGCGCCGGCGCCCCTCCTCCACTGGAGCTGGGAAGGCCCCAGCCCCGAAGGCGAGCCCGTCCTCCTGCATCTGGCACTCGCGGCCTCGACGGGGGAGGTCTCCCGACAAGACGTCTACGGGCTGGAGGGACCCCTCGGACCAGACGGTCTGGGCGTCGCCCTCCTGCCACCGGGCGAAGAGCTGGAGTCCCTTCGCCGAAGGATCCATCCTCCCCACGCCAGGGAGCTGGCTCGGCACCGAAGGGGAGGGGCGGGTCGAGAGGAGGCCGAGTCCAGCGGGTCGGGTCCTGCAGGTGGGTCTTTCGGCGGACCGCACCCGGGCGGTCTGCACCTCGTGGCCGATGGTCGAAGCCTGGACCGAGCAGGGCTGATCCTGGCCGGCGCAGCGCTGGGGACCGATGGCGACGGACGGCCGACCGCCCCCTTCCTCCTGGGGCTGGTGGAGGGCGCCCCGGTGCTGGCTTCCGGGAGCGCTCTTGCGGAGTTGGGGCTCGGCGCCTTCTGCGGAGGTCGGGCCGAACTGGGCTGGGCGATGCTGGAGGCGCTGGCCGGCGAGGACGCCGCCCCTCCCCTCCCCCTCCTCCATCTGGCCGGTGAGGCCGCGGCATGGACCGGCGCCCTCCCGCGACTCGTCCGTCTGCGCCCAGCCCTGGACGCCGCCATGGACCATCTCCTCGAAGTGGCCGAAGACGGCGAATCCACCCCACCTCCGGCAGCCCACCCCGGCCCCCTCCTGGTCCTGGAACGACTGGCTGGGGGGGTGGAGCGGGGAGGTGGTGGCTGGCGGGAGGCGATTCTCGAGGTTCGCCAGGCCATGGCCCGCTCCCTCCGCTCCGACTCGCCGGCCGGATCCGCGGCCTCGAAGGGCGTTCGACTCCCGGTTCTGGGGGGATCCCCATCGAACGTTCCAGCGCCGGAGGCGGACCGGCCGGCCCACCTGCCGCCGCCCTGGGCCTTCGCCCCCCTCGACGCTCCCGTCACCGCACCCCGGCGCACCCTCCATGCCGCCCGCCTCCTCCGTTCCTGGATCGAGGGACGGCTGGGGGCGGACCCCGACGCCCGCTACGGACGACTGGAGTTTACCCTCGAGCTTCGCGGAGGCCCGGAGACGCTGGAGGCAGACCACCTCCAGGTGGGAGACGCCCGGATGGGCCTCTCCTGTCGCCTCGCCGACGGGGTCTTTAGGTTTCACCTCTTCCAGGCCGGAGGACGGGCACCTCTGACTCTCGTTTTCAGGGCGCGAGTTCCACTCGCTCCGCCTCTGAAGGTGAGGTTGGCCCAGGAGGTGGTGGAGCTCCCGGTGGAGCCCCTGGAGGGTGGCAGCGGTGTGAGCTTGCAGTTCCCCCTGGATCCGGAACGGAGGATCGTCATTGAGCGGAGCGTTGAAGAAGGCAGGTGATTCGTATCGGGAGACCCCCCCATGGAGGAAGTGGTCTCCCTTCGTCCTCACCGGGCTGGCCATCCTCCTGGCCTGGACCCTCACCCCCGAACTGACCCAACCGGTGGAAGAGGGGGGTCACTACGGGTTCACCTCGCTCCTTCCGGCCCTGACTACCCTCGTCCTGGTCTTCTTCACCCGGGACGTGGTCAGCTCGCTCTTCCTCGGGATCCTGGTGGCGGGCTTCGTCATCGCCGATGTGAACATCATCGACCGGTTCCTGATTCCCTCCATAGGCACCGAGTCCTTCGCCGTCATCCTCCTGGTGTACCTCTGGGCCCTGGGGGGACTCATCGGGATCTGGACACGGACGGGAGGAGCCCGGCACTTCGCCGACTGGGCTGCGCGCAAGATCGTCCGGGGTCCCCGGTCCGCGAAGTTCTTCGCCTGGCTCATGGGGATCACCTTCCACCAGGGCGGAACGATCTCCACGATCCTGGCCGGTACCACGGTGAAGTCGGTGACGGACAAGCAGAACGTTTCGCACGAGGAACTCACCTACGTGGTGGACTCCACGGCCTCGCCCATNGCCACCGTCATCCCCCTGAACGCCTGGCCGCTCTACGTGGCCGGCCTCCTGGTGGGCACCACTCCGCTCTTCATGACCGAGCAGGACGTAGTCACCTTCTTCTTCCGCTCGATCCCCCTGAACTTCTATGGGCTCTTCGCCATCACTCTGACGCTCCTCTTCGCCCTGGAGCTCCTGCCTTGGGAGGGAGCGAAGATGAAGCGGGCCCGAAAGCGGGCCCGGGAGACTGGAAAGCTGGACCGGGACGGATCCGAACCGCTGGCCGCCGACGAGCTCACCCAGCTCAAGATCCCCGGCGGCTACCGGCCCGGGCTGGAAGACTTCCTCGTGCCCCTCTTCGTCCTGGTGGGAGTCGCGCTCACCGGGGTGATCGGCCCCCTCATCCCCGCGATCCACCAGGGGGAGATCGAGATCTTCCTGGCCGGAATCTCGGTTCCCATCGCCGAGGCCTTCGGACTCGCCGTCCTGGCCGCCATGGGGCTCGCGCTCGTCAAGGGAATGGAGCTGAAGCAGGTGGTGGACGGGTTCGTCGACGGATGCAAAGGGGTGACCATCGGAGCCATCATCCTGGCCCTGGCCGTCACCCTGGGCACGGTCTCCGGCGAGCTGGGAACGGCCAACTTCATCGTCGAGACCACCGCGGAGCTGGTGAATCCGGTGATCCTCCCGGCCCTCTTCATGTTCATCTGCATGGTCGTGGCCTTCTCCATAGGCTCGTCATGGGGTACCTACGCCGTGGTCTTTCCCCTGGCCATGCCCCTGGCCTACGCCATCAATCCCGATCCCTTCTACATGTCGCTGGCCTTCGGGGCCGTCCTGGGAGGCGCGGTCTTCGGCGACCAGTGCTCTCCCATCTCCGATACCACGATCCTGTCTTCGCTGGCCTGCGGGTGCGATGTGATGGACCACGTCCTGACCCAGCTCCCCCTGGCGCTGGCCGCCGCGAGTATCGGAGCCCTCCTCTCCACCATCCTCGCCTTCGTGGCCATGTAGACGTCCCCACGAACAAGGGGCGGCCCTCCGAGTGGAGGACCGCCCCGAACTGCCATCGGGTCTGAAACCCGGAACTGGAAGGCTATTTCTTCTTCTTTCGCTTCCGCTTCTTCACGGGAGTCACCGAGTCGGCATCCAGGTATCCCCTCTCCACGAGGAGGTCCTGAAGCCGGGATCCCCGGTCAGGCACCTCGGTCCGACTCACCAGACGAGCCAGTTCAATGCGCTCGGTGTCTTCGATCTTGTCCAGGATCGCGATGGGCGCCCCGTACCGCAGGAGGATCCGCTTTGCATCCACCACCACCGAATCGTCCACATCACCCTCCCAGCGTCAGAGTCAAGCGTACATTATCGCAACTTCAAGATGTCAAAGATAGGTAAATTCCACCTGACCAGAAACATCTGGCGGGTGGACCCTCACCTCGGCCGACGTCCTCCTCTTGTTCAGCCGCCGAAGGGAATCCCCACCATGAGGAAGAGGTTTGCCTGACGGTCACCCTCCCCTATGCCGGTCACTCCCTGCGGAGTGATGGACTCGTCAGAGGGGTTGAAGCGGGAGATGTGGGCACCCAACTCGATGCGAGGCCGGAGAGGACCCAGGAAGAGATGGGTCCCGAGTCCCAGATGGAGCTGGGCCTGGGCCTGATCCTGAAGGGCGTTCTGCCACCCCTCCTCCCGGAGTCCCTCATCGTCGAAGTCGTAGTAGGCCACCCCCCCTCCGGCGACCAGGTACGGCCGAAGCAGCGCGAGACGGGGAAACGGATGGAGAACCAGTGCGGCCCCGACGGTGAGGAGGCTGCTTCGAGCGGCGCAGTCCTCGCATCCCACGCCCTGAACCGGCACATCGGAGCGGGTGGCGAAGCCGATTCCTGCCCGGACTCCCACAGCGCTGGACTCGGGGTCCCCGGTCTCGAAGGTGGCCCCGAAGGCCAGGGTGGACTCCCGTCGTCCCAGTTCGAGAAGGGTCTCCCCGGTGTCATCCCGAAGCTCACCCAGGTCGGAGAGGGGGGCGTAGATCCCGGCCTGCGGGACGACGGTCACCTGGGCTTCGAGGTTCTGGGCCGCCAGGGAAAGCAACCCGGCCGTCAATGCCAATGACAGGGACCCCAGGATAGAGGACCCGGGGATGGACGAAAGTGGGAATCGGATCATGTTGGAACTCTCGGGATTGAGGAGGATCAGGGAGGTGAGGATAGCGGGACCCATGCGTCCCGGGGTTGCAACTCGACGCTGAGACGGGGGGAAGGTAGATTCGAAGCACCCTTCCCTCCCTCGTCGACCCGACCTCCATGTCCGAGACGCCACCATCTCTCTCCCGTTCGGTCGAGGACTACCTCAAGGTCATCTATTCCCTGGAGGAGCAGGGGAGTGCAGCCAGCACCAGCGCCATCGCCCAGGCGCTGGACGTTCAACCGGGATCGGTGAGCGGCATGGTGAAGCGCCTGGCCGGGTCGGGCTATGTCGAACACGAAAGGTACCGGGGAGCTCGCCTGACTCCCAGAGGACGACGAGAAGCGTTGAGAATCGTCCGGCGCCACCGGGTCCTGGAGACCTACCTCAGCCAACGCCTCGGCTACTCCTGGGACGATGTCCATGAGGAGGCGGAACGGCTGGAGCACGCCGCCTCCGACGACCTCATCGACCGCATGGCGGTAGCGCTGGAG
>SL_3KL_010_SEDDRAFT_10005221_pt1 | contig 11694 bp, 8 predicted proteins | sample SodLakKL_010_SED_2_FD_10381 | JGI IMG/M metagenome (IMG submission 10381)
CTGGGGACCGAGGCCGTGGCGCTTGAGATCCTCCAGCGCCAGGACGCGAACACCGTGGACGTGGTTCGCCGGGTCGAGGCCATGCTCCCCGAGCTACNGACGGCGTTTCCCGAGCTCACGATGGAGGTGGCNTCCGAGGAGGCCTCCTTCACCGACCTGGTGGTCCGGAACATGGGGATGAGCATCGTGGCGGCCCTCCTCCTGGCCGGCTTCGTGGTCTTCCTATTCCTGGGGAGCCTGGGGGCCGCGGCGGTGATCTCGGTCTCCATGCCCATGAGCTTCCTCCTCACCTTCGCCCTCATGTGGGCCACGGGGATGGAGCTCAACCTGGTGACCCTCTCAGCCGTGATCCTGGCCGTGGGGATCGTGGTGGACTCCTCGGTGGTGGTCCTGGAGAACATGACCCGCCACCGGCGGGAGGAAGGCCGGAGCGCCGAGGAGGCGGCAATCCAGGGAACCGACGAGGTGTTCTTCGCCATCCTGGCCGGCATCCTCACCACGGTCATTGTCCTGGTCCCCTTCCTCTTCCTGGAGGGGTTCGTGGGTCAGGTGTTCGGGCCCCTCTCCCTGACCCTGATCTTCGCCTTCGCCTCGTCTCTGCTGGCGGCGGTGACCCTGGTGCCGCTCCTCGGGGCCCGACTGCTGGCACGGGACACCGGGAGCGGCAGCGGTGAGGCCGGCGCGCCAGAGGGCGGGAGGACGGATGCCGGCTGGGACCGGGAAGCTCCGGATCCCGGGATCCGGGTCGCGAAGACCCGACATCGGTCTCGGCCGATCTCGCCCCTCCGCGGGGCCCTCCGCCGTCCCCTCCAGGGGTTCGATGCCGGGATGGACCGGATCCGTCGCTTGTACCTGGGGAGCCTCCGATGGGCGCTGGCCCGGCGGGCGCTGACCCTGGGGGCCGCCTTCTTCCTACTACTCGTAGGCAGCGTCTCGCTGGTGGCCCGGGGAATGGAGGTTCTGCCCCGGCTGGACTCGGGCTCCTTCTTCGTGAGTGTGGAGACCGAACCCGGCACCTCCTTCGCCGAGACCCAACGGATCGTGGGTCAGGTGGAGCGGATCCTGGAGGACGAGACCCACGTGGTGGGATTCACCACGCGGGCCGGCTTCGAGCCCGAGGCCGTCTTCCTGGGGGACGCCGGCGCCATGGGCGTCCAGCAGGCCTTCCTCTCGGTGGACCTGGTCTCTCGGAAGGAGCGGCCCGAGACGATCTGGGAGATCCAGGACCGGATCCGGACCCGGCTGAGTGAGATTCCCGGGATCCGCACCGCAGTGGTGAAGGAGATGGGGGGTACGGCCAAGGCCACCACGCTGGCGTCCCTCAACGTCCGGATCTCGGGCGATGACCCCGCCGTCCTGGACGACCTGGCGATCCGAGTCCTGGAACGGGCCCGGGAGGTGCCGGGAGCGGTGAACGTATACCGCAGGTGGACTCTGGACCGCCCGGACCTCCAGATCCGCCCCGATCCCCTGCGGTCCGCGGAACTGGGCCTCACGCCGGCCCGGGTGGCCGAGGCTACCTACGGCGTAGTGGAGGGGACCACCGCGACCCTCTGGACGGCCAGGGACGGGACGAGACTCCCCGTGGTGGTTCGCTATCCCCGGGACGGCCGGGCCGACCTGGAGTCCGTCCTCCAGGTCCACGTGCTACCGGGAGTTCCCCTGGAGGAGGTGGCCGAGGTCACCTGGGAACTGGCGCCGAACCTGGTCACCCGGGAGAACCTCCTTCCCACCGCCGATGTGGCCGGCTTCCACGACGGGCGGGCCTTCAGCCACGTGGTGGGGGACCTGGCCCGGGCCCTGGAGGAGATCCCGGTCCCCGCCGGATACGCCATGGACATCACCGGGGAGATGAGCGACCTGGCAGAGTCCAGGGACCAGATGGTCTTTGCCCTGCTCCTGGCTCTGGTGGCGGTGTACCTGCTGCTGGTGGTCCAGTTTCGGTCCTTCCTGCATCCCCTCACCGTGATGCTGGCGGTGCCCCTGGTGGTGGTGGGCGTGGCCGTTGCCCTCCTGCTGGCCCGGCAGGTGATCTCCATGGCCGTCCTCATGTCTCTGGTCCTCCTGGTGGGGATCGCTGTGAACAACTCCATCATCCTCCTGGACTTCGTCTTGCGGCGTCGGGAGGCCGGAAGCGATCGGGAAGGTGCCGTCCTGGAGGCCGTCTCCGTCCGGTTCCGCCCGGTCATGATGACCACTTTCTCTACGGTGGCCGGGATGGTCCCCCTCGCCCTGGAGTGGTCCCTGGGCGCCGAACGATTCTCTCCCATGGCGGTGGCCATCATCGGGGGTCTCACCGCGTCGTCCCTTCTCACCCTGGTGGTGGTCCCGGTATTCTACACGGTCCTGGACGACCTCCAGGCCCGGGTGCGGTCCATCGGCGCATGAGGCGAGGCATGGCGAGAACGACCAAGAGAGAAGCGATTCTGGATGCGGCTCTGGCCCTCTTTGCGGAGAAGGGGGTGGATGCCACCACCACGCGTGAGATCGCGGAGCAGGCGGACACCGCGGAGGGAAACCTCTACCGGCACTTCGAGGGAAAGGACGACCTGGCTCGCACCCTGTTCGAGACCACCGCCCGGCGGTTCGCCGACGTGTTGGAGGCGGAGGCAGGTGACGAGAACGATCCCAGGGCCCGGCTGGAGGCCCTGATCCGAGGGGTGTTCACCTTCGGGGAGAGCCATGCCGCAGCCTTCTCCTTTCTCCTGGCCTCCCATCCCTCCCACATCCCGAAGGATCGAGACCTGCGCCTGGGGCCCTATCCCATGCGGCTCTTCGTCCAGACCATCGTCCACGGAGGTAGCCAGGGCGTTTTTCGGGCGGTGGACCCGGTCCTGGCCACCGGGTGGATCGTGGCCATGACGCAGCGGGCTGTGCTTTTGGCCCGGATGGGGCTTCTGGCCGACGACCGGGAGCGTATCATCAGCGAGACGGTGGAAGCCAGCCGACGGCTCCTCGCCCCCGATCCTGCCTCACCGGTAGGAGAGGGACCCCATGACGGTTGAACTCCCACACGGAGGATCCCATGGCACCCATGACGAAGACAATCCAGCGTACTCTGTCCAGTCCGTGCGGACGCACGTCGCTGGCGTTCTGCGGGCTACTCGTGATCTTCGCACTCGGCTCATGTGCCGAGGAGATGGCCGATGAGGCCGCAACGCTCGCGGCGGATTCCCCGCAGGTGCAGACAGAGCCCCAACCGGACCAATTGCCGCTTCCGGAGATCATGGTTGATCTCGAGCGGGACATGGCCGCTGTGGGCGCGGGGCTCTGGACGGAAGACCCCCAGGTCATCGCTGCAGCCGCCCGTCGAGTGGCCGAGCACCCGTCGACAACGCTGGAATACCGGCAGGCGATCCAGGAGGAGTTGGGTGATCACTTCCCGACATTCGTCGGGTACGATGAGGACGTCCATGATGCCGCTCGGCTCCTGGCGGAGCGAGCGGAAGCCGGCGCCCCCATTGCCGAGCTCCTCGAGCTTCACCACGAAGTGGCCCGAGGCTGCGTGGGCTGCCACACGGCCTTCCGCGGCCGCCTCCAACCCGCGATGGATCGGTTGCGTGCAAACGAACCGTGAGTGCCGTGTGTGCCCGAGCCGGTCGACCTGGCGAGCCCGGGGCCGTCCCACCGCCTTCTCCTCCGGTCAACGACCCGCTCCCCCCATGATGCCCATATTCCGGTCGTCGGAGTGTTCCCGGACGATGTGATACCCGAGGCGGATGTTCCGGACGCGTCGGGCCGGCTAGACAGTCTGAGGGTCGGTCGGCCGAGGGAGTTCGAGCTCCCTCCACAGCTCCTCCCGGGTCTCCAGGATGAGGCTCCGGACATGCTCCTTCAGCGCCGGAATGTCCTCTCGGCCAAGGCCCGCGGTCTCGATGGGCTCCAGCACCCTCACCTCGGCGTGGGCCCGTCCGAAGACGAGGGATCCTTTGGGGAGGGCGTGCCGCGTGCCGGCCACGGCCATGGGCAGGATGGGAACTCCGGTATCCACTGCCAGCCTGAAGGCTCCGTCATGGAACGGAAGCATCTCGGGGCCTGGGGAACGAGTCCCTTCCGGGAGGATGATGACAGAGACGTGCTTCCGGAGCCGATCCCTGCACTCCTCCAGGGCCGCGGCCCGGCTGCGCCTCACCCGCCGGCGGACCGGAATGTCCCCGGCCATGCGCATCATCCATCCCATGAACGGGATCCGGAAGATGGCTTGCTTCGACAGCCACTTCATCTCCCAGGGCAGGTGGCTGATAAGGAAGATGTCCGCGAAGGACTCGTGGTTCGAGACAGCCACGTACGGCCGCCGCGGGTCGTCAATCCGCACCCCGGAGGTTCGAAATCTCCACAGAGGATTTAGCTTCGCGGCCACGACCGCGGCCCGCCGAAACCATCGTCCCACGACATAGCGACCCGGGTCTCCGGGCACGGTCCCCACGTAGACCAACGCCATCCAGATCGGCCATACCAGCGCGATCACGGCAATGAGGAGCCAGACCCACACGGAGACGAGGCGTCGGACGAACATGGAAAAAAGGGTAGGTGATGGGTTCATGGCCGGCAAGGACTCGTTGCTACCGAGTTGGGGAACGCCGCCTTGAACACTCAATGACGAGGAATCGTAGAACGGATCCATCGACAGACCGGCCATCTTGTATGGAGCCGAGTGTCGACCCAGGGACCTGGCGCTCCCAACGGCGGTCGCTCCTGTTCTTCAACAGCCTTTTAGGTCTGCTGGCGTTGCGGTCATGGGGCTCCCGCGAGACCAACGACGCCAGATCGGGCCCGCTCCCATGGCATGTCCGCCGGCAGGAGGGGGAAGGATTGACTGCCCCCGAGCGTCTGGTACATTGCTTCAGTCATTGATGAAATAGTAAAGATTTTGGAGCTACTATGGACCGGGCCCATGATCCCAAGGGGCAGTTGTTCGAACAGTTCGCTCGCATCGGAAAGGTGCTGGCCAGCCCCTCCCGGCTTCTGCTCCTGGATCTCCTGTCCCAGGGCGAGAAGCCGGTGGAGACCCTGGCCGAGCAGGCCGGACTCACGGTACCCAATACGAGCAATCACCTGCGGGAACTGCGAGCCACCTCCCTGGTGAGCACGCGACGAGATGGTCAACGGATCTACTACCGCCTCGCCAGTCCAGCGGTGGGGGACCTTCTGCGATCACTCCAGGATGTGGGTCACAGGCACCTGGCCGAGATTCGAGAACTCGTCCGGGACTACTACGAGGATCCGGAAGCACTGGAGGTGGTGGATGCTGCAGCCCTTCACGACCGTCTCCGGGAGGAGGCCGTCGTGGTCCTGGACGTACGTCCCGGGGATGAGTATGAGGCCGGCCATATCCCCGGGGCCGTGTCCCTTCCCATCGAGGAGCTGGAGCGACGCCTCACGGATCTGCCCCGGGACCGGGAGATCGTGGCCTATTGTCGGGGTCCATACTGTCTCTTTTCCCGTCAGGCGGTAGAAGAGCTCCGGGCCCACGGGTTCCGGGCCCGGCGAATGGAAGACGGCGTGGCCGAATGGGATGACCAGGGTTACCCGGTAGCCGTGGGCGCGGAGTCGACTGAGGAGATCCGTGCTCGGAATCTGAGACGCACACAGGAACCGGCGAACACCCCATGAGTGAGCAGGCCTCCAGACCGTCTCAGCCGGAGTCGTCGCCTCGGAATGCCGCGCCTCCCCGCGACAAGGGTGGCAGACCCGGTGAGGGGATCGAGCTCGGTCTCCGGGAGAACTGGAAGCAGTTCTGGCTCCTGGTGCTCGTCAACGCCTTCGTGGGGGCGATGGTGGGCCTGGAGCGGACGATCCTCCCCCTCATCGCCGAGGAGGAATTCGGGCTCGTGGCCCGCGGGGCCATCCTCTCCTTCATTGTCACCTTCGGATTCGTGAAGGCGGGAACGAACTTCTTCGCTGGACGGCTTGGTGACCTCTTCGGCCGAAAGAAGGTGCTTCTGGCGGGGTGGCTGTTCGGGATCCCGGTGCCTTTCCTCCTCATGTGGGCGCCGTCGTGGTCGTGGATCGTCTTTGCCAACGTCCTGTTGGGGGTGAACCAGGGACTCGCCTGGTCCACCACGGTGATCATGAAGATCGACCTGGTGGGTCCCAGAGCGCGTGGGCTCGCCATGGGCCTGAACGAGTTCGCCGGGTACCTGGCCGTGGCCCTGGCGGCGCTGGGTACCGGGTACGTGGCCGAAGCCTTTGGTCTGCGGCCGGAGCCCTTCTACCTGGGGATCGCCTTCGTGGCCCTGGGCCTGGGGCTGACCATGTTCTTCGTGCGTGAGACCACCGCCCACGTGGCCCTGGAGGCCCGCGAGCATCGGTCCGCGTCGGAGGATCCTACTCTCGGAGGCACCCTCAGCGGGAGGGAGATCTTCGCTCTGGCGAGCTGGCGGCACCCGGCTCTCTTCGGTTCCAGTCAGGCCGGTCTCGTGACGAACTTCAAGGACGGCCTGGCCTGGGGGCTCTTCCCTCTCTTCTTCGCGGCCGGCGGCCTCTCCGTTGGCCGGATCGGGATCCTCACCTTCATCTACCCGGCCATGTGGGGCATCCTCCAACTCTGGACCGGGGGCCTATCCGACCGCGTGGGCCGGAAGCCCCTCATCGCCACGGGAATGGTGCTTCAGGCAGCTGCGCTCTGGCTCGTGGCCGCCGGTAGCACCTTCTGGGTCTGGTTCATGGCGAGTGCACTCTTGGGGGCCGGGACCGCATTGGTCTACCCCACCCTTCTCGCGGCGGTAGCCGACGTGGCCCATCCCGCTTGGAGAGGGTCCGCCGTGGGCGTCTACCGGCTCTGGAGGGACTCCGGATACGCATTCGGGGCGATCGTGGCCGGCGTCCTGGCCGACAGATTGGGGATCACCACGGCGATCGTGGTCGGGGGCGTGTTGGCCTTTCTTTCCGGCATCCTGGTCCTGGCCCGAATGCCGGAAACGCTGCCCGGCGCCGCATCTGAGGAGCCCGACTCCATGGATTCCCCGCATCACACTCACAGGAACGGAGCATGAACACCCTCCTCATCGTGAACCATCCCCCCTACGGGACCGAGCACGCTTTCAACGCCCTGCGCCTGGCCGACTGGACGGTCGCCGCGGACAAGATCCTCGTGTTTTGAGAATCGACTCGGAGGAGATCACCGTCCTTTGTTTCGTGTCCCAGCGACTGCAGGCCGTTTGCGGCCTTTCCAGGGTCCTGGTACCCGGATTCTGACGCCTGCACTCATGCGGCGGCGAGCGGAGCGCGACTTCAGCGACCACGCTTCGCGTCCCCGGTAGTGGCCGCGATGGCGCAGATCACCGTTTCAGCCCAAGTTGAGTCACCGTTCAAAAATGAGTTCGAGGAGGATCGTTTCTGGGAGTCAGCAGCTTTCCCTTCCCCGACGTCACCCTGAGGAGTTCACCGCCGTGCCGCGTCATCGATCCGGAAGCACACGTTCCGCACTCCTATGGTTGCTCCTCCTGGGCGCGTTCCTGCCGGGGAGCCTGAGCGCGCAGGCCGGCGGGGGCGCCCCCCCGGACGACACGCTTCCCGCCCACGCCGCTCCGACGGGGCGCCTCATGGTCGATCCTCCCCGGGGAGCTTCCGCCACTGCCCGGGCCGTCCGAATCCACGAGGCGCCGGTGATCGACGGGGTGCTGGACGAGCCCATGTGGGCCGAGATCGAGCCGATCACCGATTTCGTCCAGCGAGACCCCGTGGACGGCGGGGTGCCATCGGAGCGCACCGAGGTCCGAATCGCGTACGACGAGGACAATCTCTATTTCGGATTCATGATGTACGACTCGGAGCCGGAGGGCATCCGGGCCCATGTGCTCCAGCGCGGGGGGATGATCGGCCTCGATGACCACATCGTCATCGGGCTCGACACGTTCAAGGATCGCCGAAACGGCTACATCTTCGAGATGAACTCCTTCGGCACCCAGGACGATGCCCTCTTCACCGATGAGGAGATCCAGGACTGGAACTGGGAGGGGGTCTACCACAGTGAGGCGCGTATCACCGAGGAGGGCTGGACGCTGGAGGTTGCGATCCCCTTCACCACGATCCGCTTTCCCCGGGAAGAGGTCCTGGAGATGGGCCTCCTCTTCTATCGGTCGATCCGCCGGAAGAACGAGACCGTGTTCTGGCCCCACCTGCCCGCCACCTATCGCGGTCGGTATGCCCAGTCGTCCCAGTACGGGACCCTGGTCGGCCTCGAGGGTGTGGTGCCTGGGCGGAACCTGGAGATCAAACCCTATCTTCTGGCCGGAGCGCAGAAGAGCGGCAACGTGGATCCCACCAACCGGGTCCAGGACGTGGGCCTCGATGTGAAGTACAGCCTGACGTCGTCGCTCACCATGGACCTCACCTGGAATACCGATTTTGCCCAGGTGGAGGCGGACAATGTCCAGGTGAACCTGGACCGGTTTTCCCTCTTCTTCCCCGAAAAGCGGGAGTTCTTCCGGGAGCGCTCCGGACTCTTCGAGTTCGGTGATTCGGGCGCCACCCAGCTCTTCTTCTCGCGGCGCATCGGGCTGAACAACCCCATCATCGGGGGCGGACGGGTCACGGGTCAGGCGGGGCGATTCAGCATCGGGGCCCTGAGTCTCCAGACCGGCGAAGAGGAGGGGCTGGCGGGTGCGAACAACTCGGTGGCCCGGGTCCGGGCCGACCTCGGGGCGCGGACCTCCGTCGGAGGGCTGGTCACCAACCTCCAGCGCTCCGGTTTCGCAAGTCGGGGTGCGGGTGTCGACGCCCAGCTCCGGTTCTTCGGGAGCAGCAGCCTGGACTTCTGGGCCTCCCGGATCTGGGACCCGTCGGTCCAGGAGGTCACGGGTGGGGTTGGACCGGAGAGGCCGGCTCGGTCCGAGCGGGGCCCGGCGGGTGGGCTCGGTGCCGGAGCCGTCTCCCTCGTCCTCCAGAACGCGACGTACGGTGCCGAGCTGGGCTACACGAACATCGGCGAGGACTTCCTTCCAGCTCTCGGGTTCGTCCGACGCCGGGATCAGGTGCGGAAGGAAGCCGAGTTGGCGTACACCCCTCGTTTCGAGACCCACCCCTGGTTCCGACAGCTCACCCTCGGACTCGGCGGACGGGAAATCGACGGGCAGGATGGTCGCCGCCAATCGGGGTATCGCGAGTTCGAGGTCGGGATGAATTTCCAGACTGGAGACCGGGCCGGCACGAGTGTGGACCGAAGCTTCGAGCGCCTGGAGTTCCCCTTCGAGATCCAGCCCGGTACGCTGATCCCCGCCGGGGACTACAGCTTCGCGACCGTGGGAGCCAGCGCTCGGACGAATCGAAGCCGCCGGCTCTTCGCGAACGCCGATGTGACTGTGGGTGATTTCTACAGTGGGACCCGGACCCAGCTCGGCGGCGGGGTCGGTTTCGTCGTCTCGCCTCACCTGAGCCTGGAGCCGGGAATCAGGCACAACTCGGTCTCGCTGCCCGTGGCGAACGGTGACTTCACCACCAATGTGGTGGAGGTGGTCGTAAAGGGCGCGGCGAATCGGCGCCTCTTCGCCGACCTCCTCCTGCAGTTCGACGACGTCTCGGATCGGGTCCAAGCCAACATCCGCCTGAACTGGCTCCACACCCCGGGAAGCAACCTCTTCGTGGTCCTGGACACGGGGTACAACGCAGGCGACCTGCTGGATCCTCGGGATTCGAGGTGGGAACGGAGGACCGGGTTGGTCAAGATCACCTACCTTTGGGCCTTGTAGTCCTTCGGGCAGCGGCAACAGACTGGCGCGGCCGCACCCGACGGAGCAATAGATGGGAACGTCAGCTTTGTAGGCCCGATGTCAGGTGGGCTGCAACCGCTCGTGTCCTCCGCCCGCTGAAGAAGCGCTCCCCATGAAGGAGTCCCGCCCCGGTTCCCCGTCGTCTGGTCCACTCCGGATCTTCGCCCTGATCGTCGTGATGGGCCTCATGGCCGGCCCGGTCTCATCGGATGAGGTAGAAGAATTCCTGCCGGCCGAGGACCCACTCCCATCCGTCCTCGGTGAGGACCGCCTCCTCTTCCAAGGCGAAGCGGACATCCTGGTCTCCCCATTCAGGCACGGATTCGGTCGTGTTGAGCTCGACGGAGTGCCAGGTGTCCGGTCGGAAGATGTAGTCTCCCCGGACCGGTACCCCGTCCTGGTAGTCGGTCATTCCCAGCGGCGGGCCGGCGCCATGCCCGTGGTATCCGATGGCATGCCAGTAGATGGAGGGGCGGAGGCCCTCCGCCCGCGCCTGCTCCAGAGAGGCGGCCAGGGCCTCGTTGCCCGTTCGGCCGGCCTGAGCCTGCTCCAGTGTGATGTCCTGGAGACGGTTCACTGCCCGAAGCCCTGCCCTGAGCCCCTCCGGCGCGTCGGTCTCCCCGTGGCGGAGCACATAGGCGTTGTGCTGGGTGTCGGTTGAGAGCCCCAGGTAGGTGATCCCGAAGTCGGTATGGAGCATGTCCCCCCGCTGGATGACCTCGTCGCCCGTGAGCCGGTCGGCCAACCCCTGCCTCTGGATCGAGACCGAGGGATGGAACCACATTCCCAGCCCCATTTCGGCTACGGTCTGGCGCATCCACCACCGGACGTCGTCAGCCGTGGTCGCACCGGGGATGATCACCTCATTGGAGAAGGCCCGGGCGATGACCGACTGGGCCACGCGCATCACGTGCCGGTACATGTCCGTCTCTTCCGCCAGCTTCACCTCGAGCCACCCCACCGCAAGCATCTCTGCGGACTGGATCCGGTCCTCATACTCGGACAGCGTAGAAAAGAGGGTGTCTCGCTGGGTTGCCGTGAGGCCGTCGGCATGGTTCCAGCGCCCGGACGTGTTCACCCCGATCACGCCCGGATCGCGGTCCCGGACCAGCTCCAGCAGCCCTTCGAACTGCTCGTCATTGTGGGTGGGTACCACCTCGAAGAGTCCCGCGTAGTCGAACCGGCCCACCGAGAGTCGTTCCACTCCCTGGCCTGGCCCCTGATCGTTGAAGACCAGGATCGTCCTACGGCGCGACGAGTACGTCTCCATGGGCGCCATGGAGCGGAAGACGGGATCGTCGTTGTACTCCCGGGAGATGATGATCCACATGTCGATCCCTTCCCTCCGCATGAGCTCGGGGAGAAGAGTGTCGAAGCGGGTCTCGATCCAGCCCCGGACGAGCTGGGCCTGCTCCCGGTGCGGGAGCACGGGATGATCGAAGATCTCCTCCTGCGGTACCGGGACAGCTTGGGCCGTGAGGTCTACCGCCGAAGTCCCGGGTCCAACCAGCAGGCAGAGGCCAAGGAGGCAAAGGGTTCGGGGGACGGGGTGGCGTCGCGTCATGAAAGGGACTCGAGTTGGGGAAGGGTGTTACTCGCACCCCCACCATAGGGAGTCAGATCGAGATCAGAAAGCCGATCGCCCGACCAGAAGAACCTGCCCCGGTCACTTTTCCACGCTACCGCCCCCAGGAAATCTCGATGAGACTGGGGAGCTGCGTCGACTTCATGCACTGGCACCCCCGACGGGAGCGCCGGATCGAAGAGCTCCCCCAGGACCCCGAACCGCTTCCCTACCTTCTGGACCTGTTGGGGGTGGTCTGTCTTCGCCATCGGCGGCGCCCAGATCGCCGCAGGGGTTGCTCTGGCCCCCATCGTCGTGGTTCTCACGGGGTGAACCGCCCCGGATTTGCTGGAGATCCTAGAGTATGAGAGGATGGGGTCATGAACACATCGAAACGGAACTCTCCGGGGGCCGCGGCCA
>SL_3KL_010_SEDDRAFT_10005222_pt1 | contig 11694 bp, 9 predicted proteins | sample SodLakKL_010_SED_2_FD_10381 | JGI IMG/M metagenome (IMG submission 10381)
CGCGAGCGTGACCGCGTCGCCCTCCGGGGCGACGGGTTCTGCGAGCGCCTCGAGCCGCGCGATCTCGGCGTCCCGCGCCGCGACGCGTTGCTCGAAGGCGCGAACGCGTTCCTGGGCGCGCTCCGCTTCGGCCTGGGCGAGCGCCGCCTGGCCGCGCCGTTGCTCGACGAGCGCAGCGGCCTCGCGGTAGCGGGCCTCGGCGGCTTCGAGCGCCGTGCGGGCGACGCCGACGCTGCCGCGGATCTCGACAAGCGCCTCCTCGCCCTCGAGGATCGCCTGCTCGGCGGCGCCTTCGCGCCGCCGTAGGTCGGCGACCTCGGTGCGCAATCCCGCCTCGCGCGCGTGCGCGGCGCTGACTCGGAGCTGCAGCGCCTCGCGCGACAGCTCGTCGTGGCGCGACGCCTCGGCTGCCTCCACCCGGAGTCGGCCGACCTCCTCGCGTTGATCGAAGAGGACCACTTCGAGGCGCTCGAGATGCGCTCGAGCGGTGGCCAAGCGCGCCACCGTCTGCTCGCGCCGGTGGGCCAGGCGCGCCACACCGGCGGCCTCCGCCACGTACTGCAGGAGCTTCTCCGGGTCGGCCATCAGCACGCCGGCGACCTCGCCTTGCCCGATCACCGCGACGCCTGCGGTCCCCAGGCCCGATCCGGCGAGGGCCTCGTCGACGTCGACGAAGCGCGCGGCCTTGCCGTTCAGGCGCAGCGTGCTGTTGCCGTCGCGGTCGAGGTCGCGCCTGATCACGAGGCGCTTCTCGCCGGCGCTGAGCGTCACCTCGACCTCGGCGTACCCGAGGCCGCGCTTGCCGGCGGCCCCGTGGAAGATCAGGTCGGTCTTGTCCTCGGCGCGGTACTGCCGGGCGCGACCACCGCCCGTCGCCCATTTCAAGGCGTCCAGGATGTTCGACTTCCCGGCGCCGTTCGGACCGACGATCGCCGTGACTTCGTCATCGAACTCGATGACGGTGCGGTTCCCGAAGCTCTTGAAGCCGGCGAGGGTGAGGCTGGTCAGGCGCACGGTGCGATCACCAGGCGTGGGCGCAGCGCGCTCAAGCGGTCGGCCGCGCCAGCGCCCGCAGCAGTGCGGCGCTCACGCGGATCCCCTGGAGGTAGTCGTCGANCGCGAACTTCTCGTTCGGTGCGTGGGCGCGGTCGTCTTCCTGGCCGAGGCCCACNAGGAGCGTCTCCGCCCCCAGCAGCCGCTGGAAGTCCGAGACCACGGGGATCGAGCCGCCGCTGCGGGCGAANACCGGGTCGCGGCCCCACACCTGCCTGAGGGCCGTCGTAGCGGCCTGGACGCTGGGCGCGTCGAGCGGAGTCATGGCCGGGTGGCCGAGGCCCTCGGCCGTGACGCTCACGTCGACGCCGTCCGGCGCGTGCGCCGTGAGGTGCGCTTCGAGCTGCGCGAGCACGTCGCGTGGGTCTTGGTCGGGGACCAGCCGGCACGACACCTTCGCCATCGCTTCCGCGGCGATCACCGTCTTGGCGCCGTCGCCCTGGAAACCGCCCGAGAGCCCGTTCACGTCGAGGGTCGGCCGGGCCCAGAGGCGCTCGAGCAGCGTGTAGCCGTGCTCGCCGGGGGTCGCGGTGACGCCGGCATCGGCCATGAACGCGTCCTGGTCGAACGGCACGCTCGCGATCGCCGCACGCTCCCGGTCGTCCAGGGGGCGCACCGGGTCGTAGAAGCCGTCGACGAGGACGCGGCCGTGAGCGTCCTTGAGGCCGGCGAGCAGGCGCGCCAAGGCGTCGAGGGCGTTCGGCACACCGCCGCCGTAGGCGCCGGAGTGCAGGTCGCGACCGGCCGCTCGCACCCGGATCGTCACGTAGGTCATGCCCCGCAGCCCATAGGTGATGGTGGGGATGCCGGGACCGACCATCGCGCCGTCGGAGATGATCACGACGTCTGCGGCGAGTTCGTCTGCGTGGGCCTCGACGAACGCTGCGAGGTTCGGACTGCCGATCTCCTCCTCGCCCTCGATCAGGAAGGTGAGGTTCACCGGGAGCGAGCCGTCGCTTGCCAGCAACGCCTCGACGCCCTTGACGTGGGCGTAGACCTGACCCTTGTCGTCTGAGGCGCCGCGCGCCGTGATGACGCCGTCGCGGACGACCGGGTCGAACGGGTCGTGGCCCCAGAGCTCGAGCGGCTCGGCGGGCTGGACGTCGTAGTGGCCGTAGATGAGGACCCGCGGCGCCCCGACCACGAGCGGGCCCTGCCCGATCACGACGGGGTGCCCTCCCGTCTCACGAACGTCGGTCTTGAACCCGAGCCGCCGCAGCGCGGCAGCGCTGAACTCGGCCGCGTCCCGCACGGCGCTCGTCCGGCTGGGATCGGTGGAGACGGAGGGCATGCGCAGGAACGCGCAGAGCTCTTCGATCAGCCGCGTCTGCTCCGCGGCGACGTACTGGTCGACGGTCATGGCGAGCACGCTACCACCCGCCGGTGACCCCGAGGCGCCGTGCCGGTCAGCCGTCGTCGCCACGTGCGCGGCGCAGCAGGGCGTTGAGGACGGCGACGTCGGCCTCGGTACCGGCATCGTCATCGTCGTCGACGTCGCTTGGGGCCGGTAGCGCCCGCATGTCGCGCATCTCCGACTGGAGTCGCTCCTGAAGCGACCCGATGCGGCGCTCCATGCGCACCTGCAGGTCGTCGAGCGTCCGCCGCAACTTGATGATCTCCTCCACCCCGGCGAGGTTCACGCCGAGCTCCTGCGTGAGCCGCCTGATCTCGCGCAGCTGCTCGATGTTGCGCTGCGAGTACAGGCGCGTCTTCCCTGCCGAGCGCGACGGTTCGATCAACCCCTTGCGCTCGTACAACCGTAGGGTCTGTGGGTGCATGTCGACGAGTTCAGCCGCGACGCTGATGACGTAGAGCGGCTTGTCCTTGTCGGCCATGGGGTCATGGCGGCCCGAACCTGCAGCCGCGGCGTCGTGGTCGGCGGCGTCGGAACGGCGGTCGTCGTCGCTCATGGCAGCTTCCTCTCGTCGGTCAGGTTGCGCCGAATGGCCGTCAGGGCGCTGCGCGCGGTGTCGAGCGCGGCCCGGGCGAGCCCGCGCCAGATGTCGATGCGGACGGTCAAGACGAGGTCGCCGCCGAGGCCGCCACCCGCCACCCGCACGCCCTGACCGTCGCGAACGCCCGGTGGGACTCGGACCGGCACACCGAGCACGGTCGCGATCAGCCCGCGGCTCGCCTCCAGCGGGGTGACGTAGACCTCCCCGACCAGGTCGCGTGCGTCGAATCGGAAACCGGTCGGCAGCTCGACCGCCACTTCGACGTAGGCGTCGCCGGGCGGCTGGCCCGGGCCGCCCATGCCGGCGAGGCGGAGCTTGGTGCCGGGGCGGACGCGCGCCGGCACGGTCACGTCGACGCTGATGCCGCGCGCCAGGCGGCCGGTTCCACCGCACGTGGCGCACGAACCTTCATGATCGTGACCGGACCCACGGCACGTCGAGCACGTCACTGGACCCGGCAGGTGGACGCGCTTGCGGCCTCCGGTTCGGGCGGTGCCGAGGTCGATGCCGGCACGCACCTCGCGGTCCTCGCCCGGCAGCAGGCCCGCCTGCCTGAACATCGTGGTCACACCGCGGAACAGCGCGTCGAACACGACGTTCCCCGTGGTCGGGACGCCGCCGCGGCGGCTCCAGTCGATCGGGATGTCGGCCTCTTGGAAGATCACGCGCCAGTCGACGTGCGAGAAGTCGGGCTGGGCGCCCACAGGTCCGCGTCCGACGTGACCGTAGGTGTCGAACCGTTGGCGCGCCTCCGGATCGCGGAGCGTCGCATACGCCTCCGAGATGGTCTTGAAGCGCTCTTCGGCGTCGGCATCGCCAGGGTTCCGGTCGGGGTGGTTGCGCAGCGCCAGCGTGCGGTAGGCCCGCTTGATCGCGTCGGCGTCGGCGTCGCGCGGGACGCCGAGCACCTCGTAGGGGTCGTTCGCTCCGCCCGGCACGCGGTGAGTGTACCAGATGTGAGTCTGGGTGACTCAAGTCGGATGACGGCGCCGTCGATGCTATGCTAGGAAGGTCCGCGCGAGGCGCGGCCGAGAGGTCGAACCATGAACGTGCACCTGCGCAGAAGCTTGCTCGTGATCCTGAGCGTCGTGTTGCTCGTGTTCGCCCTGGCGGCGTGCCGNAACGAGACGCAGAACCGGATCCGTCGCAGCATCCAAGACTTCACCAGCGTCAGGATGTACATCACGGTCCTCGCGTACGACGGCACCGTGGTGTTCGAGGGGCTCGTCGACGGCAAGCCGACGCGCTCGTCTGCGATGTCCGACGACGGTGGCGATCCTCAGACCGGCAGCTACATCTTCTGGTACGACGAGCGTGGCCGGTACCACCAGACGAGCCTGCCGTACATGGTCACGACCTACGACCGCGGGGCGCAACCGTGAGCGAGCCGTTCGAGCGGCGATCGCGACGGAACCGGCACCTCGACCGCCTAGGAGGGACGTCCATGCGCATGCGTCTTGTCTCACGTTGCCTCGCCGGCGCGACGCTCTTGTTCGCCCTGGCTGCGTGCACCATCACGTTCGAGCCCGCGACCGACCCACCACCTCAGGTCACGACGCGACCGGCCTTCGTCATGCTGGAGCAGTTCGTTCCCGACCGTGGGGTGAACAGCACGTATCGCATCGGCGACCCGATCGGCTTCCGTGTTCGGACCGCGCAAGACGGCTACGTCACCCTCACCGCGATCGACCCCGACGGTTCCGTCTACGTGTTCGCGCGCAACATCGCCGTGCGCGGTGGGCGGACGACGGTGATCGACGGTCTCAGTCCCCGTCAGCGTTTCGTGATCACCGCACCGGAAGGCTCGCATCGCGTCGTCGCGCACTTCACGCCGCGCCCCACCGAAGAGGTGGTGACGTTCCGCGGCATCGTCGGGTACGACAACTGGCAGGCGCAGATCCGCTTCGAGCTGCAGCCGTATCCCACCGGGGAGTACCGGGAGACGCGGTTCTTCGTCAGACGCTGACGGTCGTTGTGAGCGCGCCGCGCGCACCGGCGATCGGAGTGCGTCGCCCCAGACGCTCGCGCTGGGGTTCGGGACGGGCCGCATCGTGCGGTACACTGGGATAGCACACGACTGGCCCGCTTCGCACGCTCACACGTGCGTCGCTGCGTGCCGGCCAGGGTCGAAAGGCAGGCGAGGGTGGCAGGTCACAACAAGTGGTCGCAGATCAAGCGCAAGAAGGCTGCGAACGACAACCAGCGCGGCAAGGTCATCAGCAAGCACATCCGGGCGATCCAGACGGCCGTCCGAGAAGGTGGCAGCGCTGATCCTGGAACGAACCTGTCGCTGAAGAACGCGCTCGCGGCCGCCAAGGGGGACAACGTCCCGGTCGACAACATCGATCGCGCGATCGAGCGCGGCCTGGGTGCGAGCGACGGCGCCGCGGCCTTCGAGACGGTCGTCTACGAGGGGTACGGTCCCGCCGGCGTCGCGATGATGGTCGAGGCGCTGACCGACAACCGCAACCGCACCGCGGGCGAGATACGGCACGTCTTCACCAAGCGCGGTGGGAACCTCTCCGGGAGCGTGGCGTGGCAGTTCGAGTCGAAGGGCGTCATCTTCGTGCCCGACACCGCCGACGCGGTCGCGGAGGCGGCGATCGAAGCCGGCGCCGACGACATCGAGGTCGACGACGAAGGCACCACCATCTACACCCCCCCTAGCGACCTGTTCGCCGTGGTCGATACCCTCCACGCGGCTGGGTTCGAGTCGAGCGTGAGCCAGTTGACGAAGGTGCCCCAGACGCTGACGGAGCTGAGCGCGAGCGACGCCGACAAGGTCGTCGGGTTCATCGAGGCGCTCGAGGACCTCGACGACGTCCAGAACGTCTACACCACCGCCGACCTCGAGAACGCCGGCACGCTGGTGAGTTGAGGAGTGACGCGATGAGCTTCCCGACCGTGGCGTGGAACGACGTGCCCAGGATCTCCGGCTCGCAGATGCAGCAGTTGATCATGCTGGCAACGGGCAAGTATGGACTCGATAGCCGACTCCTGGTGGAGCACACCGCCCGCAATCTCGTGCACTTGTGCGAGATGCTCGCGCCCGAAGGAACGGTCCTCGTGGTCGCGGGTCGCGGCAACAACGGCTCCGGCGGCCTCGCGGCCGCGCGCCTCCTCGCCGCCCGCGGGCGCCGCGTGTGGGTCGTCCCGACGCACGAGGCCGAGAACTACTCCGGCACGCCCAAGGAGCAGCTCGAGCACCTACGCCACTACGAGACGGTCAAGGTGCGCACCAGCCTGCCCAAGATGAAGTTCTCGGTCGTCATCGACGCCGCGATCGGCACGAACCTCGAGGGGCCGCCACGCGGCCGCACCCTCGACGTGATCACGGTGCTCAACCAACTCGTGACGCAACAGAGCTGCGTGATCGCCCTCGACGTACCGACCGGTCTGCAGGCAGACGACGGCGTGGTACCGGGCGACGTCGTGCACGCCACCGCGACCCTGGCCGTCGGCCTGCCGAAGGACGGCTCGATACCGGGAGACCACGTCGGTCGGCTCTTCGTCGGTGACCTCGGCCTCCCCGACGGGCTGTACGAGAGCATGGGCCTGACCCCGCCGAAGCTGCCCGCGTTCGTCACCGAGGTCCTCGCGGACTGACGGCATCAGCAACGGTTCGGTGCTCGTGAACGCGCCCCGGCTCCGGCCGGGGCGCGTGTGCGTGTGTCGGTGCGGGTGACGCGAAGACTCAGCGCAGCAGCGACAGGGCGCGACGTACCATCGCCGCGGTCTCGATCACGTACGTCTCGAGGTACGCCTCGAGCGTCATCGTGGTGCCGTCGGCGAAGGTCAGGTTCAGCGCGTCGCCCGGGATGCCGTTCTCGTTCGCATCGTCCAACGGACCTGCGAACGTGACGACCGGGGTGCCGTTCAGGCGAAGCTGGCCGTCGCTGATCGCCACGGACTCGAGCTCGCCGTAGTCGCCCGTCTCGATGTCGGAGAAGCCGAAGCTCAGTGCCAGCCGCGTCGTGGTGCCCGCGTCGGTGCCGAAGACCGCGACGGCGACACTGCCGTCGATCACCTCGACCTGGTCGATGAAGCAGTCGATGCGTGTGAGGTCGATGCCGATGCCGACGTCCCAATCGATGCCGATCGCGTTCGAGCCCGCTGTGGCGACGATCTCGCCACTGGTGTCGAAGGCGGCCTCGGTCAGTGCGAAGCCGACATCGTTCAGCGCCAGCGTTGCGTCGATGCCGATCGAGCCGTCGATCAGGCCGCTCGTCGGCGACATGACGCCAGCCGGGCACGCATCGTCGGAGTACCAGTCCAGCTCGATGTCGAACTGCCCGCCTGCAGCGTCGTCGATCGTGAGGGTGACGCTCATGTCGTCGGTCGGCACCTCGACGGTACCTCCTACGCCGTCGCCGACGTCATCGGTGGTGCCCCAGTCGATGACGAGTTTGGCGTCGCGCGGGTCATCGCTGGCGTCCAGGAACGACCAGCGGTACTCCAGGTTGCCGGACGGGCCGACGTAGTCCCACTCGAAGGTCGTCTGGTTGCACTCGTAGATCCCGCGACGTAGCGGCTCGTGCACGATCACGATAGACGGTGTCGCGGCGAGGGGGACCGGCAGTGACGTGAACCAGCCGCACGGCACGGCCATCGCTTGGAGCGCCGCATCGGTCTCGAGCGCGAGAGCGACGGTCTCCCCTACGTCGCCGATCGAGGAGACCGCAGCGTCGAGGTCGGACGGACCCAGGGGATCGACCACCGGACCGGCGCAGCCTGCGACCAGCAGGACGGCGCCCAGGAAGAGCGCCATGACGACGAACCTCGTCATATCCTTCCACCTCCGACACGGAGCGCTGAAGGCCACCGACGGGCCGGTGACGTGCCTACCACGGGCGACGCTCGTAGTCTACGCCTCGCCCCGACCCTTCACAAGGTGGGGCATCGAAGCGTTCGTCGGTGCGCGCCCGCACCCGCTCCGCCGCCCAGCGGTGGAGCGCCTCGACGCGTCCTGCGACGCACCGCCGCGACACGACGAAGGGCGACCCGAACGAGCGGATCGCCCTTCATGCTGGTAGGCGCGGGCAGGATTGAACTGCCGACCTCTACAGTGTCAATGTAGCGCTCTCCCACTGAGCTACGCGCCTGCGTGACCGGTCTCGACCGGCCGTGGGTCCGAAGGCGCATTATGTCGCTTCGGGCACGGTGCGGTCAACCGGCGTCGGTGCGATCGGTCACATGGGGCCACGGCCGGGGATGAGGACGTGCGTCACATGCCCTCACCCCCCTCGACGCTATACGCTACGAGTACGAGCGCTGCTGAGGGTAGCGGTCGACCGAGAGGAGGCCGTGGTGGCCTATGTGATCTGTGAACCCTGCATCGGCGTCAAGGACGCAGCGTGCGTCGACGTCTGCCCGGTGGAGTGCATCTACGAAGCCGACGACATGTTCTACATCCACCCTGAGGAGTGCATCGACTGCGATGCCTGCGTGCCGGCCTGTCCCGTCGACGCCATCTTCCCTGAGGAAGACGTGCCGGAGAAGTGGGAGAGCTTCATCGCCAAGAACGCCGAGCTCTCAGGGGTCGCCTGAGCGACGCGTTCGACACCAAGACACCACAGAGCGGGGCGCTCCACCCGAAGGCGGAACGCCCCGCTCGCGTGTGGAGGCGCCGACCGGATTCGAACCGGTGCATGGAGGTTTTGCAGACCTCTGCCTTACCACTTGGCTACGGCGCCAGGCACCGACGAACCTACCACGCGCTCCGATGAGACGTCAACGAACCTCGTCACGGACGCAACTTCCGACGGCGCACAGGGTGCGTTGGACGTGACCCGTCTGGCCCCGACCCGCGGTATGGTGCCGCCATGCCCGAGGCTGCACCGAAGCGATTCGCCCACCTCCATCAACACACCGCGTACAGCCTGCTCGACGGCGCCGCGCGCATCAAGGACCTCATCGCCTGGGTGAAGCAGGTGACGCCCGACGACCCCGCCGTCGCCATGACCGACCACGGCAACATGCACGGCGCGATCGAGTTCTACAAGACCGCCACGGCCGCCGGCGTGAAGCCCATCATCGGGCTCGAGGCCTACGTCACCGCCGGTTCGCGCTTCGACAAGCGCAAACCCGAGGGCAACCTCGACGGCGGCTACTTCCACCTGACGCTCCTCGCCAAGGACATGGCGGGCTACAAGAACCTGTGCAGGCTCAACTCGCGCGCCTGGCTCGAGGGCTTCTACATGAAGCCGCGGGTCGACCTGGAACTGCTCGAGGAGCACGCCGAGGGCGTGATCGCGCTCTCGGGCTGTCTGGGCGCCCAGGTGCCACGCACCCTGCTCGACGTGGGCGAAGAGGCCGGTCGTGCGGCGTTCGAGCGCTACCTGAGCATCTACCGCGAAGACTTCTTCGTCGAGCTGCAAGACCACGGACTCGCCGACCAGGCGCGACTGAACCCGATGCTGCAGGCGTTGGCCGATCACTACGGCGTCGCGACCGTCGCGACCAACGACGGCCACTACGTTCGCAAGGACGACGCACGGGCGCACGAGGCGCTGCTGGCGATCCAGACCAAGACGGTGCTCTCCGACCCGGATCGGTTCCGGTTCCCTTGCGACGAGTTCTACGTCAAGACGCCCGAGGAGATGGCCCAAGCGATCCCCGAGGAGCGACACCCGGGCGCCCTGGAGCGGACGCTCGAGGTGGCCGCGCGCTGCACGCTCGAGCTCCCCATCGGCGAGCGTCGGATCTACCAGATGCCCGAGTTGCCGCTGCCGCAGGGGCGCACGCTGGCGGAGCAGCTCCGTGTCCAGACGTACGAGGGGCTGATGCAGCGCTACCCCGACCGCGTCGACGAGGCGCTGTTCCGGGCCTACCTGGCGAGCGCCGAGGACGGTGACGCGCAGCCGGGTACGGAGGTCGACCTGGAATCGGTGCTGTTGCGCGTGGCCCGCATCGGCGAGGCATCGCGTCGCAGCGCCGGCGAGGGCGAGACGTACGACGCCTTCGACCAATCGCGGCTCGACACCTTCGCCCGCACGCTCGGGGTCGAGGACGACGCCGACGCATCCGCCGCACCGATCGACGGTGCCGAGGCCGACGCCATCACCATCTTGCGCCGCGCCGAGTTCGAGCTCGGCGTGATCATCGCCATGGGTTTCCCCGACTACTTCCTGATCGTGGCCGACTTCATCGGCTGGGCCAAGCGCCAAGGCATCGCCGTCGGGCCGGGCCGCGGCTCGGGCGCGGGGAGCATCGTGGCGTACGCGCTGCAGATCACCAACATCGACCCACTCGCCTACGGCCTGCTGTTCGAGCGCTTCCTCAACCCCGAGCGCGTGTCGATGCCCGACTTCGACATCGACTTCTCGGACACGCGCCGCGGCGAGGTGATCGAGTACGTCCGCGAGCGCTACGGCGACGACAAGGTCGCGCACATCGCCACCTTCGGCACGCTGGCCTCGCGCGCGGCGATCAAGGACGCGGCGCGCGTGATGGAGGCGCCGTTCACGGACGCCGACAAGATCTCGAAGCTGGTGCCGCTCGTGTTCGGACGTTCTGTATCGATCGAGAAGGCGCTCGAGGACGTGCCGGAGATGCGCCAGCTCTACGACGCGGGCGCCCAGCCCTACGTCGACGTCGCGAAGAGCCTCGAGGGTCTCACCCGCCACGCCTCGGTGCACGCCGCTGGCGTGATCATCGCGCGCGACGCCGTGCAGGAACTCGCTCCGGTGTTCCGCACCGGCGATGGCCCGGTGGTGTGCCAGTACGACATGGGTTCGGTCGAGGAGCTCGGCTTCCTCAAGATGGACTTCCTCGGGCTGCGGACGCTGTCGTTCGTCGAGGCCACGGTGCGCATCGTGCAGCAGACCTACGGCGAGACGCTCGATCCGGACGCCTTCGCGCTCGACGACCCGAAGGTCTTCGAGCTGTTGTCGCGCGGCGACGCTGCGGGCGTGTTCCAGTTCGAGTCGCCCGGCATGGTCGACACGCTGAAGAAGCTGAAGCCGCGCCGCATCCAGGACCTGATCGCCGTCTCGGCGCTGTACCGGCCCGGGCCGATGGAGAACATCCCCACCTACATCCGCCGGCATCACGGCGCCGAGGAGGTCACCTGGGGCGACTTCCCCACCGCGGGCGAGGCGCACCTGGCGCCGATCCTGGAAGAGACGTACGGCATCCCCGTCTACCAGGAGCAGATCATGCAGATCGCGCAGCGCGTCGCAGGCTACTCGCTCGGCGAGGCCGACCTGCTGCGGCGCGCGATGGGCAAGAAGAAGCTCGCCGAGATGGAGCAGCAGCGCGCCGTCTTCGAGAGGGGAGCGGGCGAAAGAGGCATCCCGGCCGACGAGGCGAACCGCATCTTCGACCTGCTCGAGAAGTTCGCGAACTACGGCTTCAACAAGAGCCACTCGGCGGCGTACACGCTCATCTCGTACCAGACCGCCTACCTCAAGGCGCACTACCCCATCGCGTTCGCCGCCGCCCTGCTCACCGTCGAACGTGCGAACTCCGACAAGGTGGCGCAGTACGTCGCCGACGCCCGGCACCTCGGCATCGACGTGCTCCCACCGGACGTCAACGAGTCGGGCGGCGACTTCACGCCGGTCGGTGACGTGATCCGCTACGGGCTCTACGGCGTGAAGAACGTCGGCGACACCGCGGTCGACCACCTGCTGCGCGAGCGCGCGCGCGGTGGTCGGTTCACGAGCCTGTTCGACCTGTGCAAGCG
>SL_3KL_010_SEDDRAFT_10005223_pt1 | contig 11689 bp, 7 predicted proteins | sample SodLakKL_010_SED_2_FD_10381 | JGI IMG/M metagenome (IMG submission 10381)
TCCATGGAACTGGCAAAGCGGTACGGCCTGTCGCTTGGCGACAATATTACCCTGGTGTACGGCGGCAGGGAAATCCGGGCCGTGGCCGCCGGCTTCCTTGTGCCGACAGACGCTTTGCAGCAAGAAGCCCTGGAGGGAATCCTCTTCTGCGACATTGCCACCGCCCAGGAGATGCTTGGCATGCACGGCCGCCTGAGCCGCATCGACCTGATCGCACAAGACAAAGGCGATCTGGCAGCCGTGAAGGCGATCCTGCCGGTTGGCGTCACCCTTGAGACGGCGGAAGCGCAGAGCAATGCCCTGCGGCAGATGACGGCCGCATTCGAGCTGAACCTGACCGCGCTCAGCCTGCTGGCGATGGTCGTGGGGATGTTTCTGATCTACAACGCCGTTTCCTTCAGCGTTGTACAGCGCCGAAAACTTTTCGGCATCCTGCGCTGCCTGGGCGCCACGGGCGGACAGCTTTTTTCGCTGGTACTGGTGGAGGCCGCCGTGGTGGGATTTGTCGGCGCGCTGTTCGGGCTGGGACTGGGCGTGTTTCTGGGCCGGTTCATGGTCGGGCTGGTTACCCAGACCATCAACGACCTTTACTTCGTGCTGTCCGTCCGGGAATTTGCCGTACCGGCGGCCACCCTTGCCAAGGGGTTGATCGTGGGAACAGGGGCGTCGGTTCTGGCGGCCTTGGCGCCCGCCGCCGAGGCCATGGCAACCACGCCGCAGCATACCCTGACCCGTTCATCCTTGGAGGAAAGCTCACGCCGGACGCTGCCGGGGGCCACTGTCGCGGGCGGGGGGCTGTCGCTTGCCGGATTTCTGCTGCTGATGATGCCCGGAGAAAGCCTTGCCATCGCTTTTTCCGGTCTTTTCGCCCTTCTTTTCGGCATGGCCATGCTCACGCCGGCGATCACCGTGGGGCTCATTCAGCTCGCATCGCCTTTAACCGCACATTGCTTCGGCATCCTGGGCCGCATGGCATCACGGGGCATCGTGCGAAATCTTTCCCGCACCGCCGTGGCCATTGCCGCCCTGATGATTGCGGTCTCCGTGATCGTTGGCGTATCGGTCATGATCGGATCGTTTCGCGCAACCGTCTCCGGGTGGCTGGACAACACCTTCCAGGCGGATATCTTCCTGTCCCCCCCGTCTCTTTCAGCTGGCCGCGTCCAGGAGAGCCTCAATCCGGAGGTGATACAACTTGCAGCCGGTTTTCCGGGGGTCCGCCAGGCCGTCACAGCCCGCCAGGTACGCATCACGGAGCCCGAGATGAGCCGCATGATAGACATGGTCGCCGTGGATGGCGACGTGTCGGACGGCAGCCGCCCATACCGTTTCGTGGACGGCGAGAGGGACACGCTGTGGGATCGATTTCTTGCCGGGGAGGGGGTTATGATCTCCGAGGCCCTTTTCCACCGGAAGAACATGAACCTTCCGCCCGGGCCGATTTCTCTTATGACAGACAAAGGCCCCCGCCGGTTTCCCGTGCTGGCGATCTACTACAACTATACCTCCGATGCGGGTAGCATCATGATGGGAAGGTCTCTGTACCGGGCCAAATGGGACGATCCGCGAATTACCTCGGTGGCGCTCTTCATAGACGACGACCGGGATATCGGAAATACGGTTGAAGAGCTGCAAAAGACCCTTCGCGGCCGCCAGGACGTGCTGATCCAGTCCAGCCGGTCCCTGCGGACGGCAGCGCTCGAGGTGTTCGACCGGACATTTACCATCACGGCGGCGCTGCAGCTGCTGGCCACGGTGGTGGCCTTTATCGGCGTTCTTTCAGCGCTCATGAGCCTTCAACTGGAACGAACCCGTGAGCTGGGGGTGCTGCGGGCGACAGGCATGACGACCGGCCAGATGTGGCGGCTGACATTTCTGGAAACCGGCATCATAGGCGCGGTGGCCGGCCTGCTGGCCCTGCCGGTGGGTTGGGTCCTCGCATGGATGCTGATCCATGTCATCAATGTCATGTCATTTGGCTGGAGCATGGAAATGACCGCCTCACCCGGCCTTTTTGCCGAGGCTTTTGCCGTCTCGCTGGCGGCTGCCCTGCTGGCGGGAATCTACCCGGCTTACAGGCTGAGCGGAATGAACATACCGGAAGCCATCCGGCAGGAGTAAAAACCAACACAAAGGAACCTTGTCTTGAATCGAGTCATGATAGTCATTCTTGCGGCCGCAGTCCCGATTGCTGCCTTGTTTTTATTGTACTGGCCCGATTACGCCGGCAAAAAGGCGGAAACGAAGGAAAGCGCCGCCGCCCGGTCCGTATTCCTGGAAACCCGGGTGGATACGGACGCCTTTGCCCGCGCGACCGAGCCGGGCGCCATCGAGATTCCGGCCGACCGGGGTCCGCACGAAGACTATCAGACGGAATGGTGGTATTACACCGGCAACCTGTCCTCGGAAGAAGGCCGCCGCTTCGGCTACCAGCTTACCTTTTTCCGCCGCGCCCTGACCCCGCCGGGGCACCATGATGCTTTGTCCGGGGACAACACCCCGTCCGCATGGCGGACCAACCAAATCTACCTGGCGCATTTTGCCGTAAGCGACATTGACAACGGCCGGTTTTATCACGCGGAGTCCTTCGCCCGGGGAGCCATGGAGCTGGCAGGGGCCGCAGCGGATCCCTACGCCGTATGGCTGGAGGACTGGCATGCAACATCAGCCGGCCCTGGCGTCGTACAACTGCATGCCCGCACCGATAAGGCAACCCTCGATCTCCGGCTTAAGCAGACGCTGCCGCCGATCCTGCACGGGGACGCAGGCCTCAGCGCAAAAGGGCCGGATCCCGGCAACGCTTCGTACTACTACTCCATCGTCCGCCAGGAGACCGGCGGCACCCTGTTCATAGACGGCCGCGAATACGACGTGTCGGGGCTTTCCTGGAAGGACCATGAATACAGCACCAGCGTGTTGCCGGAGGACGCCACGGGCTGGGACTGGTTTTCACTCCAGTTCGACGACGGCACGGCGCTGATGTTTTTCCGGATGCGGCTTGCGGACGGAACGCTGGAAGACGCATCATCCGGCACCTTCATCCATTCAGACGGCACAACCACGCCCCTGAAAAAAAACGACTGGGAAACGGAAATCACCGATACCTGGAAAAGCCCGTACAGCGGTGCCGTCTACCCGGTGGGATGGCGCATCGAAATCGGGCCTGTGGATCTTGAAATCACCGGGGGCGCATTGATGAATGCCCAGGAGATGAGGGTTTCCACGACGTACTGGGAGGGTGCCGTCGCCTTTGAAGGAACAAGGAAGGGACGGCCGGTTTCGGCCGAAGGGTATCTCGAGATGACCGGATACGCGGAAACCATGGCAGGCCGCCTGTAGCCCGCCGCATCCGGCCGCTATCTGTAACGGCATCGGTACCGGCCCGACCGCATGCCCTGTGACCGATACCGATGACTGAAAACCGATTTCTACTCTCCTTCGCCGCCTGCCAGGACAAACCCCTTGGACGTACCGCCGGTGCTGGCCGAGGTTCCTGCAATGCGGGCGAGATAGGTTGAGCCCAGGTCCTTGATATGCCCGTCGACGTTGTCGAAATAATTCATGTGCTCCTGCTCCTCGTCGATAATCTGCTCGAAGAGCTTGGCCGTTATGGAGTCTCCGTTATCGGTGCAGACTTTCAGAAAACCGTTGTATGCATCGATGGTATCGTCTTCCAGCTTGGTGTCGTGGGCGAAAATCGTCTCGACCTTCTGCCCCCGTTGAACCTTCTGGGTTGATGAGGCCACGGGCTCCCCGCCGAGCTCCTTGATCCGCTCGGCGAACATCTCCGCATGGCGCATCTCGTCAATGGCCACGAGCTTGATGTTCTTGGCCAGTTCGCCGTAGTCCATATCATCCAGGTTGTAATGCTGGTTCATGTATTGGTAGATGGCATGCAGCTCCATCTCCCGGGCCGTGTTCAGCACCTCGATCACCTTTGCACGCCTGTCTTCGCGGGATGTTTCCGCCATTTCAGCACCTCCTTTATCCGAGCGAGTGAATCAACTATTGACGACTTTTTACGAGTGCATCAAAATCATCACTCTAATATAAGAAAAACAGAAAAAAACGCAATACGGTGGGAAAAGAATCGTTGCTGCGGCATTTCACCCGCGATCGTGCACGAGGCCCCAACCGGCGATGACGATCAGCATGCCGCCCGCAAGGGTCGACCAGCCAAGGGATTCGGCAAACAAAAAATACCCGGCCACTCCGCTGAAAAACACTTCGAGCATGCTGATGGACCCCACCTTGGAGGAAGCGATATACCCCAGGGCCCTGTTGGTTGCAATGTGGGCGGAAACGGCGAACAGACCGATAGCAAAAAGCCATCCCAGCCCGGGAAGCGGCACGGCAAAACCAACACCGGACTGGAGCATAGGAATCAGGCTGACAACCAGTGCCGTTGCACTGACATAGAAAATTGGCGTAAGCGGGTTGTTCACATCGCTTACCCTCCTGACCAGGGTCATGAGAATCCCGACGCAAACGGAGGCGCCAAGACCGAAAAGGTGGCCGGCCTCCGGGACAATCGACCCGTGTCCACCGGACCAGAGGGTCAACACGGTGCCGGTAAAAGCCAGACCGATGCATGCCCAGACCCGGGGGGAAGCGGTATCACCCGTAAGCCGCGGCGATACCAGGGCCGCCACGGCCGGGTAGGTGTAAAACAGGATAAGCGCCTGGAAAAGGGGAATCCTGAGCAGGGCCGTTGTCAGGAAAAAGATGCCTGCGGTTCCGGCAAGACCGATCAAAAGCAGGGTTTTCCTTTGCCGGCCGGTGATGCACACGCCGGTGGTTTTTGAAAGAGCAAACAGAAAAACCACGGCGAAGAGGCTGCGGCCGAACACCATGTGCCAGATGGTGAGATAGTCATCGGAAAACCGGATCACGACATTGAGCCAGGTAAAAAGAAATGCGGCCAGGAGAGCCAGCATGGCGCCCCTTAAAGCCGGGCGGGCAGCCGGAAAAACATGATTTGATGCGGGCTCCCACGGGCGTTTCACCGAAATGGCTCCTCTTTTTGATAGCGCTACGAAACGGCGGATCATCCCGCCTGCTCATCGGAAAACCGGATCATACACGCCCGCGAAGGAGCAGTCAACGGTCTGCGTGTCTCGTTTCCCCCCCGTTGCAGCGATTCTTTTTCAGCTTGAGCTCGGAACGCATCAAATCAAATGGACTGCTGCTTTCAGGTTATCCCACTGTAATCCCTACCTTGGAAGCTGACAACCGTATCGGCTCTTCACCCGCCAAAAAACCCATCGGATCATTTTGGCCTTTGTGGGTGTAACGTCATGAAGTATCATGCGTTTTAATCCGGGGTTATATATTGCCACGAAGGCAACATCCGGAGGGCTTGATGATAACCGATGTCGATAAACAGAAGATATAGGAAAATCCAATATCTGCATTACGCGCGATTTCTTAGAATTTGCGGCTTACGCCTTGTAAACATACACATACGCCAAGTACGCTGCTTTCTTCGAAATCGCGCAAGCCTTGATCTTGAACTTTTTACAAAGCTGTCGGATCGCGACTTTTTACGAGATCATCAATCTTCGCAGGGCCGGTCGGTTTTTTGGGGTGTGTTTTAATGGAATCGTGTCATCAACGCTCGCGGCGGTATGCGTTTACAGAGACACCATATAAAGGAATCCGGACTCCAGCATCTTGCGCCGGCGTTTCAGTTCCTCCAGCCGATCCGTAAGCACTGATATTTCAGGATCAGCTTCAGCGCGCACGATGTCCATCTGCGGCGGGCACAGGTACCAGGTGCACATAAAGGGACGCATTACCCGCGGCAGAGCACATCCATCAGCATCCAGCATGGCGCACGCACCGCCGCCGGAGGCGGAAACCGTCTGCCCCAGGGGGAGACCGGCTCCGCTGCAGTGGAGAAAAATCAAATCCCGCAAATCATATCGCACATCGGCACGGACGCAGCAGGGATCACTGCATGACGGGCAGGTCCTGGCGCAAAGATTTCCCATAGCAACATCCATCGACCGGATCAAATCAGCGATGGATGCCGCCAGGTTGAAAAGTTCGCCGCACCGGTCCCGATGCCTGCGAAGTATGCATGAAAGGCCTGTCTGGGCCTCCCGCCAGGAAGCGGGATCCCCCCAGTACAAATGAGCGGACAGCGCCTGACTATAAGGCTTATTCGTCGAGCTGTTCAAATGCATCCTTTCCCGCACCGCAAACCGGGCAGGCATAGTAGTCCGGAAGATCTTCGAATGCCGTTCCGGCGGCGATTCCGTTATCCGGATCGCCTTCAGCCGGGTCATACACATAATCACACGGTACACATCGCCATTTGGACATGATTGCTGCTCCTTTCTTTTTAGGGTCATTCGTATGGGCTTCGCGCCATCATATGGGCGGTGCGATGGTCACCAGAACCCGCATGTCGGTTTTGGCCCGAATGCCATGCGGTTCACTGATATCCGATATCAGGACATCCCCTGTTGAAGCCGGCATGGCCTGGTTGTCTTTGCCCAAAAACTCCCCGTCCCCTTCAAGCACCGTGATAGAAAGCTGTCCCTCGATATCATGGGCATGCACGGGAAGCTCCTGGCCGCCTTTGAAATTGAAGTTGATCACCTTGAAATACGGTGAATCATGTACCAGCAGTTTTTTGAACTGCTTTTCCGAAAAATCGTTATCCTTGAAAACTTCCACTTTTTTCAACATGAAGACACCTCCTCGTTCAGGCTTTTCGCGAAATCGTTTTTCAAATCCGCATCCGTCGATTGTCCGGCTTGTAAACATAGCGTATAATGGCAAGGGGAAAAAAACCTTGACCTGAATCAAAAACGTCCAAAAAAAAATTGGAATTTATTTAATCTGAGCCGGATACACGCATCAAGCCAGTCAGATTATAGGCGTTTGGAGGAGAAAATGCAACGCAGGAACCCCACGTCGCAAGAGAAAGCAGCGCGATCCCCGAGAGATTCGGCCGCCGCCATATTCCGGGCGGGCCTTCAGGCGGTTGATCCGGAAGTATGCATCCGGAAATGGCTCCGGGTGGAAAACGGCCGCCTGATGGTCGGCAGGCATGAATGGACGATCGACGATGGCCGGAACATCTACATTGCCGGCATCGGTAAAGCATCAGCGGCCATGGCCGGTGCAGTGGAAGAAATTCTGCAGGACCGGATCACTGAAGGCCTGATTATCACCAAGTACCATCACGGAAAGCCCCTCGCCCGGTGCCGCGTCATGGAAGCCGGGCATCCGGTTCCGGATGAAAACGGCGTCAAAGCCTCTGAGGCTCTCATCGAAATGGTGCGGGCGGCCGATGTCGAAGATATCGTCATCTGCCTGATATCCGGCGGCGGCTCCGCGCTTTCCCCGGCACCTGCCGAACCCGTCACGCTCGAAGACAAGCGAAACACCACCCGACTGCTTCTGCACTGCGGGGCGACCATTCACGAAATCAACACCATTCGCAAGCACCTCTCCCGCATCAAGGGGGGACAGCTTTGCCGGCATGCGGGCGGCGCGAAAGTCATCTCGCTCATCTTATCAGATGTGATCGGAGACGACATGGATATCATCGCCTCGGGGTTGACGGCACCGGACACTGGAACATTCGGCCAATGCATGGAAATCATCAAACGCTACGGCCTTTTGGAAAAAATCCCCAAACCAGTGGTAAAGCGTCTGGCAGCCGGGGCGGAAGGCGGCATTGCGGAGACACCCAAAGCGGATGATCCGCTTTTCGACAACGTCATCAACCAGATCGTAGGCAGCAACTCCGATGCTTTGGATGCCGCGGAAAAGGAGGCCCGGCGGCTGGGACTTCACCCGGTGGTCCTCTCCTCGACGATCCGCGGGGAGGCCCGGGAAGCGGCGAAATTTTTTTGTGCGGTTTTGGAGGAAGTGCACCGCTCGGGGCGTCCGGCTGCCGTCCCGGCCTGCATCCTGTCGGGCGGGGAGACCACGGTGACGATCGTCGGAAGCGGCAAGGGCGGCCGGAACATGGAAATGGCACTGGCCGCGGCCATCGAGCTGGAGGGGAAGCCTGGCGTTGTCTTCCTGTCCGCCGGCACGGACGGCACAGACGGGCCAACGGATGCGGCCGGGGCCTTTGCGGACGGTGAAATGGTTGAGCGCGCCAGGGCCAAGGGCCTGCCCGCGCGCCGGTTTCTTGCTGACAACGACTCCTACCATTTCTTCAGGGAAACCGAAGATCTTTTTATCACCGGCCCCACCGGAACCAACGTGATGGATCTGCAGATCATGCTTTGTCATGCCCTTTGAAAAACCAGTTTTTGCATACGGCTTGCTCCTTTGGAATAAAAGAGGGACGGTTCCGGGCGGGATACGGCGGGAGACATCCGTTATTTCGTGATGCGATTTTTTCATCAGCTCACCACCGACGCCTCTCCTGGGTCAACACACCATCGATGCGCTTTCTGCGTCAGCTCATCCTATGACAGGAATAGGATTCAGGAAAGGCGGTGGAAGATCGTTTGTTGGGGTATGCGCTCTTTTGACAGATCCACCAGATGACGGTGGTGGGTAAAAAAGATGACCTGGGTTCCGGCGGAAAGCTCCGCCAATATTTTCAAGGTCGCGGCTGCGCGCTGATCGTCGAACTTGATCAGGATATCATCCACGATAAACGGCATGGGGCCGCTTTTTTCAATGGTCATTTCCAGTCCGGCCAGACGAAGGGCCAGGTAGAGCTGATCGGCGGTGCCGTCGCTCATGCCAGGAACGTAGACCAACTCCCCGTCATTGCCGCGCACACCGGCGATGACCGGATTGCCTGCGCCGTCGAACTCCGCGCGCACGCCCTGAAACGACCCGCAGGTAATCACAGAAAACAGCTCCGAAGCGCGCCGAAGAAGGGGGCCCTGGTTTTTTTCCCGGAAACGCTCGATGGCCCGGTCCAGGATACGGGTGGCGATGCGGACTCTGGCGTACCGGCGGGCATCCGGATCCAGGCGCCCCAGGATCTCCTGACGCCTCTGAGCCAGTTCCGCGGCTTCCCCGCCGCCGTCCATTTTGGACAATTCGTTGCGAAGGCTTCCGATGGTTTCCGCGAGCTGGTCTTTTTCGGCAGACAGAGAGACGATGGCCTCGTCGCAGCGCCCGATTTCCGGATCAATGCCGTCCGGATCCACAAGTCCCGCCGCCTTGATGAACTCTTCCACCGTGGCCCCGGCCGACAGGCCCAGCAGATGTTCCTCTATGCGCTGCTTTTCGGCTTCCAGCTTCCGGCGCTTTTCAGACCGACGCTCCGCTTCGGGCAGCAGGGTATAGTCCGCGCAGCCGGCCTCCTCACACATGCGTCCCAGCCGGGCCTCCCTGTCCGCAGCATTCTTTCTGGCCTCTTCGAATTGTTTCTTTTCTGCGGTAAGCTGCTTTTCCAGGGCGCTATAGCGGCTTTTCGCCTCCCGGCTGCGAGTCAGCCGGGCATGGAGCTGCAGGGCGATGTCGTCGGACGGACGCCCGGCCAGATCCGGGGCCGCTGCATCGGCCAGACGGGCCACGCCTCCGGCAAAATCCGAAGCGTCCCGGTCGATGCCCCGGATGCGCTTTTCAAACGTTTCGGCATCCCGTAGTTTTTCAAACAGGCTCCGGGTCTCTTCCATCACCGCATCCGCCTCGACCGGCAGGGCATCTGCGGATAGCCCCAGGGGAGCGACAGCGGTTTTCCAATTGTCCCGCCAGCGTTCAAGAGCCGCTTCCCCGGCCGCCAGGCGCCCCCGGGCAGTGGCCAGGTCCTTTTTCCGCGCCGCCAGTTCTTCGCCGATCTTTTCATGACGCCCGGCAAGGGCCTTTTCATAATCGACGATCTTTTTGGCGCGGGCGAGAAGCATGCCCAGACTTTCAGCCTCCGGATCGGCCGATTTTCCCAAATCCCGGATCCGTTTCCCCAGGTCATTGCGGCAGGCATCCACCATCCGCCGCATTTCATCCGTCTCCCGGAGGCTGCGCCCGAATGCGGAGAGATCCGCCTTGAGGGCTTCGGCATCGCGCACCCATCGCTCCATTTCCCGGGGCGATTCCGGCCGGATTCCGGCCGGCTCCCACAGACGGCTCCATTGGGCTGCAAGATCTGCGCGTGCGGCTTCTGCTTGCTCATATTCCCGATCCAGCTCCGCCTGCCGCTGTCTGGCTGCTTCCAGGTCGGCATAAAGCCTGGCGTGCATGGCTACCCGGTCAGCTTCCCGGCGAAGACGGTCTGCCAGTTCATCGCTATTTTCCAGGTCACGTTCAAAGGCATCAGCTAAAACCGGCTGATCGTCTACTTCCGACAGGTAGGCCGACAGTGCGTCATCGTCGGCTGCAGCGCCTTCAAGCTGCCCGCGGACCAGGCGCCAGCCCTCGTTTCTGCGAATGCGCGCCGCATCCAGGTCCGCCTCGGAACAAACCGACTGGGTCATCTCCCCCGCCTGTATCCGGGTTTGCGCATCCCGGATCCGCTCGGCATTTTCCTTTTTTTCCTTGTCCAGTTCCCGGATATTCCCGTTTGCTTCCGCCAGGCGCTCCTCGAAAATCTGGATGGCTTCCATGGACGGAAGCGGAAACGATTCCAATCCTTGGAAGCCTTTTTCTGAAAGCCCCAGCCGGTTGAGGCGATTGTCCAGATCCATTTTCCTGGAATCAAGCTCCCGCTGGCGGACGGTAGCCTGTTTTTCCATGGGTGCGCACTCAGCCGCATGGTCCAGGAGGCTTTGCAGCGCATCCAGGCCTTCAGGGTCTGCCTGTGCCGGCAAGTCGCGGTGCTTTTCCGAGAGCCGGCCGATTTCGGCTTCGAGCCCGGGCAGCGCATCCCGGTCGTTTTCGATGCGGGCGGCGATCTGCCCGTATTCGGAGGAAAGCCTTCGAATAGCCGCTGTCTGCTCCCTGGTGAGGCGCAGCCCTTCCACCTCCTTCAGCGGAAGCTCGCCGGTGCTGTTTCCCGCAAGATCGCCGAAAAAATTTCCGGAGAGGTTTTTCAAAATCTCACGGCATTCGCTTGCCAGGGCTGCGCGGCGGGTTTCCAGGGTCACCCGGTCGGCGGCCGCCTTGCGCTGGCTTCCGAGTTGCTGGTGGAATGACTCGATAAGCGCCGCATTGTCGATAACGGCATCCGACGGGGAAAGTCCCTTCATTTCCTTTTCGATGGATTCGATGGCTTCCTGTGCCCGCCGGGCGTCCCGGCGGGCTGTGTCCAGCTCCGCCACGAGGCGCCTTCTGTTTTCGGAAAAATCCTCCGGCAGAAGCGCAACGCTTTGTCGTGCGCCCAGATCCTCAAGCACTTCCCGGCGGCGGGCGATTAAGGGCAGGGCCTCCCGAACCCGTACAAGATGGCTTCGCCTGGTTTCGTTTTCCCGAAGCGATGACACCACGGAGTCCCGCTTTGCAAGGGCGTCGCTTAGCTCCTTGTCCATGCGAACCCAGCGGTTTCCCGGCAGCATGGTATCCCGCAGGCGCCGGTCGACATCCTTCAGGCCTGACAGCGCCTCGTTAATCCTTGGATTCTTTCCGGATGGCTTGTAGAGATTTTCCGCCTCGTTGTGCAGCGCATCCCGGATCCCGCGAAGCCGAACAATTCCAGAGCCTGCAGAAAATACCAGCTGCCCCAGATCCCCGCCGCCGGATACGATTTCCCGTCCGCCGGCGACCAGGTCGTCATAGCCGATGCCGAACATGGTGCAAAACAGATCTCCTCCCATGTTGTTCAGAA
>SL_3KL_010_SEDDRAFT_10005224_pt1 | contig 11689 bp, 9 predicted proteins | sample SodLakKL_010_SED_2_FD_10381 | JGI IMG/M metagenome (IMG submission 10381)
CCGGGGCCCGGGGCTGGCACGGCCGGGAACTGCCGCGGGCGACATTCTGCCGCAACCGTCGCATATTTGCCCCGCCGAAAATACCCGCGCGCGGCACTGCATCGTGCTGGGCGATCATCGGCGCGGAGCGGTGCAGGGCGGAACAGGGCAGTCCGCCGCACGGCATCCCGCGGCCGGAGCAAAGGCCGCAGGGCATGTCAGCGCAGGGCGGCATGCAGCGGCCGCCGACGGCGGTGCCGGCCGCGCCATCGGCACCGGGCCGACATTGCGACGCCTAGCATCCCTCCGCGACCGCCGGCCCTCACGCTGGATAACGCCTGCCATTGGGGCCGGCTGAACCGCCGCATCCCCGCGCCCGTCGAGATGTTCCGTCATCCACGGCGGCTGGCGCCGCACAGCCGGTGCGCCGGTCCGGTATTTCCACGTGCCCGCCGCCGTTTCGATTGCGACGCGGCCCTGTTGGTCCGGATCGAGCAACCCGCCCACGCGCCCGCCTTGCGGGTCCGACGGGGAGGGGTGGACTACCGGAGAATCCCTATGGTAAAAAGTTTGCAGTTGTATTCCGGTCAGGATGACCGACGCCCACGGTGCCCCCGGCCCCTTATTGCCGGTTCGGGAGCGCCGAGGACGAACATCGTGCCCCGTAGTGACGGGGCGGTGCAGAACTCAAGGAAGAGAGAATCCAGCAATGAACTGCATCCACTGCGGTTTCCCCACCTTCTCAGATCCGCGCCTTCAGTCACCGTGTTTCCCGCGAGTGCCATGCACTGTCGTGGGCGCTGTGTCGTGCGCGCTGTACCCACCCGATCCCACATCCGGTCACAAGGAGTGAAGTGATGTCCAAAGAAGGAACCGTTGCGCCCAGGGAGCGCATCAACATTCGTTATGTCCCCGCCACTGGAGACCAGCAGGCCGAGACCGAGCTTCCGCTGAAGCTCCTGGTCGTCGGTGATTTCAAGGGGGGTACCGAGGACACGCCGGTGGAGGAGCGTTCGACGGTCTCCATCGACAAGAACAACTTCCAGTCGGTACTGGCCGAAGCGGGCCTCGGGCTGGAGGCGTCGGTTCCCAACCGTCTCCAGGACGGTGACGAGGACAGCGATCTCCCGGTGAGCCTTTCGTTCAAGGCGCTGGACGACTTCTCCCCGGACAAGGTGGCCCAGCAGGTCCCCGAGCTGCGGAAGCTGGTGGAGCTGCGCGAGGCCCTGGTTGCCCTCAAGGGGCCGCTGGGCAATGTGCCGGCGTTTCGCGAACGTCTGCAGGAACTTCTGGAGAGCGAAGAGGCGCGAAACCAGCTGCTGGAAGAACTCGAACAGGACAACCCCTCCACGGATGGAACCGAGTAGTCGGTACTTGCAACGGAAGCGAGGTAACAAGCAATGAACGAAGTGGTAGAGGAACAGTCCCGCGACAGCGTGGTCACCGGATCCCTGCTGGACCAGGTGATGGCGCAAACCCGCATGGCGCCGGCCGACGAGGGCTACGATGTCGCGCGCAAGGGCGTTGCGGCCTTTATCAGCGAACTGCTGCGGGATGATGACGAAACGCCGCAGGTCAACAAGGCGGTCGTGGACCGCATGATCGTCGAGCTGGACCGGAAGATCAGCGCGCAGGTGGACGAGGTCCTGCATCTTCCCCAGTTCCAGAAGCTCGAATCCGCCTGGCGCGGCCTCAAGCTTCTCGTCGATCGTACCGATTTTCGCGAGAACATCCGCCTGAGCCTGCTGCACGTCACCAAGGAAGAGCTGCTCGACGACTTCGAGTTCTCTCCCGAGCTGGCTCAAAGCGGTCTGTACCAGCACGTCTATGCATCCGGCTACGGCCAGTTCGGCGGTGACCCGGTCGCCGGGGTCATCGGGGTTTACGAATTCACCCCCAGCACGCCGGATGTCAAGCTCCTGCAGTACACCGCTGCGGTGGGCGCCGTGGCGCACGCACCGTTCATTTCGTCGGTCGCACCCGAGTTTTTTGGAGTGGAGAGCTTCCAGGAGCTACCCCACATCAAGGACTTGTCGGCTGTTTTTGAAGGTCCACAGTATGCGCGCTGGCGCAGCCTGCGCGAGAGCGAGGATGCCCGGTATCTGGGCCTGACTGCGCCCCGCTTCCTCCTGCGGATGCCCTACGACCCGGTCGAGAATCCGATCAAGACCTTCAGCTACCGCGAAACGGTGAGCCAAAGTCATGAGCACTATCTCTGGGGCAATACGGCGTATCTCCTGGCCGAACGCCTGACCGACAGCTTCGCCAAATACCGTTGGTGCCCGAACATAATTGGCCCGCAAAGTGGCGGAGCGGTCGAGAACCTTCCCGTCCACACCTTTGAGGCGATGGGCCAGCTGCAGGCGAAGATTCCCACCGAGGTGCTGATTACGGACCGCCGGGAGTACGAACTTGCGGAGGAGGGGTTCATCGCCCTGACGATGCGCAAGGACAGCGATAACGCGGCCTTTTTCTCCGCCAACTCGGTACAGAAGCCGAAACGCTTCCCGAACACCCCGGAGGGTCAGGCGGCCGAGACCAATTTCAAGCTGGGCACCCAGCTTCCGTACATGTTCATCATCAATCGCCTTGCGCACTACATCAAAGTGCTGCAACGGGAACAGATCGGGGCATGGAAGGAACGGCAGGACCTGGAGAGGGAGCTCAACGACTGGATCCGACAGTATGTGGCGGATCAGGAAAACCCGCCGGCCGACGTGCGCAGCCGCCGTCCCCTCCGGGCCGCGGCGATCGAGGTCTCGGATGTCGAGGGAGACCCGGGTTGGTATCAGGTGTCGCTCGCGGTCCGGCCTCACTTCAAGTACATGGGCGCGAACTTCGAACTCTCGCTTGTCGGTCGCCTGGACAAGGAGTAAGGGCCGATGACCGAGGTGTCTCAGACCATCAATGGGCGCCGGTTGTTCGAGCGTCTGGCCGCACCGGGTTACCCGGAGCCTTCGGGTGGCGGCGACCAGGCGCTTGTCGACTCGATCAAGCGGCATTTGACCGATCTGCTCAACAGCTGTCCCGGTCATAGTCCGTGCGTGCCGGAACTCGGACTGATGGATTTCAACGATGCCACGGGCGCCGCGCTGGACCTCAAGCTTGGTGTGCGGCAGGCCGTCCAGGCGTGCATCGAGCGGTTCGAACCGCGCATCACCGATGTGAACGTGGAGGTCCAGGACAACGGCAGCCAGTCGCCACGGCTTCAGTTTCGGGTGCGTGCCCGGCTGGCGTCGGACGGCCGGCGTGACGAAACCACCCTGGACCTGTTGCTGGCGGATCGCCGGTACTGGCTCGTCGAATGACGGCGTTGACCGGGGTTGAGTGATGCTGAACCGTTACTACAGGGACGAGCTGAACTTCCTGCGGGAGCAGGGCCGCGAGTTTGCCGAGGCCTACCCTCAGCTGAGCCGTTTCCTTTCCGAGCGTGGAACGGATCCGGACGTGGAGCGCTTGCTCGAGGGCTTTGCCTTTCTGACCGGGCGCATGCGCGAGAAGGTCGAGGACGAGTTTCCGGAACTCACTCACTCGCTGATCAACACCTTGTGGCCGAATTACCTGCGGCCGGTGCCCAGCATGACGATTGTACGGTTCACTCCGCTATGGCAGGCATTGACCGGAACCTACCGCATCCCGCGGGGCACCATGCTGTCCAGTGTTCCGGTCGAGGGTACCGAGTGCCGGTTCCGCACCAGCCATGACGTCACCCTGAACCCGTTGGAGGTGGTGGAGGTGGCAGACCTCCACTCGGGCAATTCGTCGGAACTGACCCTCCACTTGCGTGTGCATGGAGACCAGCCGCTGGATGCGGTCGCTCCCGAGTCCATGCGGTTCTACCTTGGTGGCGACGAATATTCGGCGCGGATGCTCTACCTCTGGCTCCAGCATTACCTGGAAGACCTGCACCTGTGGATCGATGGCGAGCAACGCAGATTGCCGCTTGACGCTATTGGGCCGGTGGGGTTCGAGCGGGACCAGGCCGTCTTGCCGTATCCGAGGAACAGTTTCGAGGGTTACCGGATTCTGCAGGAGTATCTGTGCCTTCCGGACGCGTTCCGGTTTGTCGAAGTGAAAGGTCTGAGCTCCAGTTGTCCGAACCGGGCGGCAGAGGAGGTGAGGCTGGTGTTCCGTTTCTCGCGAAGCCTTCCGTCCGATGTGCGTCCGGGGGTCGACAACTTTCAGCTGCACTGTACGCCGGCCGTGAACCTGTTCGAGATGGATGCGGACCCGGTCGATCTGACCGGTCAGCGGAGCGAGTACAGGATAACGCCCAGCAGTCGAAACCCGGGGCATTACGAAGTGTTCAGCGTCGACGAGGTGGAGGGCTGGCTGACCGAGGCCGACGGGCGTTTTCGGGGAAAGCCCCGGCGTTATTTCCCCTTCGAGAGTTTCCAGCATCAGCTGGAGCGGGATCGCGGCGGGGAAGCGCTGTTCTACCGGGTGCGCACGCGCGAGAGCATGCGAAATGACGGCTTCGACCACGACATCTCCTTTGTGCGGGGCGACGAGGTCCAGCGATTGGGAGACCGGGAAACCGTCTCGTTGCGGCTCACCTGCACCAATCGGCGCCTCCCGGAGGCACTGGCGGTCGGGGACGTGGCGACATACGCCGACGACTCGCCGGCCATGGCCACGGTAAGCAACATCACGGCACCCACGCCGCGGCTACAGCCACGCCTGGATGACGGCCTGCTGTGGACGCTGCTGTCGAACCTGGCCCTCAACTATCTCTCGTTGCTGAGCACGGATGCCCTCCGCTCGGTATTGCGGGCCTACGATTTCCGGTCGTTTGCAGACCGTCAGGCGGAGCGGGTCTCGCAAAACCGGCTGGCCGGGATCCGTTCGATTCGGACGGAAGCGGTGGATCGACTGTTCCAGGGGTTGCCGGTTCGAGGTTTGCGTTCGGTTGTGGAACTGGACGAAGACGCCTTTGGGGACGAAGGGAGCCTTTATCAGTTTGGCTCGGTTCTGGCCAGGTTTCTGGCGTTGTACGCGAGCATCAACTCGTTTCACGAGTTGCAGGTCATTAATCGGAAAAGCGAGCAGCGCTACACATGGAAGTGGCAGCCCGGACAACAACCGCTGATGTAGTGCCCGAGGTCCTTCGGGAACGCGCGCATCACTACGACTTCTTCCAGTTGGTGGAACTGCTGTTTCGCGTGCGCGGCGAGAACCCCGAGCCGAAGGTGGACACGCGGCCTGTCGTCCGCAGCCTTCGATTCTGTGTTTCGCCCTCGTTGGGGTTTCCCGGGAGTGATGTCGTTCGTCTGGGGCATTGCGATCGGCGCGGCTATTCGCTGGAAGTGGGGTTCATGGGGTTGCATGGCGCGCAGTCACCCCTCCCCGGTTACTACCTGGAACAGGTAGCGCAGGCGCGTGCTCACGACGAGGGGGCTGCGGCGGACCTTCTGGATTTCTTCCATCACCGGCTGCTGACGCTTTTCCATTTCTCGTGGCGAAAGTACCGCCATCACATCCGCTACGAGGACGGTGCAGGTGACGGGTTCTCGGCGGTGCTGTTTGCGCTGACCGGCCTCGCGGACCAGGGCATGCGCGGCGAGACGCCGATCAACTGGAGCAAGATGCTGGCCTATGCCGGCCTGGTGGCGGGGCGCTCCCGGGCGCCGGAAGTCGTGGGGGGAATCCTTGCGCATTACTTCGACCTCGACCAGGTGACGGTGCTTCCCTGGTGTGCCCGATCGGTGCAGATATCGCCCGATCAACGTAGTCGCTGTGGTGTCGCCGGTATGCGGCTGAACCACGATTTGACCATCGGAGAGCGGGTGCGGGACATCAACGGCAAGTTTGTGATCCGCATTGCCGGACTGAGCCGCACACGAATGAGCGATTTTCTTCCCAGTGGCAGGGAGTTCCGGGTATTGCAGTCGTTGGTGGATTTCCTCCTGCGGGAACCGCTTGCGTATGACCTGGAACTGGAGTTGCAGCCTGATGAGGTCGGCGGCATGCGGCTTTCCTGCCCGAAAACGAGTCAATTGGGATGGACCAGTTTTGTCTCTCCACGAACGGAAGCGATGCGCCAGGGCCGGCGCGTCCGCATACAGACAAGGGAGTAATGCGGTGGCGGAACAACCGACGGTACTGACCATGGTGGTGACCAATCCGGAAGTGCTCGATGGTCAGTGCAGCAGTAGCCATGCGTTCGGCACGGATGGCGGTTGCCTTGGCAGCGATCAGGGTGCCTGCGATTGGTGGCTGCCCGACACGGCGGGGCGTGTCAGCGGTGTACATGCCTTTGTCGGATACGAGGACGGCAGTTTCATCCTGCAGGCGGAAGGCGGCGATACCTACATCAACAATGGAAGGCAGCCGCTGGGGCGAGATCAGAAGGTCTCGCTGTCCGAGGGGGACACCCTGGTGATCGGCGATTACCACGTTCGTGTCCATGCCGGAAGCGGGAACGAGTATGTCGGGATCTCCGCTGTGGCCGGGGCGCTGACAGGGGGTCCCGAGGCGGTCATGACGGCGGATGGCGGGCCGTTGATGGCCGAGAAGGCAGATGACGCAGGCGACCCGTTGGTCGCGTTGGGTGGTCAGTCCGATGCGGGCCGGCATGCGGATGATCCGATCAAGGCATTGGAGGGGGCTATGGACGGCAACGAAAAGGGTGGTTCGGTCAACGGAGAGTGGACGGGGCCGGACAGCGGCCGCGACCTTCGGTCCAGGCAGGAGTCCGCCATGATGAGCCCGGCGCGACCCCGGTCCACGGAGGCACGCGAGGACGAACTGAAGGCGCTGGAGCAATCGGTGGGGGCCCACTTGGAGGAGCGATGGTCGGGGCCGGAGACGGCGACCGCCGCCGCGGCCGGTGGCGCGAGTATCCAGCCCTTGCTTGGGGCGTTGGGTGTGAACCTGGAATTCCGTGACGCGGCCGAGCAAAGGGAATTTATGGCGCTCGTCGGCGAGACCGTGAAGGCGACGGTGACCGGCCTGTGCGAACTCCACCGTACCCGGCATGAGTCTCGATACCCGCTGCGCGACCGCCGCCTGCAGCCGATTGAAGATAATCCGCTTCGTCTCGAGCAGGACTACCACGAGACGGTCCGAACGATGTTTTCTTCCGATCGCAGCCCGGTGCATCTCGCGGCGCCGGTGGCGGTGTCGGAGTCGCTGGAGCTCATGAGCCGGCATCACCAGGCAATGGAAGTCGCAATCAGTGCCGGGTTGCAGACGCTGCTGTCGGCGTTCGAGCCGGACACCCTGCAGCGTCGGTTCGAGGCGTATCGAAGCGGCGACGATGTGGAGACCCGTGGTGACGGTTGGGCATGGCGCATGTATCGCCACTATTTCGAGGAGTTGAACTCCGGTCGGCAGCAGGGCTTTGCAAAGCTGTTCTGGGAGGTGTTCGAGCAGGCGTACGACCAGTCGGTGCGAGGTCGTCAAGGGGATGCAACATGACCTGCCGGCCAGGCGCTCGGCTGCTGGCCTGGGTGGCGCTGGCCGTTTTGGCGACCGGCTGCGCCACGCCGCTGGAAACGGCTGGAAAGCTGGGGCGGGTCATCTGGGACCCTTCCGTTCCGGTGGGCCATCCGGAAGACCAGCCTTCTGCGGTACGCCTGAGCCTGGTGGCCGACGAGGACGTCAATCCCAACAGCGAAGGCGAAGGTACACCGCTGATGTTTCGCGTGATGCAACTGAAGGATGATTCAATGCTCATGGCCGCAAGCTATGAGGAGCTCGAGGAAGAGCTCGAAGACGCGCTCGGGACCAATTATCTGGACCACGACGACTTCACCCTGTTGCCAGGCCAGTTCAAGAATTTTTTTCTGGATGAACTGGACTCGGATGCCCGCTACATCGGATTGGTGGCGTATTACGCGATGCCGGATGAAGCGCAGTGGAAAAAGGCCCTGCGCGTTGAACCGCGAGGCCGCGACTACAACCTTCTCGTGCATTTGCGCAGGCACGAAGCCGACCTTAAGGACGAGGACTGATGGTGTGTCGAAATCGAGTAGTCTGGCGTGAAGGCGACTTCATCAAGCCGCAGCATTTCCAGCAACAGCAACGCAGCCTTGAAGGGGTGGTCAATCTCCGGCTCGAGGCGGCTTGCGCCTATGACCACGGGTTCGTGGAGCTGTCGCTCAACCAGGAGTTTCTCGGGTTCGGCCGGGTGGCGCTGACCCGGGCACGCGGCGTGTTGCCGGACGGGACAACCTTCGACATTCCCGGGGATGACCTGGAGCCGGAGCCGCTGGAGGTCACGGAGGCGAGTGCGGCCAACCAGCATGTCTATCTTGCGCTTCCGCTTGCGCGCGACAGCGTGGCCGAGGTGGCGGACACCGATCAGCCGGAATACGAAGGTCGGTTTCGGCTGGAGCCGCGCGAAATCCGCGACCTGCACTCCCGCGGGGGCGATGCCACGGAACTGTCCGTGGCAAGGGTGGCCCCAAGGCTGCTGCTGGAGCGCGATGATCGCAGTGGTTATGCCTGCCTGGCGCTGGCCCGGATCCTCGAGCTCCGTCCGGATGGCGGGCTGGTTCTGGATCCGCATTTTGTCCCGACGGCGCTGAGTACCCGGGTGGCTCCTAGCCTGCAGCGCTTTCTCGGCGAGATGGCCGGCCTGATGCAGGAGCGCGCCAGGAACATCGCGCAGCGTCTCGCAGCTCCCGAGCAGGCGGGTGTTGCCGATGTCTCGGATTTCATGCTTCTGCAGCTGCTCAACCGTCTTCAGCCCCGGTTCCAGCACCTGGCCCGGCATCGCCGTCTGCATCCGGAAACGCTGTATGCCTGCATGCTGGAGGCCTGCGGCGAACTGGCGACCTTCACGGACGAGTCGCGTCTTCCGCGGACCTATCCACCCTATGACCACGACCACCCGGACGACTCGTTGCGGGCGCTCATGCAGGGACTGCGCCTGGCCTTGTCGACCGTCCTGGAGGCCCGGGCCGTGTCGATTCCGCTGGAGCATCGCCGCTATGGCCTGATGGTTGCGCCCTTGAGCGACCCGGGGCTGCTGGAGGAGGCGGAGTTCATTGTTGCCGTGCACGCCGATATGCCGGTGGAGGAGCTGCGCCGGCGGTTCGTGCAGCAAACCAAGGTGGCGAGCATAGAACGCATTACGGATCTCGTGAGCCTGCAGCTGCCCGGAGTGCCGCTGGTGCCACTGCCCGTGGCGCCGCGACAGCTTCCATATCACGCAAGCCACATCTACTTCCAGCTCGACCGGCGCAGCGAGGCATGGGCGACGTTGTCCGGGGGTAGCGGCTTTGCATTTCACGTTGGTGGGAAATTCCCGGGCCTGGATATCCAGTTCTGGGCGATCAGGAGCTAGCGATGACGGCTATCGCGGAAAGTCTGAAGGATCAGGGAAGGGGGTCCGGCGAGAGAGACCCCGGAGCCACGGTGCAGCCGGGCATGCTGGATGGCGACGAGGCATTGGTGTTCCGCCTGCGCGGATACAGCCTCAATCCACTGGTCGATGCGGCCAGCCCTCTTTTTGGGCTGGTAATCCGGGTTCGGCAGCTGGAGTGGCTGGGAGACATCGATGCCCTGTATCGCCAGGTGGTGGAGGAGATCCGCTCCATCGACATCGAGCTCACGGAGCAGGGCTACGACAGACCAACCGTGCTGGCGTATCGCTATGTCCTGTGTTCGTTCGTCGACGAGGCGGTGATGAGCACCTCATGGGGCGGGCAGAGCGACTGGGCGGAACATTCGCTGCTGGCCCGTTTTCATGACGAGACCTGGGGAGGGGAGAAGGTCTTCTCCATCCTGGCGCGGCTTCAACAGGAACCGCAGCGGTACGAGGAATTGCTGACATTCATCTATGTCTGCCTTTGCTTGGGGTTCGAGGGGCGCTACCGGATACAGCCCGAAAAGAACGACGAGTATCAACGTATCGTCAAGGCCCTCGGCGACCAGCTCTCGGCACTGCACGAAACCAGCGAGGAGGCATTGACGGACCCCGAGCGGCATGTGACTCGCAGTCGCTGGAGTTCAAGTGGCGAGTTTCCCGTGTGGATGATTTTTGCACTGTTCGGTGTGGTGGCATTGGGGCTTTATATGGCGATGTCCTGGTCCCTTGGTCAGCAAGCGAGCGAAGTCAGCGCCCTCGTGGCGCAGTGGTTTGAATAAACGGGGAATGGATATGCTCAAGGTAGAGCTCGGCGCACTTCTCAAACGACTGCATCCGGTCGCCCGGCAGGGTCTGGAGGCCGCGGCAGGCTTGTGTATTGAACAACGCGCACCGGAAGTCAGTGCGGCCCATCTGGTGGCGGCGTTCCTCGACCAGCCCTTGTGCGACGTCCGGTGCCTGCTGGCCGACGCCCTCGGGGATGTTTCGGAGTTCCGCGGGCGCTTGCTGGCAGCAGCGGCACCGATGCGTCCGGACGAGCAGGGCACTCCGGGGTTCTCGCCGTTACTGGTTGCCCTTCTGCAGGACGCATGGCTGATGGCGAGCACGGAGCTGGAGCATACCCAGCTGCGCAGCGGCGCCATTCTGCTCGCCTTGCTGCAGCACCCTGACCGCTACCTCGATCCCGACAGTGCGCAGCGCATGGCGGCCCTCGATCACCATGCACTGCTGCGCGAATTCGACCGCCTTGTCGCGGGCTCTGCCGAGCAGCCCCGGCCGGAGGGGAGCGAAGCGGTTGCCGGTCATGGGGAGGACAGCGCGCTGGGGCGTTTCACTCATTCGCTCACCGGGCAGGCCCGCGAAGGCGCGCTGGATCCGGTGCTCTGTCGAGACCTCGAAATCGACCAGATGATCGACATCCTGGTCCGGCGCCGGAAGAACAATCCCGTGGTGGTCGGTGATGCGGGGGTGGGCAAGAGTGCACTCGTCGAGGGGCTGGCCATCCGCATCGTGGAGGGCAAGGTGCCTGCGTCAATGCGGGAGGTGGATCTGCGCGTTCTGGACCTCGGGGCCCTGCAGGCCGGGGCCGCCGTGAAGGGCGAGTTCGAGAAACGCCTCAAGGCAGTGATACGCGAAGCAGCGGAAGGGCAGTGCCCGGTGCTGCTGTTCATCGACGAGGCGCACACGCTGATCGGGGCCGGGAACCCGGAGGGTGCCGGGGATGCCGCCAATCTGCTGAAGCCGGCCCTGGCGCGCGGGGAGCTGCGGATGATCGCTGCTACCACGTGGCGCGAGTACAAGAAATACATCGAGAAGGATCCGGCCCTGGCGCGCCGCTTCCAGCCCGTCAGCGTGGCCGAGCCGACGCCGGAGCAGGCGCTGGTCATCCTTCGCGGGTTGAGAGATGTCTACGAAGACAGCCACGGCGTCGTGATCGGCGAAAGCGCCCTCCGTGCGGCGGCGGAATTGTCGGCACGTTACCTCGCCGGCCGACAGCTTCCCGACAAGGCAATCGAGGTGCTGGATACCGCGTGTGCACGGGTGGCGCGAGCATTGCAATCGCCCCCGCGGGGACTGGTTCATCTCGACAGCGAGGTGCTCGCGATGGAACGGGAGATGGATCAGGTTCGGCGCGAACGACTGCTGGGGCGTGCGGATGCGGGGGATCGCGAGGCGGAACTGTCGCGGGATCTTGCGGAGCTCCGGGCCAGGCGCACCGAACTCGATGCGGCATGGCAGGAACAGCGTGAAAAGGTTCGGGCGATCCTGGACCTGCACTCCCCGCTGCTGAGCGAAGCGGCGGGGCGGGACGGCGAGCGCGATGCGGCGGCCGCCAGGCTTGCGCAATTCGAACGCGAGCTCGAGGCGCTGCAGACGCGCCATGCCTTGGTCAGT
>SL_3KL_010_SEDDRAFT_10005225_pt1 | contig 11687 bp, 7 predicted proteins | sample SodLakKL_010_SED_2_FD_10381 | JGI IMG/M metagenome (IMG submission 10381)
CCACGGGTTTCCAGCAGATCGTTGAAAATTTCGTTTTTCCGATTCCCCAGGGAGCATATGGTTTCTTCGCTCGGCGGGTCGCCCGGCGCGCCATAGGGCAGGTGGATGCCCCGGCTGTCCAGAAAGGATCCTATTCCGTCATAACGGGGTTTTCCGTCCACGAAGGCGAGATAGTCTTCCCGGCTGAACGGGAGCTGCGGGTGGTCTTTGCCAGTATCAAGCCGGTTAAGGAGCCGGTCGAACAGTTCCGTCCAGGCGAGTATATGCAGTTCCGCGGTGTGGGTGATCACCCCGTCCAGATCCAGTATCACGGCATCGAACAATTGGTCGTTCACGGTATTTCCATTGAAGTGAAGTGGTTGATGCACTCGCAAAAAGTCGCGATCCGAAGGCTTTGCAAATGGATTATAGCCATTGAAAGTAATGATAACGAGACGGGGCGGCCGATGCCACCGAAGAAATTCTCCGGGAAAAAGAACCAGAAAACCCTAAACGATTAATTTGAATAAATATATTATTTGTTTTTAGCAGGTTATCATCTGTGTCAATCTGTTTGATCTGCTGGTTATGCTTTTTTCTTTTATGAATTTTTCCTATATTTTACAAAGTGTCCCCCGGGATGGCACAAAAAGCTTGACTTATGCCTCTTGGGGTTTTAAGCGGAATAAACAAGGTGCACGATGCGCTTCCCTGATTTTTGGAGTACGACTCCATGCAAGTCCCGGAACAAGCCACAGACGATGTGATTTACTCGGACCTGGATATCGATCCGGATACCCGTTACTTTTTGTACGTCGGAGAACTGAAGGCCGACTGCCTGAATCCGCTTTTGCGGGATTTTCTGAGCCGTAAGTTTGAGACCCGCTTCGATTTCATCTCCATTTTGCCGGATGTTCTGGCAACCTATCCCCACAGAAACATACTTGTCATCAATCCCCGCAGCCGTGAACGTGCTGCCGAGAGCGGAAAACGGGTCTGCTGCCGCGTTTCCGCGGAAGCGTTCTGCACCAGGGTATCCGAATCGGAAACCGTTCACCGCTTGATCCGCTCCCTGCTGCAACGCCAGGAAACGGTTTATGTGCATGTATACGAGTCCAGGCCGGAGTTGACGCTTCCCCGGATTCCCGGCGTCGTTCTGCTGGGGCCGGACGGGGAGGCGGCCCACCGCTGGAACAACAAGCGCTACCAGCTGGAAGCTCTGAAAAATACGGATATTCCGGTCATCGACTTCCGGACCTGCAATGGGTACAACGAACTGGTCCAAACCACGACCAACCTCCGCGCCTGCTGGAAAAACGGCATTTTTGTAAGCCAGCCATACTCGGCGGCAGGAATGAACAGTTTCATTACCTTAAGCAACGAGGATCTGGGCGGTAACATGATGTATCCCGATTCGGAGTACCTGGTCAGCCGCTATATTCCGCATCTATATGATCCAACGGTGCTGGGGATTGCGGCGGGACCGGAGGACGTGTTCATCGTCGCCGTGGCGGACCAGGAAATCGAAGGCGGCAACAAGTTCCGGGGATCGGTATTTCCGTCGGCCCTTTCTCCGGATATTCAGGAGATACTGAAACGCCATACACGCTCGGTCGGCCGGATGTTGGGCCAAAGCGGGTATCGCGGGGTTTATGGATGCGATTTCATTGTAGACGAAAACGACCGGGTTCATTTCGTGGAACTCAACGCCCGAAAGCAGGGAACCACCATGGAGATGGCCTGCATCCTGGAGCATCTTCTGCCGCAGGGTGCCCCTTCCCTTCCTGAGCTGGAATTTTATGCCGTCACGGAGGGGCGGTTTCCGGAAAACGCGGTCGAGCTCTCAGACAACCCGGATGGTCTGTGCTGGAGGACGTATAATTACAAGACCGACCGGGAGGTTCTGGTTCGCACCTTCATTCCCCAGGCCTTCGATGAGCGGGATCTCTTCCGGCAGGTTGCTGGCAACGCTCTGGAGCACGGCATGATCGTCATGGAGCATCTGGGGCAGGGTCTTACGGCCGAACCGGGGACTTTTGTAGGAAGAATCGCCGCGGTATCCAGGCGGCGGGAATGGCTCGAATCGGATATCCGGGCCGGCAAGGAACTGCTTTTTCGCTCCGTTTCAACGGAAGAATGAGGTCCGTTATGAAAACCGATATGCAATGGAAGCCTGACGCGTTCACCCGTGCGCTTATTGAGGGGCTTTTTGAACCCGCAGAGCAAGAAAAGCATCAGCTGACGGATCGGGAAAACGAAGCCTTTCATGCGCTTCTTCAAAAAGCCTGGGAGACAAACCGGACCCGGCCCATTGTGGATCTGTTTGTTTTTCTGCAGAAAATGAAACAGGAAAAAGGTCTGTCCCCGCCAGCGCTGGATCCCGAAGCCGGATTGGAGGAAGCGGCGCTGTTGCTGCTGGCGGAAAAGCACGAATCGATAGACGAGCACGGCGTGACCATCGGCGGCCGGGTGGACCGGTCCCTGTCCATTGTCGGGCAGGCAGAAAAGCGATGTGCGGATTATCTCAATCGGCATCCGGTGGAGGCACCCAGCGGGATCGAACTCCGGGATGCCATCGCGGAAAATCAGAAACGGATCAGAAGCGTTCTGAAAATGGGCTCGGAAGACTGGGATTCATTTTCCGGGCAGTTGAAGTTCGCCATTGAATCGATCGATACGCTCTCGCGCATACTCGATCTTCCCGAAAAGGCCGTGGCGGACATCCGGCGGGTGACACGCCGCTACCGGATGCGCCTGACGCCCTATTACACAAGTCTCATCATGCCGGGCGAAGTCAATGATCCCATATTGCTCCAGTCCGTTCCCACCGGCGAAATGGTGGACAACGCGGGGGAAGAGATCCCGCCCGTTGCCGCCGACCATTCACCGGCCCGGCTTATCGACCAGTTCTATCCCCGAGTGGTCACAATCAAGGCGACCAACATGTGCGGCATGTACTGCACCCACTGCCTGCGGATCGCCCATATCGGCAAAAAGGACCGCATCTACAGCAAGGATGCATACCGGGAAGCCCTGGACTATATCCGGGAAAATCATTCCATTAGGGATGTACTTGTGACCGGGGGCGATGCGTTTGTCCTGCCCAACGACCTGCTGAAATGGCTTTTGCAGGAACTCGACGAAATAGATCATGTGCGCCTGAAGCGCCTGGGATCCCGTATACCGGTAACCACGCCCCAGCGGATCGACGAGGCGCTTCTGGATATCCTGGAACAAAGCAGCGACCGCAAACCGCTGCGGGTGGTGACCCAGATCAACACCGCACGGGAGATAACGCCTGTCTCCCGGGATGCGTTCAGGAAGCTGTCCAACCGGGTTGCTGCGATCCTGAACCAGGCCGTTCTTCTGCGGGGCATCAATGATACCCGGGTCAAAATGTGGAAGCTGTCGGAGACTATCCAGGAAGCATACGTGCGCCCTTATTACGTGTTCAACTGCAGCTACCGGAATCCCCAGTTCGCCCACCTGCGGGTTCCCGTCGAAACGGGCCGCGATATTATCGAATCCATGTACGGAAACATTTCCGGCGATGCCATCCCCCGCTACATCGCCACCGCCGGCGGCAAGATTCCCCTTCACCGCGACAATGTCACGGGCCGGGAAGGTGAACAGCTGGTCCTGCAAAAACCCTGGAGCGGGGAGACGGTTCTCTATCCGGATCCCCGGGAAGAAGACCGGGCGGGAAAGCCGTTTGCCTTTGAAAAATACGTAATACCCGAAAACTGATGCACTCGTAAAAGTCGCGATCTGACGACTTTGTAAAAAGTTCGAATCAAGGCTTGCGTAATTTCGAGGAATGCAGAGTGCTTGGCGTACGTGAAATTCTGAGAAATTGCGCGTAATGCAGATATTGGACTTTTTACAAAGTCGTCAAAAACTGAAAAGGTTGATTTGCAGCCTGACTGCAAACGATTGGCATCGTTTTCTGAGAACCGGGCAATGCAGAGAAACACGCCCTGATCGTTTCCACAACCCGACACAGGAGGAAAGCACCATGTCATTCAAACGCATCATCGTTTCGCTTGTCGCCATTGCAGGGCTTCTTACGGCAGCCCCTTCCGCAAAGGCCGCCCAGGACATCTTGTTCGGCGGCGCATCGATCACGGGCGTCTACTACCAGGTAGCCCTGCAGATCAGCGGCCTCATGAACAAATACCAGGGTGAAAACTACAATTACGTGGGCCGGCCCACCGGCGGCTCCGTGTTCAACATCAACGCAATCGAGCGGGGAGCCTTTGATTTCGGTGTCGCCCAGTCGGACCGCAACTGGCAGGCGTATCACGGTAAGGCGGACTGGGAGGGGCGGCCGATGGAAGACCTGCGCTCCGTTTTCAGCATGCACCCGGAAACGGTCATGCTGGTGACCCGCAAGGATACCGGCATTGAAAACGTGGCGGATATCAAGGGCAAGCGCGTCAATATCGGCAATCCCGGATCGGGTCAGCGGCACAACGCCCAAGATGTGCTGCGGATCTACGGCATTGACGAGAATCGTGACATCCGGGCCGAGGGGCTTCAGCAGCACGAGGCCTCCAGGGCTCTTGTTGACCGGAAGATCGACGCATTCTTCTACACCGTGGGAAACCCCAGCGCGGCCATCGAAGAACCTGCGACCTCCGTGGATATCCGCATGATCCCGTTGAATCATGAAAAAATCCGCGAAATGGTCGATGAAAATCCTTACTACATTATGACGAAAATCCCTGCCGGCACCTACCGGGGGGTTGATTACGACGTGGAGACCTACGCGGTCACCGCCACGGTGATAACGAACCGGAACGTGGCCGATGATGTGGTATACGATATGGTCAAGGCCGTTTTCGAGAACCTGGAGGAGCTCAAGGCATCCCATGCAGCCTTCAGGCATCTTAACCCGGAGGAGATGCTCCAGGGGCTTTCCGCCCCCTTCCATCCCGGCGCTGAAAAATACTACAGGGAGAGAGGCTGGCTTTGATTGATTGTCCGGTTTAGATTTCTGAAAATAATCAGAAATCCGACTGAAACCCGCCCATTTTATCCTGTCAATTGTTTGTGACCCCTTTTCACCCGAACTGAGCGTTTCAGCTATAAAAATCTGAAACGCTCAGTTTGTGTCTCAGCAACGCTGTTTTTGACCCCGAAAGACGGGTGGTATATGGCGCACGAGGAATTCCTGCCGAACCGGGATGAGAAAAGCCCTGATGCCGAAGGCGCGGAGAAAGTCCCGGAGGCTGTGGCGAACGTGGTAAAGGCGGGCTCCAGAAACCCCGAAAGGATTATCAGCCGGGGTGTCATCGTCGGGCTTTGCATCGGATGGTCCCTTTACCAGCTCTATATCGCCAACCACCCCATCAACAGTCATATCGCCAGGGCATGGCACCTGGGGTTCGCCATAGGCCTGGCCTTTCTGGTGTATCCGGCTTATAACAGGCACGAGCCGCCTTTCTGGATCAGGTGGTCCCGGAAAATCATTCCCCGGATCTCCGAAAAGCCCCTTCGGACGCGCATTCCCTTCTATGATATAGTCCTTGCGGTGTTCGCGGTGTCCGGGGCGCTTTATATATGGTGGGATTATGACAACCTGGTGTTCCGCCAGGGCATGCCCTCCATAACGGATATATGGATGGGTACCGTCCTTATCGTGCTGCTCCTGGAGGCCGCACGCCGGTGCCTGGGACCGGCCCTGGCGGTGCTGGCCATGCTGTTTCTGGCCTACAATTTCGCTGGCCCCCATTTGCCGGAAATCCTGCGCCACAGGGGAATCCCCCTGGATTTCGTGATCAGCGACATGTATCTTTCCACTACCGGCATCTTCGGCGTGCCACTGGGGGTCGCAACGGACTTTGTATTTCTGTTCGTGTTGTTCGGTGCCCTTCTTGACAAGGCCGGGGGAGGGAAATACTTTATCGATGTGGCATTTTCCGCCCTGGGCGGATTCCGTGGCGGGCCGGCCAAGGCGGCGGTGGCCGCCTCCGGGCTTACGGGCATGGTTTCGGGATCATCAATTGCCAATACCGTGACCACGGGAACGTTTACCATTCCCCTGATGAAAAAACTGGGTTTTCCGGGCTACAAGGCTGCGGCGGTGGAGGTGGCTGCCAGCACGAACGGTCAGCTCATGCCGCCGATCATGGGTGCGGCGGCATTTATCATGGCCGAAATCATCGGCATGCCCTACCTGGATGTGGTTCGGGCGGCATTGATTCCGGCGTTGCTGTCGTATCTGACCCTGTTCTACGTGGTTCACCTGGAAGCATTGAAAATGGGCCTTAAGGCCATGGACAGGAAAGACCTCCCACAATTTCTCAAGGTTTTTCTCCGGGGACTCCATTTTCTGATCCCCCTGTTCGTCCTGCTTTTGTACCTGGTGGTTTTCCGGCGCTCTCCCGTGGCAGCGGCACTCATGGCCATTGAGTCCCTGCTGGTCATCATGCTCGTGCAGCGCCCGGTTATCGCTTTTCTAAGCCTGGGCGCGGCCCGGAAGGCAGGAAGTCTGGATCCGGACATGGATTTGAAGCGCTATATCGGCCATGCATTTGTGTCCGGACTGGCCGATATCTGGCATGGCCTGACAGCGGGCGCCCGGAACATGATCTCGGTGGGCATCGCCACGGCCACTGCGGGCATCATCGTGGGCGTGGTAACCATCACGGGGCTGGTGGGCCGATTTATCACTTTGATTGACGTCCTTTCCATGGGCAATATCATGCTCATGCTGATTTTTACGGCCATGAGCTGCCTGATACTGGGTATGGGAATGCCCACCACAGCAAATTACATTGTCATGGCCACCCTTACGGCTCCCGTGATCGTCAGCCTGGGAGCCGAAGCCGGTCTGGTGTTTCCCCTGATCGCAGCCCACCTGTTCGTCTTTTACTTCGGCATCCTGGCCGATGACACGCCTCCGGTGGGTCTGGCGGCATATGCGGGGGCGGCGATAGCCGGGGCCGATCCTATACGCACCGGCATCCAGGGATTTACCTACGACATGCGGACCGCGGTGCTGCCGTTTATATTTCTGTTCAACACCGAACTCCTGATGATATCCGGGGTGAGTGAAACCGGTAAGATCTTGTGGCTTTCCAGCGTTCCCAAAATCGTTTGGGTCTTTTTTGCGGGCCTGATCGCCATGTTCGCCTTTGCCTCGGCCTTGCAGGGCTACCTGGTGCGTCATTGCCACTGGCTTGAACGTCTTGTTCTGGCTGCGGTGTTTGTCGTAACATTTCGCCCCGGGCTGGTGGAAATGCATTTACCCTTTGGAAGGGAAGCCTTGCAGGTGGCGGGGATCGTCGTCTATTTTTCCCTGCTGGGTTTTCAGTTATGGCAGGAAAGACGGCGAAAAACGATAATGACAAAAGTCCAGCGGGAGATTCATTGAGTCCGGGCGGAGCGTCATTCTATTTAGAAGCCATCGGCTCCGTAATACGGGATTCGGTCCGGATCAGTCTGCCGTTGTTTAAAATCATGATCCCGGTGTTGATTCTGGTACGGATTGTCCGGGAACTGGGATGGATTGAATACCTGGCGCTGCCCCTGGAGCCGCTGATGCGCCTTCTGGGGCTTCCTGCCGAGATGGGGCTGGTATGGGCCACGGCCATGGCGAACAACCTTTACGGGGCGGCCGTGGTCTTTTTATCCCTGGCGCCGGATCACGCTCTGAGTGTGGCACAGGTGACGGTTCTGGCAACGATGATGCTGATCGCCCATGCACTTCCCGTGGAGGTTCGCATCGCCCAGAAAGCCGGAAGCCGGTTTTGGTTTCATTTGCTGGTGCGCGTGGCCGGCGCACTGGCTCTGGGTTTCATCCTGCACAAGGTGTATCTGTATACCGGATGGCTTCAGCAGGAAAATATCGTTTTCTGGCAGGGAGAAGCCAAGGCGCAGGCCGGGAACCTGGCATGGGCCGTGAACCAGCTTCGCAACCTGGCCTTTATTTTCCTTATTATCCTGGCCCTGGTCAGCCTGATGCGCGTCCTGAACCGCCTGCGGATTACCGCCTTGCTGGTTCGCCTTCTGGAATATCCCCTGCGGACGCTGGGAATCGGCCGGGAGGCGTCGTTTCTCACCATCGTGGGCATGACCATGGGGGTGACCTACGGCGGGGGGCTGATCATTCACGAGGCGGCATCCGGTAACGTTGGTCCCCGGGACGTATTTTCCGCCATGACGCTCATGGGACTCACGCACAGTCTTTTCGAGGATACCCTCCTCATGGTCATGCTGGGCGCCCATCTCTCGGGCATCCTGTTCGCCCGCCTGATTTTTTCCCTCCTGGTGGTGGCGATTCTGGTCCGATGCTTACCGCTCCTTCCGGACCGGTTCGTGCACCGGTTCCTTTACCGGATGCCTGTGAAGGGATAATTGCAAAAATCCCCCTGCCGGATATCCCTTTCCGCCATCACGGCTTGTATCCGTTTGAGGGTTTCTGTTTTGTCAAGGGCCCATGCCGGGGCTATCAGTTCGTCGGGGTGAGGGTCGCCCGTCAACCGCTGAATGACGACGCCGGCCGGCAGCCGGGCCAGAAACGCGCAGACCGTATCCACATATTGCTCGCGGGTCAAGCAGCCAAACCCCCCCTTCTCATACCACGTTGCCAGGGGTGTGTTTTTCACCACATAGAGAAGGTGTATTTTGACGCCGCTGATCTCCGTTGCCGCCAGTTTTTCCGCGGTTTCCATCATGTGGCTGTGATTTTCCCCGGGAAGGCCCAAAATCACGTGGGCGCAGGTATGGACTTTCCGGCGGCTTTTTTTGGCGGTCATGGCCACGGCGTTTTCAAAGGTGCGAAAATCGTGTCCCCGGTTGATCCGGGCAAGCGTTTCGTCGTGGGCCGACTGGAGCCCGTATTCGACCCAGACCAGGTGATTGCGGGTGTAGGAAGACAGAATGTCTATAATTTCCGGGCTTACGCAGTCCGGTCGGGTGCCGATGCTTAGACCCACGACGCCCGGAACGGACAAGGCCTCCTCGTAGAGGGCTGCCAGATGCTCCACCGGCGCGTAGGTATTGGTGTGGGCCTGGAAATAGGCGATGAACTTTTTGGCATTGTAGCGCCGGCCCAGGGCTTCTTTCCCCGCTTCTATCTGCCGGGTGACTGAAAGTCCGCGGTTGTGGGCGCCGGTACCCGATCCTTTTTCATTGCAGAAAACGCATCCGCCGGAAGAAAGGCTGCCGTCCCGGTTGGGGCAGTCCATCCCCGCGTCGATGGTAATTTTCTGCACCCGGCAGCCGAAAATGGATTTCAGGTATGAATTGAAGTCGTTGTATCTTTTTTTCGGGTTCATGATATATTGAAGGCTTTGTAAAAAGTCCAATATCTTCGTTACGCGCGATTTCTCAGAATCTTGCGTACGCCAAGTAATCTGAATTCTCAGAAATCGCGCAAGCCTTGATCTTAAACTTTTTACAAAGCCGTCAGATCGCGACTTTTTACGAGTGTAGTATATATTAACGGGTTATATGAAAAATGAATCGTCACCGCCTGACGCAAGCATGCACGACGGCCGACCAGAATGCAATTATAATGTGAAATCCGCAAAATAATACCAGGAAAACGATAATGACGTACGGCAAGACATATGACGTGATCGTGGTGGGAGCCGGTCATGCAGGGTGCGAAGCCGCCCTGGCCGCAGCCCGGATGGGATGCTCGGTTCTGCTTCTGGCCATCGACCTGGACAAGATCGCCGCCATGCCCTGCAGCCCCTCCATCGGGGGGATGGCCAAAGGGCAACTGGTCAAGGAAATCGACGCCCTTGGCGGGCAGATGGCCAAAATTACCGATCGGACCGCAATCCACTTCCGAACGCTCAACACCCGCAAGGGGCCGGCCGTCCGGTCATCAAGGACCCAGAACGACAAGGTCCGCTACCACGTGGCCATGAAGGCTGTCCTGGAAAATACCCCGAACCTGGACGTAAAGCAGGCCACGGTGGAGAGCCTTTCGGTATCCGGAAACCGGGTGGAAGGCGTTGTCGGCCAGACCGGCAATTCCTGGCCGGGACGCTCCGTGGTGCTGGCCACCGGCACGTTTATGACCGGCCGGGTGCATATCGGCAACGTTTCCGTCGGTGCCGGCCGCGCCGGGGAGTTCTCCGCCGAGGGACTTCCGAAAAGTCTGACGGCATTGGGATTTGCCGCGGGCCGCATGAAAACCGGCACGCCGCCACGGCTTCACAGGGATTCCATCGATTTTTCCGGGCTTGTGCCCCAGCCGGGGGACGAGCCGCCACAGCCCTTTTCGTTTTCCTCGAAAGGGTTTGTCCTGCCGCAGGTGGCAAGCCACATCGGCCGGACTTCGCCGGAAACAATCCGGATCGTGTCGGATAATATCCGGTTTTCATCGCTTTACGGCGGTTTTATCAGCGGGGTGTCCGCGCGCTACTGCCCTTCGTTCGAGGACAAGGTGGTCAAGTTTCCGCATAGGAAGGACCACCAGGTGATTCTGGAGCCGGAAGGCCTCGAGACGAAGGAAATCTACGTTTCCGGGCTGGGCAACAGCCTGCCGGTTGAGATACAGGTTGCCATGGTCCGCAGCGTGCCGGGCCTGGAGGAAGCCGAGATCATGCGGCCGGGGTATGCCATAGAATACGATTTCGTGGATCCCCTCCAGCTCCGTCCCACCCTGGAGACCAAACGCATTGAAGGCCTTTTTCTGGCGGGGCAGATCAACGGCACGTCCGGATACGAGGAGGCGGCGGCCCAGGGACTTTGGGCCGGAATAAACGCGGCGCTCCGAATCCGCGGGGAAAGCCCGTTTATGCTGGACCGCTCTCAGGCCTACATGGGGGTGATGATCGACGACCTGGTGACCCGGGGGACCTGCGAGCCCTACCGGATGTTCACCTCCCGCGCCGAGTACCGCCTCATGCTCCGGGAGGACAACGCGGATTTGCGCCTGGCCGAAACGGGCTATGAGCTGGGGCTGGTGGGCCGTGAGCAGGTCGAACGGGTCCGGGAGAAAAAAAGGCAGATCGAAGCGGAAACGCACCGATTGAAAAAAAGGACCCTGAGCCCGGGGGAAGCTGTCAACACCTATCTTGCGCACAAGGGATCCGCACCCATCCGGAGCGGCGCCTCCCTGGAGCAGTTGCTCAGGCGAAACGAGCTGGACTACGAATTAGTGAGGCATTTTGCGCCTCCGGAAGCGGATATTTCCGGTGAGGCGGCCCGCCAGGTGGAAATCGGGATTAAATATGACGGGTATATTCAGAAGCAGCTCCGGGAGATCGAGAAATTCAGGGTCCTGGAGTCGGCAAGAATTCCTCCCGGTTTCGATTATACCGGCATCCCCGGCCTTTCGAAAGAGATCGTTGAGAAGTTGTCACGCCTTCGGCCCGAATCCCTGGGACAGGCCTCACGGGTGGAGGGCATTACCCCAGCGGCTATCTCGGTGTTGATGGTGGCGATCAAGGCGGATTCCGACCGGGGTCGCGGTAAAGTGCATGAAAATTCTCGATGAAACAATTTCTAAATTTTACAATACGTTTTGTTTATATTCACCTTGACAGAACGACTTTATGAATTATTATATGGTCTAAAATCCGGGCGAGGTATTCGTATAACAATCGTCCGGCAAATTATCCAAGCGGATACCGTTATAAAAGTCGCAGTCAGACGGCTTTGAAAAAGTGCGGGATCAAGGCTTGTACAGCCGCAAAAAATACAAGATACCTGAAACCCCAGAGAGGTTGCGGCAGAGGCGGGTA
>SL_3KL_010_SEDDRAFT_10005226_pt1 | contig 11686 bp, 9 predicted proteins | sample SodLakKL_010_SED_2_FD_10381 | JGI IMG/M metagenome (IMG submission 10381)
CGCGCCGCTGCCACAACCGGTCAGCGCCTATGCCCTGGCGGGTTTTGAGGGTCAGATGTGCCTGTTCGGCGGCTGGGACGGAGAACGGGCATTGGATGTGGTCTACATTTATGACCCGGTTACGGACGCCTGGCGTGAGGGGACGCGCATGGCCACCGCGCGTCAGGATCACGGCGCGGTTGCCCTGGCGGACAAGATCGTCGTGCTGGGCGGGCGGAATGACGCCGGCGCGCTCAAGGAGGTGGTCAGCTATTTCCCATCAAGGGATGCTGCGGGAGAGGAGCCTTGGGAGGGATTTGTGGATTTGCCTGAGGCCAGGTATGGGTTTGGGGCGGCGAGTTTGCAAGAGACAGTGTATGTGGTGGGGGGGGAAACACCATATCATAATTTTGGGGAATCAGCTGGATTATTTTATATTAGCAGAGAATGGGGAAATTTAGATATTTTTATTGATAGGTCAATTCAAACTCAAATTATAGTTATAGGCTCTACACTTTATATAATTCACTCACCTTATCCACTTCTACTGACTGAAATTTGGTTGTATAGAGCATTTTATTTTGAAGTTTTTATTCCTTTGGTCCCGTGAGCAATATTTTCGACATTAATTATCTATGACTCTACTGCAAAAAGGGTGCATAACCCTACCATAAGTAACAAAAGTTTAATATAATCAAGTTATGTTCAAGCCAAATAAAAAACACCTACAACCAGCATTGATCAGCGCGATTAGCGAATTACCAGAAAAGCAACTCAAGATATTGAAAGGCTCCTGGTCAGAATGTTTTTATCGTGAATTCTTCTGCAAACTAAACGAAGATAACTTTGCTGTATTATATGCCAGCGAACCATCCCGACCCAATGTACCAGTCAACGTACTGGTAGGCCTGGAAATACTAAAAGCCGGTTTTGGCTGGAGCGATGAAGAGTTGTATGAGAATTTCTGTTTCAACCTGCAAGTACGCCACGCTTTGGGTTATGACCGATTGGGTGATGGTAATTTTGCCATCCGAACCCTGTACTATTTTCGAGAACGCTTGAGTAAGCACTATCTGGAAACTGATATCAATCTATTGAAAGAAGCCTTTGAACAAGTAACAGACATCCAAATTGAAGAATTACAAGTGCGCACAGGGATGCAGCGGATGGATTCGACACAAATTGCTAGCAACATCATCAATTCTAGCCGACTGCGATTATTAGTAGAAGCTATCCAGCGAATGTACCGTGCAATGAGCAAAGCAGATCAGGAGCGCTTGGCTGAAGTGTATCTGCCCTATATCCAGGGAACAGCGGGTCAATACACCTATCGCGTCAAGGGCAAACAAAGCATACAGGAACATTTAGACCAAGCCGGAATTATTATCAATCATTTGTTATTGGTCTTGAAAGATGAATACGCCAATGAACTTGCTTACCAAGTACTGGCACGCATTTTCACAGACAACTTCAAACTTGTTGAAGAGGAAGTCAAACCAAAAGAGGATGAAGAGATTGAATCAGGCAGTCTACAATCCGTAGATGATCTGGAAGCTAGCTTTCGCACCAAGGGAAACACAAATTACAAAGGTTATGTGGTCAACCTGTCCGAAACCTGTGACACAAAGAATGATGTTCAATTGGTCACAGATATCCAGGTAGCACCAAACAATGTTGATGATACACAATTACTTGAGGAATCATTGCCAAACCTGGTGGAACGGACTGGCCTAAATACACTTTTCACTGATGGTGGTTATGGTAGTCCGGATATTGACAAAGCTATGAAGGGAAAGGTGCAGCAGATTCAAACAGCCATTCGTGGAAGAAAACCCAGCGAAGACAAGCTACATTTATCAGACTTTGAGATCAAGCGTACTGAAGAAGATATCCCTACCAATATCACCTGTCCTAACCAGCAAACAGTAGAGGTGAATTCCACCAAGCAAGGAAAGAGCTTTGTAGCTCATTTTGACAGAGGTGTTTGTCAGAGTTGTTCATACTTGGAAAAATGTCCAGCAAAGCCGGGTAAACGTAATCCGGACTGGCATTTACGGTTCAACCAAGAGATGATGTATGTCTCCCAACGGCGCAGGGTGAGCCAGCAATACCTGGAAGAAGGCAAAAACCCAAGAGCTGCTGTTGAGCGNAAGCAACTGTCAGGCAGATCAAACATCCATTCCCTGCCAACAAATTGCCAGTGAGGGGTCAATTCAGAGTCACTTGTATTATGGTTGGTTCAGCAATAATGACCAATGTACGCCGAATTCAGCAATATCGAATGGAAATATCGAAGAATAATCAGGAAAAAGAGACAAGTAATGATGATTCTTCTATTTCTTTTGTTCAATTTATCCGGAACATCTTAATACCAGACATGTTGCTTGCATCTAATATGGTGTTCTTTAATTGTTAAAGTTCGTGTTATTGCAGAAGACTCATCTATAGCTTCAATTATTATCTCATCAACATTAATGATCGTTCCATCTGTGCAATTAAATATTTTTGCTTCATTAGGATTAGATTCTTTTGGTATTATTAACGGATCAAGTTCTAAGTTGCCAATAATAACTACATAGTCATTGGTATTTATGGATTCAAAAATAAAGTTTCCAGATTCGTCTGATACTGTACTTGGACTCCTTCCTCCATCAAGAACAAAATGCCCTTCACTCTTGTCGTCATTCCAAATTACTTCACCTAGCCATACCACCTCACCAACAATTGGTTTTTTATTGTTGTCCAACAACGTGCCAATAAAACCACATGTGTCAGGAAGAAGATCAATTTTGTTTTCGTGAACATCATTGTTGTTTGCATTATGAGCCCTGCAACCAATTATCAATAGTAATGAAGAAAAAACTATAATTAATTTGAACACTTTCATTGAAACCTCTTATTACAACATGTTTAGAATTGTTTAGGTAGCTCTTCTTTCATCAATAATTATACATTACTAATTGCCCGGTTCAAGTGAGACCACTCATTAAGATAGTCTAAGCTCACACAAAGCTTCTGGATAATAGTAACAGTGAAAATTTGATTATTTGATTCTTATACTTGATATATGCTCTTTAATATATTTGACCACAATCCAAATGCAAAAAGCCGGAATACTACACAAGTATTATTGCCAACAAGAACACTTCTACTGTAACATTATATGTACACAAGGAAAATAGTTCATTCAAAGGAGTTGATATGAAAAAGCGTTATTTGTTTATACTGTTGATCTTACTTCTGACTTTCACTCCCATAAGCACAAACCAAGTGAGCGCCCAAGCAAGAACATTAAGTTGGAGTGTGATAGTTTGGTATCAAAATGTGGGTGATCAAGCAACACCAGTAGAAGTCAATATTTTCCCCGAAAACAGCAATGTGCCTATCGTATATGATGCCGGTGTAATAGAAGCTTCTGGTACCGCCTCTTTCTTTGCAGGAGATGTTCATAACATAAGTGCAGGATTCAGAGGTAACGCTGTATTATCAGCCTCACAACCCATGACGGCAACTATGATGTTTTTTAATCCCAATCAAAGTGTAAGAATGTTTTCGAACGGCTTTACAACATCTGATGGGTCAAACCAGTTCTTAATTGCTACCACATTATCAAATATGTGGTCTCGAACAACAATCTTTTCAATTCAGAATATTGAAGCAGAACCTGTGACTATCACTTTAAATTTCTATGATGCTGAAGATGGCAGCCTTGCAAGCTCTCGGGAGTATCAGATTCCAGCAAATTCTTCTAAGTATATAGAAATGGACAAGAATACGGATACCGGATTGCCGCCAGTATTCAATGGATCAGTGATTATTGACGCGGTAAAAACTGCAAATGGCCAACCAGCAAGAGTAGTATCTTCAGCTAACGAGTTATATACAAACAGGAATGTAGGAGCAAGTTTTGGAGGTCTACCACTTGATAGGGCCAGCAATAAGGTTTATTTATCAACTGGCCTTTGTACAGCATTTAACCTTGATACATATTATGCGGTGCAAAATACTAGTTACACAGAATCGGTTGAAATAGTAGTTGAATATTTTGACTTAAATGGCAATAGCATAACGACAGATGGACCATATGCTATAGGTCCAGGACAGAAACAAAGTATCAGAACATGTGATCCAAGCAGTGGAAGAAACATGACAGGGTTTTCCGGATCTGCGGTCATAACTACAACTGATCCCTCTGGACGAATTGTTGCCCTTGGAAAAGCTCAAACACAGAGAAGCAAGCCCTCCGCCACATTCAATGTATTTACGATATTCAATGGTGAAGAAAGAGGTTATTCAAGGATTGGTTTCCCCTACGTACGTTGGACAAGCGATTCGTTATATCGGGCATCAAACAACATGGGCACAGATCAGCGCACCTTCATTGCTGTTCAGAACCTTGAACCAACAGCAGCAAAGGTTAATGTCTATTATTTTGATAACAATGGCGAAATTGTAGGTGTACATAATTTAACTGTTCCTGGATTCTCTAAAGTTAACACCAACCCCCACCTTGCTGATGCTCTTGGTAAGAATGGTATGAATCCTGGAATGTTTGGTTACTACACGGATGGATCCTTTGGAGGTGGTGCGATATTAGAAGCACACCCCGATAACCCAACAGCAGAGTTTATTGCAATTGTTCGTGTGCAACACCCAGGTTGGGGTGAAGATTATAATGGAATTGGTTTAGATTAAGAATTGATAAATGATTGATAGTTTTTATAGAAAAGCTTCTGGTTATTCTATAGAGACACAATTTTCTTTAGTCTAAGCATAATAGTTGGCCCACAAAAAGACCGTCGAAAGATTGACGGTCTTTTAAATTTATAGGGAAAGGGTACTTTTTTTCTGTTGAGAAATGTGTATTAGTGCTTAATATATTTTCCACGGTTTTTATGAGGAAACTCTTTATTAGGAACTTTTATTCCAAGAAAACTACATAGTTCATTCCATCCATCTCCCTTTTCCCAATCAACGATCAAGAGTTGTTTTTGCCTTGATTGGAAGTAATTAATGACATCATCATTATGCTTCATATATCTATTAATTAAATTGGAATCAGAAACATCTGGAAATGGAAGATCATATATGAAACGTCGTATCTTTATTAATTTGTTTGTAGGATTACCTTCAATTTCTAGTAAATTACGATAACTTTTGATCCATTTTTCCTTATCTCTAATCGTTAAAATAAATTTACTTCCAGGAAATAAAACATCCAATTCTTTATAAAGAATAATCCAAGGCCAATCCTCAAAAGATTGATATTTATGAGCAATATTTACAACTTTTCTATAATCTCCTTGAGACACCTTTTCTACAAGATCCAATCTCCTGCTTTGATGTTTGAACCCGAGAATCTTAAAACAGGCCCCTAAAGTTTTTGTTCCAGTTCTTGCCCAACCAATACCAAATATTTTTTCCACCTTTTTAGATAACCTCCAATTTAATTACTAAATGTTTAAACTTCTATACTAATTACATATTTCATATAACTAATAGTAGCCATTTCCATTAGCCTTCTCCACTAAAGTCGTATAAGATTTCAAATACTTTTCCGCAATGTTTTCAATCGAAAAGTTTAATACTTCATTGTAGGCATTTTCCACATAAACACTTGCTTCTTGAGGAAAATTCATCAGCCAAATTATTGCATCAGCAAGTTTCTTTGGATGTTTAGGTGGCACCAAAATACCAGTAAAATTATTTCTAATTAACTCACGACTTCCAGACACATCAGTCGCAACCACCGGAACACCCAATGCCATTGCTTCAAGAATTACCGTTGGAAAACCTTCCCACAAAGAAGATGAGACAAAAATATCGCAATGTGACATAAAATCCAATACATCAGGCCGAAATCCCAAAAATTTTACATTGTTTGAAATCTTAAGAGCCTTAGATGTTTTTATTAAAGCCTCTTTCTCAGGACCTTCTCCAAAAATATACAACGCGAAATCATAATCACTTCTTATCAAAGAAATCGCTTCCAGCAAGTATACGTAACCTTTTTGTTCAGACAACCTTCCAACAGTAATAATTTTAAATGTCTCACTATTTTCACTCTTGTTAATCTTTGTAATTTTTTGTGTCTTGTTAATAACATCTTGAGAAATGCCATTATTAATAATTTTGCTCTTTTTATTCAATATCTTTGCTACATACCTGCAATCCAATCTTTCTTTGGTCGCTCTGGAGATGGCAATTTCAAGATCAAACAAAAAAGGAAATAATAATTCTCCATAAAAAAACTCAAGAAACTTACACCTAAACCAGTTTTTGTCAGTATGTACTGTACGTACTGAATGATTTTTTTTACCATTGATAAATTTCTGAAAAGAATTCAATAAGTCTGGAAATGCAGAATGACTATTTATTATTTTTGGTGAATAATTTGAGATTAATTTTAAGAAATTCTTAATAATAACAAAATAGTTCCAAACACTTCTTTCACATGTTTCTGAAAGGAAATGAACATCCATTGATTGCTTTAAAGAATCAATAATACTTTCTTCATAATCTGATTTATTTCTCCAAACAATTACTAAATGAGTGTTTATCTTTAACTGCAATTCCTGATTTAAACGAATTGCAAACAACTCGGCTCCTCCTCCTAATGAGTTGATTGCTATATTGTTAATAACTTGAAACACTACCATTCTAAGGTTGTTATTCTTTCTTCAATTTTGTTTTTTATGTCTGGCAATTTGCGCCTAACTTTTCTAATGAAAATAGTTTCATTTTCTATTAAATCAACCACTTTATTTGTTATTGTATCGTGTTTAATATCATCTATTGATAAATAATACTCTTCTAAACCTAATAAATCATATAATCCCTTGGCTTTTGGTTGATAGCCAATAAGTAAAGTGGGCAAATAATTTATGATTCCAAAAATTGCTGTATGCAACCTTGAAGCAATTATCAGATTCATGTCTGAAAAATCATTTATTATTGATTCTGCATCATTATAATCACTCATAATTTGTACGTCTAAGCCATTCTCTTTCAATTCTTCATAAAATTTTTGGGTTATGTTATTGTCATTTTGATCTTGCGATGGACCACGACATTGAACAAACAGATAGAACGATGCATTATGAAATAATGAAAGATAATTCAAGGTGTTGACAAGCTCTTCCTGATATATCCCTTGATTTTTAAATTCACTAAACTGCTTCTCCCTATCAATTATTGTAACTCCCACATAGAATTTATCAGTTTTATTATAAAAATTTTGGATTGAGCTATCCAAAGCTAGAGCCAAATCGGGCAATAAATCAATTTTACTTTGGGGTATCTTTATTCCTTCTAACAGTTCAAATGAAATTTTTTCACGAGCAAAAATAAATTCTGAAAATTTAAGTCCTATTTTTAATAAAAACACATGAAATTTTTTCTTAAATGGCCCAAATGATTGCGGCAACATTACCACTTGCTTCTTCTTTGCGCCAGAATATACCAGACATAAGGTGTTTAATATCAAGTCGAACGCAAAAAAAGAATTTGAATAAAAATTGCCTCCACCACAGCTAAAAATGATATTGGCTGTATCAAAAGCTTCGATAATTTGCATAATGTCGTGATCTGGTCTTGGAAATTTTAACTTAAGGGTATCAAAAAATAAATAGAATAATAATCTAACAAACTTGTAAACACTAACTGATTTTCTTCTTCCTTTAGTGTAATTAATGAAAGATGGGACAATGTTGATCTCAGAATATTTTTCCCAAGATTGTGGATGATTAGCCATGAGCGAAAATCTTGATTCTGGATATCTGTTGTTTAATAATTTTAAAGATGACTTCAAAATAGCATCATCACCCAAATTTAATGCTGAATGTAAATTAATAATCAAGATGTTCAATCTTATTTCCTCGTTTTATAAACAGATTTAATAACAATGATACCATACCCAATCAGCAAAATCATTTCGCTGGCAATATAAATCCAAGCAACACCAATTACTCCATAAATTGGAATAAATAAAATTAATAGTGTGATATTAATAGTAGCAACAAGAAATTGAGGTAAAAGTCTTTTTCTTTGATCGCCATTAATGATAATAATTAGGGCAAAACTAAATGATACTGATTTAATAAATATAACTGGACTAAGGAGAGTCAACAAATCTCCAGTAAATAAATACCTGGGGCCTAAAACAAGATTAACTGCAAATTCTCCACCAATTAGCAAAGCAAGACTGAGAATAATGCCCACTACAGAGAACAGCAAAACTATCTTGAAGATTAATTGTTTAAATCCTTTTTTGCTTAACTGTGATCTTTTTTTAGCAATTCTAGGTAAAAGAAATAAGTAAAATGAGTTTGGAATGATAAATAATGCATGAATAATTCCACTTGCTGGTGAATAAAACCCTGTATCAGAAATAGAATAGAATGCCAGAATAGCTAAATCTATATTTCCATAAATAACTGCCAATATTTCTGAAAAACCAAAATCTAATGACTCCTTTATCATTTGGAACATAGTTCTGATTTTGACACCTTTAAAAATTGGCGAAAATAAAATACTACTCGTAACTAATCCCAACAATGATATAAAGAGACGTGAGCCTATGATAGCTACATGAGAAATATTATTAAGATAAAACAACAACACCAATAAAAATAACAGCTTTCCGAACCGAAATACTAGAAGAAAAATATTAATTATTTTAATTTTTCCTTGAATATTCCAGGCACTTAATATCGTTGTTATAAGAGACTCAAAAAACACATCGCCTATGGCAATTAGAACAAGAAAAAAAGTAAAGACATTTGGACGGAAAATTGGCAATAATAATAAACACAAAACACCCCAAATGAGACCGAAAAGAAGCTTAATGGATAAAACTCTTCCAGTGAGCTCTCTTAGCGAAATATGCTGTTGAGTTTTTTGCAACATCCATATATCAAGGCCAAAGTTTACTAACGTAATAGAAATGCCAATATTTGCATATAATCCACTGTAAATGCCTAACTGATAAGGAGTAATTGAACGCGCTACCAGAATAGCATAAACTATCTGTATTAGATGAGCAAAAGAATTACCCCCACTAAAAAATAAAATTTGCTTAATTTCTTTTAAAAATTTCTTTTCGAATAGTTTTGAATACAATTTTGGAAATAACCGGACTAAATGAATTATTTTTTTCTTATCTTACTCATCAATAATATTACTAAGAATAAACATGAATGTTATTGTTAGTTAAGTAATCCCAGTAATAATTTACAACCTTACGATTACCAGCATGAATTGTATCATTAGCCAGCTCTGAGTCATTCAATAGCAAAATAATTTTTTGGGCCAAGCTTTCGTGATCGCCAGGTTTTGATAATAATTTCATTAAGTCATTTCCCACAAGGCTACATCTGTCTCCCACATTAGATGTTACATATGGTTTACTCATCGCCCAACTCTCAAACATTTTTAATGGGCAGCGCCCTCTTGCGGAGTCATTATCATATACAGGATCAACAGTAACATGAGCCAATTTATAATAGTAGGGTACTAAATCAGAAGAGACACGTCCAACAAACTTGACAGATTTTTCAATCCCGTGGTTTTTAACCAATGCCTTCAAAACATCAATGTCTTTTCCACCACCTACAATAAGCAAATTTGTTTCATCTTCTATTTCATTAATCAATTTAAAGGCATGGATTAATAAATCAACTGGGTGATTCGCCAAGCTTAGGCTTCCGATATATGCAATTACCTTCTTACCTTCCAGGTTCAGGCTTTGTCTTATTTGGGCTTCAATCAAAGGGTCAAGATTGGTAAATCTTTCCTTATCAATACCATTTGGCACGTAATCAATTTTCTCAGCCGGAACACCCAATCCCATCATCCGTTCTTTATTGAAGTAAGTGTTTGTTGTGATGTGATCCACCAGTTTCGGCATAGTGTTTTCAAATTTTTTGATTATCCATTGTTGCCATGTAGAACTGAAATAATTTGATGCAGCTTCATAATCGTCACAATCCAAAATAATCCTTGATCCGTGAAAACTTCGACCAATCAGGCCAGCAATGCTGTTCATAGGGTGCGGTTTTCCAATAACAATCGTATCCACAGGTAAACGTATTGCATGAACTAATAGCTTCCATGTTGCTAGGATTGAAATCCATATCAAACGCATGAAACTAAAATACTGGGTTTGGTTACTTTCCTTTCTCACATGCATTTGCGCAACATAGGTTACCTTAACTTCGTCAATATAAAAGGATCGATGCTGTAATTTGTAAAAATTAGAGTGTAAAGCAAAAATGGAAACAATAAAACCTTCTTTAGATAAATTTTTAGCCAACGGAAGATAACGACCTAAACCAGATGGACTCTCAAGATCCTGTGTGAGCAAGAATGTTACTGTATTTTGATTCTTTTTATTCATAAGACAACAAAAACCTCAATCAAAATCTTGCTTTCTCATAGAAAACTCGAATTGATACCAATTAGTTTAATGCCATGCATCAAATTTGATTTGGGAAATGCATTATTTAGAAATCATAATAACAATCACAAAAGGAACACAACCTACTAATTTTAATCAGAAATGCATTCTTATTGTAACATTATTCGGGTGTTTTAATTTTCCTTATTTTAGTGTTGATTTGCCTCATACTTTCCTCAATTAATATCAGATATGCAATTGTGTGATTAGTATTTCTACTGTTGAAAATCGTAATTCCTGAAGAACATTTTGTGTATCGGTTATAATCATAAACTCAGGTATAATGCTGGAATTGTAGAGGATTAACTTTAGATCACTTTGCTAATAATTCTCATAATAATTATTCGCATCTGAGGTGCCTATGTGGATTAACATTCGAGATATGATCAACCGCATTGCTGACTTTGTTGGGTTAACAGATCTTGACCTGGCCAATGTGGTGTTTTCACTGCTTCTTGCAATCGCCATTGCTTTCATTATTTCCCAAATATATAAATACACCCATCGTGGTTTGAACTATGAATTGACTTTCATGGCCACTTTGGTGGCTTTAGCTCCAATTATTGCTGTTGTGATGCTTTTCATCAGGGGAGATCTGGTGCTCTCTCTTGGCTTGATTGGTTCGATTTCAATTATCCGCTTTAGAACACCGATCAAAGATACACGCGATATGGTGTTCATCTTCTGGGTGATCGCAGTTGGCCTGGGAAGTGGCACTTACAACTGGAATGTGGTCATCATATCAACCATTGTGATTGCCACATTAATGTTCCTGTTGCATTTTCTTCGTTATGGTCACTCGAAAGCCACTGATTACGTCCTGGTTGTCACAGGCACAAAGGCGTTGAAGAATCATGAGATAGGTGAAGTACTTAAATCTTATGCAAATGAGATCCGTGTCCGCTCACAAGAAACTGAAGAAGATTACTGGGAAATTATCTTTGAGATTCAATTAAAAGACCTAACCGAAGCCATGGTGGGTGAGTTACATGATCGGCTCAACCACATCCCCGGTGTTAAGAAAATCTCGTTACTGGCACCACAAATAGCGCTCCCGGTCTAATCTAGATAATGCTTGCTTCAATTATAAATAATAATCAAAAAAACAAGCTTGGAACGACTCCAAGGGGAATTCCATTAGATGTTGACAGTCGTTTTGAATTGAAATACCAATTGACCCACTTTCAATACCTGAAATTGCGGAACGCGATCCGTCCATATATGACCATGGATGCCTTCACTGCTAACCAA